>Ga0307283_10000001_pt1 | contig 63073 bp, 83 predicted proteins | sample ER_DNA_122_FD_194487 | JGI IMG/M metagenome (GOLD analysis project Ga0307283, IMG submission 194487) | Bulk soil microbial communities from the East River watershed near Crested Butte, Colorado, United States - ER_DNA_122 | ecosystem: Environmental > Terrestrial > Soil > Floodplain | place...
CGGTCGGAATGAGCGAGATCAGGACGATAGTCATTTCGGATCAACCCTTTCGCTGAGTCTACGCCCGAGCCAAAAGCACAGGACGGCCAGCCCAGCCATCACGAACGCGGGCCATGCCTGCGCCCACCAATGTCCATCAATCATGTGACCATTATGCACCGAACATAAGGCCATGTCAAACAGAAGCGGCCCGGCCCCTCGTGAGTCAAGGGCCGGGCCGGTGCTGACGGTATGCATCCCGCCGCATCACGCGCTGGTCAGGTCATGCCCCTGGGGAGCCAAGGGTTTCAGGTCGCGGCAGGCCACTCCATCTCTCTGACCATCCATTCCGTACTTCCGGACCTTGGAATCCGGCGGAGAGGTTGACGCGCCTTCGGAGAACGGGAGAGTGAATCAGGGGAATCGATTACAGTCGCCCCCCTGATTCACTCCTATCCCGAAGTCATGTCACCTCATACCGCTCCCTTGCAACCTCACGCCATGACTGAGTCGCATGCACGTATCGCATGGCTTGCCGTCCCGATGTGCCGGAACCGAGTGGGCCAGCCAGCCTTTCGGCACGACGTACTGGGTCAAGTCGTACATGCCCACTCCGGCATCCGCTTCCGTGTCGTACAGGAACGCCCACTCCTGACCGAACAGCATGATGGCCCGTAGCCGCGAAAAGTGATCGTCTCCGGACGTTCCCAGATCGACGAAGCGATTCGCGAGGTTCGTTCCGTCCTGCGCATTGTGGCTCAGCCCGAACGTGACGATCATGAGATCGTTCCGAGTGGCACTTCCAGAACGCCGAACGAATCCTCACCCGAGACCGGCGGTAGATCGATCGATTCGGGGATCTGAGCGATCCCCTTGTCGTCGTGCCCGAACAGCGTGATCGCGCCATCCTTACAGCCCTTGAATCCGGCCGGAACAATGACCCGGAGGGACACGGTCCCCTTGCAGAGATGCACACCGACGACCGGGCAGCGCTCGCCCGCGATCATCGCGTAACCCTCTTCGCGCAACTCGACGAATTCCTCACTCATGCGAATGCTCCCTAAGCCTGCGGGCTGTCTTTGATGGGCCGAACCGGCCGGGGCAAGCGCTCGCTCTCCGGAATCTCATCCATGGCCTGCGTCGGCCGATCGTCGACCTTCGGGGCCCGCTTGCCGATCGTCTGCCACTTCGGCCTCGGGTTGTCCTGATTCCAGTCGGCCGCGTCGTGCTCGCGCCGCTCGTTTCCAGCGACGAGTTGAGCCCGCAGTTCTTCGATCGATTCGGAGAGGTGCTCCTCGTCGCTGGCCGGTCCGTTCAGGATGAACTCGGCCACGTAAGTAACCTCCCACGCCTGCGTCTCGCCGACCGCCTTGCCCGGCCCGATGCCGCCTGGCATGATCCGGACCGATCGCAGGGCCTGGGCCGCCGCGCCGATGGCAGCATACCGGGCCTGGGCCTCTGGCGAGAGAACTTCCAATGGATCGAGTGCCACGCGATTCTCCTTCCGTAGTAACGAAACCACCGCACACGACTGCGTCCTGCACGTTGCGCCCCATAGGCGACTCGCACGCCCTGTAGTCTGGTCGGTCCGGGGCCTGGTCTCGCCGAGGACTAGTGCGTCTCCCGGTCGATTCCGTTGTGACTATTATGCACCACCTGTAGGCTCGCGTCAAGCCCCGATGGCGAGCAGAACGAGCAGACCGGTCGCGAGCAGTGTGATGGCGATCGTTGCCGCGATCGACCACCGGGCCTGCCTGATGATCCGCTTCCGCTCCTGGGCGAAATAGGCCGCCATTTCCTGCGGTCGTCCTGCATACCGGGCCTCGATCCCGGCCGCCGTCTCTTCCATCAGCCCATCGCCTTCTTCCATCTGTACGCCTTGCTCTCAGCGGAACGCCTTGTCCCACCGTCTCTTTCGTGGATCTCGTCGATCGTCATCGGGTTTTCGGTGCCTGCCCGGAGCAGGAAGTCCTCCTTCGTCGCCGACGGCGCCGTTGTCACCGGAGCGGTCGCCCGCCGGGGCCGGGCCGCCTCCGAGGCCATCACCACGGGCCGTACGTAATCCGGCTCCGGTTCCACGTGAAACATCGGGACCGGAGGATCATTAGTCACAAGGACTGCGGCAACCGGAAGGGCTGCGGTTGCCTCGGGCAGTAGCACGACGGCCGAGATCACCATCAGCCCGTCGATGCCCAGCGGCAGGATGTGCGCCGAGAGGTGATCGAACGACCAATCGAGCAAGAGGGCCTTCTGGTCCAAGTAAGACGTGATCGCGAAAACGGCAGCCAGAGTAGCGAACGCGGGCCAGAGGAACCACCGTCGCCCGCCCTGGATCTTCGCCGTGGTGAGGATCCGGAGCGCGACGAACAGGAGGATCGGGATGAAGCCAGCCACCGCGACCGGTCCCATGCCGTGCTTACGATGGCTGGCTTCCGTCGCGTTCGCCGCGATGGACAGGCCGATCCCGAGCAGTTCGCCGATCACAGCCCATCCACGCGGTGAGATCTTCACCCCTTGACCTCCTGAAGTTCCGAGACGATGGTGAGCAGCCGACGGACAGTCTTCGTCTTCATCTTCAGCACGTCCGTCCCGGACGACTCGGCCAGCGCGAACGCCCCGAAGACCTTGGACACGAACTCGACATCATCGGGAGAGAGGACGCGCGGCACCTCCCTGATCTCGACCGTGCTGACGTGCCGGATCACCTCGACCGGATCGCTCGGCCCGGCGGCGGGCTGATAGTCGCCCATCTCTCGCCCCCCGACGAACTCCGGCGCTACGTAGACGTAGTAGCCGTCCCGCTTCTCGGTCAGTCGGGCCAGGTGGCCGGTCTTGTGCAGAACGCTGCACGCCCCCGACGTCTGGCCGTGTCCCCACGCGAATGGTCGCTGCAATTCCTTCGACGTCGCTCCGACGGTACCCTTGTCCCTGATGAACGCGATGGTGGCCGCCTGGCGAGCCGTGGTCGTGCTGGATTCGTCCTCTCGCTCCTGCTGTTCACTCTCCCGACGGCTCTTGCCGCCGTACGGAAGTTCGGCCTTGTGATCGAACATCGGATCAGTCATGGAATCTCCTTCGATAAGCGCCATACGATCTCGGATCGTCCGGGACCGGTCTTTTCCGTCCACCATTCGTAGCGCACGCCAGGATGCTCGTCGCGATAATTCGCAGCGACCTGAGCATGGACGAACGGCAGGTCCTTCGATGTGATGTCGCCACGTACGTTGAGCAGGGCTTCGATCACTTCGGTCGCATCCTCATTGAACATGTGACCATCATGCACTAGAGCGATCTTGAAGTCAAGATCGCTTCGGTGGTCCGGGGCAGAGGATGCGCTGATGGATCGGCCAGGCTTTCGCGCTGACGTTCGTCCGGCAGGCGGCGCAGTAGACCTGACCCGACTTGCTCTGCTTGCCACTCATCGGTGCCTCCACTTCAACGGCTGGTGGCAGGCGGCGCAAGTGGCCGTCCGCATCCGCTCGGTCAGTCGGTGCCGCTCCCATTCATGATCGCAGCCGCAGACCCCGATCCACGGCTTCAGCGGCATCACCGTGTCGGCCGCGCTGTAGCACCGTTCGCCGGTGTGACCGACCTCTCTGGCCATCGCCTGCCATTCCTTGTCGTGACCGTGGCGTGTCCCGACGAGCGCGTGGGCGATCTCGTGCCGGATCGTCTGCTCGATCCGGTCGAGCGAATTGTTCTGGACGAAGTGCCGGGACAGAGTGATCTTCCGTTCCCGGCCGCGCGTGCAACCGGCTCGACTTCGGGCATTGTCAAACCCGAGGCCCCATCTGGGGAGCAGGCCGAACTGATTCATCAGGCGCAGGGCCAGCGACCTGGCTTCACGTTGTGTCGTCATAGTGACCATCATGCACCACTAGTAGACGAGTTGTAAAGGGTTCGTTCGGGCCCTGTCGCGGAAAAAAATCTGAACCACCGAACGCCCACCCACGATCCTGACCTGGGGAGTTGACACCTCTTCTACAACTGGTGCATGATGGTCTCACACCGAAGACGTCCCCCACGAACGGGAGTTCACATGGACCAGGCCGACCTGCTGCTGAAGTCTATCGACGTCGATCACAAGGCCGTGGTCGAGGTCAAGGCCACGAACGAAGAGTGGTCCGCACTGCTCACTGCTCACACCCGGCTCTGCGAGATACTGGAGAACAGCACCAATCCGCTCGATCGGCTCGGGGCCGCCTGCGGCATCAAGTACGGCATCGAGATCGCCGAGTCCCTGCTGACCCAGGCCGATCCGCCCCTGTTTCAGGACGCGGCCGACATGACCTCGACCACCACCGTCCCCATCACGGCCGCCGCGCTCGTCGCCGGGGCCGTCTCGCTGGCTGCCTTCGCGTCCGAGATGGATGCGGCCGGACCGATGCCTGACAACGTCAAGCACGGCGAGGCCGTAATGCGCTCGGCTATCAAGACTTTCGCCGAGCAGGCCATGGTCACCCCTGCGAGCAAGGAGAACTGAGTGATGGAAGAGATGACCAGCCAGGACCGGATGATGCTCGCCGTCCCAGTCGAAATGACGATGCGCATTCTCGGCGAGGACGAGAAGGAGATCACGCTCACGGCGACCGAAGCGGAGTGGATCTGCCTCACCGCCAGCATCGATCTCGTCGCCCAAGCGAGCGAGGCCGCCGGTGAGGAGATGACGCACTCCTCCGCCATCATGCTGGCGGAGGAGATGAACGACCTCATCTTCCACTCCAGCGAGCCCCGGATTGTCGCGGGCGAGCCGAAGCAACTCGACCGGAAGGTAGCGATCAAGGGTCCGCAGGGTACTTTCTTCTCGGCCACGACCTTGCTGGCCCGAGCCCTGATCGAGGTCCAGACGGACAACCTCGATTCTGAGATCGTCCGCCATCTCAGCCGGGCGTGGGCCACGTTCAAGGGGCAGTGGATCGAGATCGAGCCCATGTTCGGCGGGGGACTCGACTAGTTCATGAGCAGCCCGCTGCCCCGGTCGCTCCGGATGCAGATCCTCGACGCGCACGCCGTCGGGGATCGCGTGAAATGTGCGCACTGCCAGTCCCTCTTCCCACGGGACGAGGTGCAGGTCGACCACATTCTCCCGGAGCACCGGGGCGGCGGGCATGAGCCGGAGAACCTTCAGCCCCTCTGCTACCCGAAATCCGGGCCGTCCTGCCATAAGGAAAAGTCCGCAGAAGAGGCCGGTGCCCGCGCTACCGCGCGGAGGAGGGCTAACCGTAACCCCATCCGCGTCATCATCCCGGCGCTGACCGCGAGTGCGGGCGGATACCTGCTCTACCTCACCTATCTTCAGGCCCAGGGCAGGCCGATCGCTCCGGCGCTGCACCTTCTGCATCAGGTGACGATGTGGTGGAACGTCGTGCTGCTCGCTCTCTACCTGGCCTATGGGTTGGCCCACGCCTCTTTCGGCCAGGACGACACCCCGGAGGTGGTGAAGCCGACCGGCGAGACCCCGGCCCAGCGCATCGCTGCTGCGGTCCGAGCCGAGATGGGCGACAAGGGATACGTCAAGGTCTACCCGACCGGCACGCCGACCGATGGCGCTGGTCGTCTCGGATTCAAGGTCACCTATCGGAGCACCGACTTCGCCGACCGGGACGACAACGCGAAACTGAAGGTGCAGGAACGCATCTCGGCCAAGATGGGCGGCCGGTGGCGTTGCGACTGGAACGAGCAGGAGGACTGGTTCTACACCGAGAAGAGGCCCGAACTTCCCGCCCGGATCGACCACCCTGGCATCGCGCCGGGCAAGCCGTGGCATCTCCTGCCGATCGGACCCTCGACCATCGTCAACCTGAAGGTCGCGCCGCACGTGCTCGTCATCGGTGCCACCCTGGCCGGTAAAACGTCGATCTTCCGGAGCATGATCATTGCTTGCGCCGACGCTGCCGCCAAGGGCGAGATCGAACTCATCCTTTTCGATCCAAAACGCGTGGAACTAATCGGTTTTCGTGGCTGGCCGGGCATCAAGGCCGTTCTGACCGAAGACGATCAGATGTACGGCATGCCCATGGAGATCGAGCGAGAGATGGAACGACGGCAGCGGGCCGTGGAGCATGAGGGCGCGAAGGTCACTGAGTTCACGCCGTGGATCGTCATCATCGACGAGTACCGCGAGTACGTGAAGCGGATGGGCCGCTACTCCATCCGGACGAACAAGCGCAAGACGATCTCCAGCCCCATCGAGCCAATCGAATCCATCGCTACGCTCCTGGCGATGGCGCGAAAGTTGTGGATCCACATCATCATCGGGACGCAGCGGCCGGACGCGAAATGGTTCGGCGGCGACGCCCGCGACAACTGCCCCGGCCGGATCAGCGTCGGCCCGCTCAGTCGGGACGCGGCGATGATGCTGTACGGCAAGGCGACCGTCGGCCGTGACATCCCGCTGGAACTGAAGGGACGCTTCACTTATCAGATGAACGAGGGCGGATACGCAGAGGATCAGGGATTTTTCGTGCCCGATCCTACCGACGCCGAAGGCGAGAACACCGAGCAGGACTGGGCACTACTACACAGATTGGGCATGCCGTAATGGGAGATCAGCAGCAGGGCGACTGTTTCATGGCGAAGCCGTTCAGCGTCATTCCGATCCTGGCGCGCCTCGGTATCGTTCCGCCGCGCGCCGTAACGATCTGGGCAATCCGCATCTACCAGAAGCATTTCAGCCGTCACACCAAGACGTGCGGGCGGCATCCCGGATGTAGTCAGCGCGGCATCGAAGCGGTCCGGACGTACGGATCACGGGACGGCCTCATCCGCGTCATTGAGGGGAAATCATGAGCGACAGCATTAACTTTCCGGTCGAGTCGACGCAGGACGACCTGCGCATCGGTCTGAGTCGGATTCTGGACACCTACAGCGTCGGCCCGATCGACAGTGGCAAGGTGTCCGACGGCCACCACACGTTCGATGAATTGTACCAACACCGTGCCGTCCTGTTCGCCGTCGTGACGGCCCTGTCGGCGCAGCGGACGTGGCGCTCCAAGGCGCACGAAGACGGATCGATGTTCGATGGCATGTTCATCGTCGGCATGAACACGGCCGGTGGTCCGATCTCCTACCACATCGAGGCCGCCTACTGGGAAATGTTCGATCATTGCGAAACCATGGACGCGGCTCCGCATTATGACGGCTACAGTCCGGCCGACGTCGTCGATCGCCTGGCCGCTCACGTCGGGATGATCCAGAACATCATCGAATCGGTTCGTGCGTCACGCCGATCGACTCCGACGAACGCGGGCGGTCCGAGAGTTGTAAACCACGAGTCGTTTGGTGTATGATGGTCACAGAGCAGGCGGGGATCTGCTCCTGATCTAGGAGGTCGACGTGGGGTTTTTCATCAACAAGGGTGCTCGCCCGCAGATGGGTCCGAAAGTGTCCCGCTGGGCCAGCCCGAAGAAGAAGATCAAGGCCGAGCATCAGCACCGATCGAACGAGAACGGCCGAAAGTACAACGAGAAGTTGCGGAACGGGAAGGATTGGACGCGCTGACGGCCCTACCCGAGGTCACGTGCCTGCCCTGCAACAAGTACAAGACTGCCAACATGGCGAAAATGGCGGCGCGGGCCGCCATTTGCTATCCGAAATGGCTGAAGTACCTGAAGGGCAACATGAAGCACGACAAAAAGAGGGGATTCTACAAATGATCTTCAAGTGTTCATGTGGGCGCAAGTTCAATCTGCCGAAACAGGCTCTCGCGTGGGGCATTCATCACGCGCTCACAGGCCACAAGGGACCGAAACCACCGAAGCAATAGGAGTTTACGATGGGCAAGCACAGCCAGGACAGTCCGGGGCGACGTAAGGGCGATCCGTATCCTCCGGCGAAGGTGAAGTGTCCTTCGTGCGGCAAGGACATCACCAACGGAGCGATTCCGAAGGCGATCCATGCCGGGGTCTGCAAGGGGACGAAGCGATGAGGCGCCCAGGCTGCCACGAATGGATCACTCCACCATGGAAGATCTTTCAGCACGCCAAGACCTGCCCGGGAGAGGTGAAATGATCCAAAACCAGATCGACCACATCGCCATCGTCATGGACGCGTCCGGCTCGATGTCCGGCCACAAGCGTGACGTGATCAAGGTCGTCGATGGCCAGATCGAATACCTGGCGCGACGTTCCAAGGATCTCGACCGCGAGGTTCGAGTCAGCGTCTACACGTTCGACAAGGACGTTCGATGCGTGATCTTCGACAAGGACGTCCTGCGCCTGCCGTCGATCGCGAACCTGTACAGCATCGGCGACATGACCGCGCTGATTGACGCGACGGTCCAGAGTCAGGAGGATCTGGCGAGAACCGCAACCATGTACGGGGATCATGCCTTCCTGACCTTCGTCGTGACGGATGGGCTGGAGAACGCGTCGCGGGACAACGACCCTAAAGATCTCGTTGTCCTACTCGCTACGCAGCCGGACAACTTCACCCTCGCGACCCTCGTGCCAGATCACCGGAGTCTGGACAAGGCCCGGCAGTACGGCTTTCCGGCCGACAACTGCGAGATCTGGGACGCGAAGTCGAGCGCTGGCGTGGCTCACGTCGGGTCGGTGATCCAGCGCGCCACCGACAACTTCATGACCATGCGGGCCACGGGCGTTCGCGGCACCCGCACCCTCTTCTCGACCGGCCTGGACGCGCTGAACCCGCAGACCGTTGCGGCAGCCGCGCTCGTTCCGATCCCGAAGAAGGCTTACCACGACCTGAGGGTCGGTCAGGTTGGCGAAGTGATCGCTCCGTTTGTGACGCGGTACGTCGGGTCGTTCAGCCGGGGAAAGTCGTTCTACCAGTTGACGAAGCGCGAAACGATCGGCTGGAAGAAGGCCGTCATGATCGAGGAGAAGGCGACCGGCAAGGTCTTCGGTGGCCAGGACGCGCGCCACCTGATCGGCCTGCCGGATCGCGAAGGCATCACGATGTCGCCGACCGACAACCCGCTCTACACCGTGTTCGTCCAGAGTCAGTCCGAGACGCGGAAACTCGTTTCGGACACCAGGGTCCTGGTGATGAAGTGAGTTTCCGATTCGAGCGCCGACTTCCGAAGCGCTGCGTCGCAACGGAATCCGGCGGCTGGCGTTGCGAGCGAGAGGCTGGCCACGACATACCCGGCCTGGCCGAGAGCCTGTTTCGGCCGAAAGGCACAGGCCACTGGCCCGTGGGCACCTGGCCCATCCGACCCATGGGACAACGATCCCTGGACATCCTGAAATAGCAGAAGGCCCGGACGGTTTCCAATCGTCCGGGCCTTCGTCATGCCATTTCAGCAGCGACCCCCACATAGGGCAGGATCAGTATCCGTTCGCTGCCTTCCAGTTGTCAAAAGCAGACCGGAGTTTCCCGGCCTTGCTGATCTTCGAGAGGATCGACTTCTCCCACGCGTTCCCGGCCGTCACCAGTGCTGCGTCAGCACCGGACGGCACGGGCGTCACCGGGTCCGGCACGGGCGGGGATGACGTGAGCGGGACGAACATCGTGCAGTCCCCGTCCTCGGATAGAAGCCGCTTCATGGTGGCTGAGTCGAGACGGAACGAACCGGCCGCGCCCCAGCCGGTCCCCCAGGAATTGTCGGCCAGGAGTTCCCCCGTCGGGTCGTCGTAGCCACGGATCACGAACTCGTGCCCGCCCTCTACCGTGTCGCCTTTCGGGATCGTGACGAGCCCACGCCCGTCCGGGTTGAACATGTTGCTGTACCAGTTGACGCCGACAATGACGGGCTGCTTCTGCACGGCCGCCATGAAGTCGTCGAACGAGAAGGTGTGCAGGTATCCGCTGATGAAACCGGCCTGCTTCGCGGCCTTGGCTACCGAGAGCCCGTCAGAACCCGTGTCGTTCGGCGGATAGGTGCCGCTGTACCCGTCCAGTTCGGTCGCCTTGGAGTAGAGGGCCAGGGCTTCGGTTTCATCCCCGGAGAACGTCGGGTGCAGCGCCACGGCCGGTGCGTAGAAGTCACCGGTCCCGATGTGGCCGGTCGCGGCGTTGCCGGTGCAGGAGCCAAGGTCGCCCTGATCCAGGATCGGGATGTACCGCTCGTGCAGCACGCTCTTGTAGGTCACGGCCACCGGGGCCCGGAACGCGAAAGCCCGGCTGCGGCTGTCGTGGTTCACATGACGGCCGAGCCGGGGATCGCTACTGTCGATTGTCTTTCGGGTCACCGTGAAGGATTCGCTCATGAGCGCATGGTACGACCTACCGCTGTGCGAATCCTAAGCGCCGTCGATCGAGTCGGTCTCAGGCAGGCGGCACATATCCATCGGTCGAGATCGGAATGCCAGTCTCGGGTGAAACCGGCGCGACCGGAGCAGCCTTCGCAGACCGGCTCAAGCGCAAGGTCGTCGTCGGGCTCAGGGCCATTGTTCCCCACGGCTTTTCGCCTCCTCGATCTTCTTGTGCAGCGGCGGATAGACGGCGAACCATTTCCCGTTCGAGTTCCGCTCGACCGGATATCGCTCCACTTCCGTAGGGAACGTCCCGCCGGTCGTCGTCGGATATACCCAATGCTTCGCTCCCTTCGCGATGACGACCTCTCGGCCGTCCATCGGGCCTCCGAGCACGACTGCGTCTATGCGGTTCATCTCTTCCTCTCGGCGGATTGTAGGTAGCGGACACAGCGATCAGCACGACGCCGGTCCCGATGTGCAGCCAGGACGAACCGGGCAGGACATCGGAAAGGAACGTCAGCCAGAGGAGTTCGCCACCGGCAACGGTCCCGCAGGTGCAGACGAAAAACCTGCTCCGCCAGGCCACTCCGGTCACCAACCCGGACAGCATGGCCCCGTACAGGGCGACGGCGAACTCGTCCATTATTTTCCTCTCCTCGGTTCGTAGTGTTCGATCGTGGTGGGGAAGGCAGCGGCCAGGATCTCGACCACGCGGGACACCTCCTCGAAATCACCGACGGCCAGGAGGTGTCCGGCATGCCTGGCCAGCAGGACCATCTTCTGCCGCATCCGTTTCGCCGCGTCCGACTCGTCAACAACAGCCACCCGCTTGACCCGTTCTATCGGCAGGGAGCGGGGGTCGATCTTCTTCTGTGTCTCCAGCCTGACGCCATCCCCTTCATGGGCAATGACTTTCGCCTGGATCGTCCGGTGTTCGGCGTGCCCGTAGCGGCTGTAGGAGATCTGGACCGTATTGCCGACCATCAGGGCCCACGGGAACTTCGGCGGGCTCATCAGGAACGGCTGCCCATCGTCCGAAACGTGCAGGAGAACCTCGATCGCCCCCCGCTGGCCGATGAACGGTATGTGCAGTCGCCAGGCCCGCGCTCGTGGCGCTCCGTCGGCAAGGGAGATGACCAGTTGGGCCGGTTCGATATCCGGTACGGATTGGTCGGTTTCGGATGGGATCGCTTCCGAGCGGGGGTGCGAGTGGTAGACGGCGATCAGGGATTCGTCCCGCCCGTCCGCCTCGGCGAAGGCCGAGAGTATCCCGTCCGGATTCATGACGAACGATCCGGCCGGGTCAATCGCTGTGTTCTCTACGGCGACGACTCGATCGCCGACACCGTTCTTGCCGAAAATGTATCCGCACGACTCAACGTCACGGTTGTGCAGGCAGTGTGCCGATGCGGCTTGCAGCGCTGCCGCCGTGATCGAGAGGGGCGTGTCGTCCGGTCTGGTCAATGAATCCTCCGAGCATGCTCAATGCCATCAGCAACCCGGTTGCAGCCAGCGTGACGAACACCAGCCGCTCGCCGAAGTTGAGGTGGCGACGATCTTTCGACGTGCGCAGGTTACCGACCCTGATCCGACGTTTCGTCATCGGGTAGAGGATGCCGACTCCCTGCACAGTGAGCATGTCTTCCAGGATGTGACTTGTCCAGCCAACGGAGAAAGCGACGGCCCAGGCGACCGGGGCGGCCTGCGGCAGGGCGATGAAAGGCTCGGCCAGGAGGAGCAGACCCAGCACGATCAGGCCGGACAGCGGGATCGAGAGGAGGCTGTGCGTCCCCTGCCGGTGCCCACCGACAGCCCTGCCGAGACGCTTGGCAATCCACGGCCCGCCGGTGAACGAGTTGGACCAGGTTGAGTGGACGTGATCCATGTCCGGCCCGAGGGATCCCCACAACGCGAAGGCCGCACCCACGACCCGGACGGCCGCCGGTGCCGGGACGGCCGGAGCGACCAGTTCCCAGGCGACGACGCCGCCGAGCATGTGGGTGCGGCCGAGCATTACGCTTCCACGTTCCAGATCATGACCGGCACACCGGCCATCTCACCGGTCCGGGCGAACCCGGTTCCGAGTTCCCGGATGCCGTACTCTTCGACCTTCGGCTCGAAACCCAGCGCGTTCGCGAGGTGCTGCCGGATCCCGGCGTCGTTCACCAGGACGGACACGCCGTTGTCACGATTCCACTGGACCGTCGAGATCCCGTCCATCAGGTGCGGGCGACGCTGCGCCTCGGAGACGATGGCGAGTTGGATGGAGACGCCGGTCAGAATGTTGGCCGGGTCGGAGTTGACGATCGTGAGGTGCGAGCGCTCGCCAGCGGTCTTGGTTCCCATGGGGACCTCTTCCTGTCCGAGGAATGATTCAGTTGCGGAACGAGATCTTCCCGACGATCTCTCGTAGGGCTTCGTCTTCGCCCATGTGACCATTATGCACTAACTGGGCGGAGTTGTCAACTCTGCAACGGAGACGTATGGGTCCCGGGTGAGAGACGTCTCCACGGCCGCCCAGATGTGCTCGCCGCAGACCTGCATGCCGCAGACCAGGTGCCGGGCCAGGGAATAGTCACAGACCTCGCAGCGGTTCACAGAAAGTCCCGAAGGTCGATCGGGACGAGAGCCCGATGCACGAAGCGGACGTCGGCGCCTGGGTACAGCCTGTCGGTCAGCCGTCTCGCGAGAACCTTGCTTACGTTGCACTGCGGCGACTTCCCGGCGAAGATGTAGCCGAGTGTCGGATGAACTGACCACCACGAGTCCCTGACGATCTGGACGTAGATCGCATTCGGTGAATCGAGCAGGTCCTCGTGCGAGACGAACCGCAGGGCCCGCTCCTCCGACCTTGACGTGAACCAGTTCGTCGGGATCTTTCCGGCGACCAGCGTCGTTTCGTTGTCCATCAGTGTGAGCCCTTCCGCTTCTTCCCGAACACGATCTTCGGCTTCGGGGTCTTCGGGATGGAGCGGACGATCTTCGTCTTGACGGCCTTGCCGCCGACCCAGGTCTGCTCCTTGTAGCCTCCGTCATCGGCCATCAGCGGTTCTTCCGCTTCCAGAGGATCTTCGGCAGCGCAACTACCGTTGAAGCGAGATGCGTGCTGTTGCGATGGAATTGAAGTTCGATGTTCGTGTCGAACGAGTTGCCGCAGTTGCACTTGAACAGGCCACCCATGAATTCCTCCTCGGTCGGGTAGGGCAGGGGATCATTCAGCACTTCGGATCGATCACGGTCGAGACGGACCCGTAGGATCGGTCGTTCTTGAAGACGACGGTGCCCCTGATGCCGGGCGCGATGCACTTGGTTGCCAGATTGCTGAAGCCGTCCGGCATCTCGATCACAGTGGCCGGATCGGAGTTGGCGTGAGCCGAGCGCGGCGCGTCGTGGAACGGTTCGGACACCTTGTTGTCGCAGGAACCCGCCGAAAGGAGCACGACGAGGCTGACCAGCCCGGCCGAGCCGAGGGCGATGGGACGAATCTTGCGGTTGCGGATCTGCACGCTGGCCTCCGTTGAGTTCGCCTTGGCTTGCGTGACCAGTATGCACCACCTGTAGAAGAGTTGTCAAGCGTGCGAGCGTCGACGAATGCAGGTCCGACACTGACGTCCCTCGCCGTCTGGTCGCCAGTACGTATTCTCCTGGGTCCACTCATGTCCGTACAGGCAGTGAGTCTTTCGGGCATTCGTAGCGGAAGCACCAGTGCCACGCAGGATGTTCTCCAGATTAGTTACCTGCTGGAGGTGGAATGGGTTACCGCAGGGCCGATTGTGACAGAGGTGACCAATCGTCATGTCCTCGATCAGGGGACCAACGAACTCGCTATACGAAACGCGATGAACGTACTCAGTTATACCTTCGTACCGAATCACACCATAGCCAGCAGAGTGTTTCGATTTTGAGTATTCCCAGCAGCCGGAAGATTTCACTACGAATCGAAGCAATATTCGTTCTCGTAGTGAAGTATCTGGAGAAAATCTCCGTAGATTTCTACGCGGATCGTCGGTTAGCAGCGATGATAGGTCCGGCGGGAGGCTCCTCCATGTAGGCAACGGCTTTCCTAAGAAGATCAAGGCTGTCATGGGCCGCTCCTAACAACTCGTGGTTACAACGAGAGCATAGCAGACCTCGCACCTCTTGAGTCGTGTGGTCATGGTCAATTGCAAGTCGCTCAGAACGAGGCCGTCCACCACAAATTCCACACTTACCACCCTGCGCCTTGAAGATCGCCGCATATTCATCGGCGGTGATTCCATACGTCCGCTGAATCATTCCGGCGTGGGCCGAGACGGAGGTGCAGGTCCGGCAGCGGGACGCGGTCTTGCCGCAATCCTTCAGCAGCACGAACGATTGACAACCGGCGCACCAGCGGCGTCCTGCGGGCCATGCCGATGTCGGGACGCGTTCGGCGTGCAGTGGTTTCGGGACGGCCAGGGAGCGTAGCCGGGCCGCCTTCTGCCGAACCTCGATCGGTTGCGTCCGGAGCCAGCACTCCTCGCACTTCTGGCCGCCCGGTCGGCGGGTGCCGTGGCTACAGGTCATGCATGGCTTCGTGGACACATCGAGAGCATAACGAAAACACCGGCCCCGCCCAACATTCTGAGCAGAACCGGTGCTGACGTTCATCTCGATCAGATCGCGTCGGCGTCCTCGTCGATCTCCTCGTCCTCCGGGAACAGCGGGTCCTGAGTGACCGTTGCGCCGCCGACCGGCATGCTCTGAAGCCAGGCCCGCTCGCTCTCCAGTGCGACCTTCTGAGCGTTCAGGCTGGAGGCCGGATCCTGGGCCTTGGCCAGGAGTTCCTTAGCCTTCGCGAGCGACTTCTCCCGCTGGGCAACCGTGGCCGTCAACTTCTCGACCTTGTCCCCGTCGGTGTCGCCCTTGTCCGCGATCTTGGCCGTGATGGCGTCGATCTTGGCCTGGTTCTTCGAGAGCAGGTCGGCCTGCTTCTCCGCTGCGGTCTTCGCCATGATGTGTTGCCTTTCGGTTGAAATGGCTTGGGGGTGCCCCGTGTGCGCACGGTACGGGGCCGGACCGCCTAGGTGGCTCATTCGCTACACCTTGTCGGGACTCTCGTCCGGAACGCAGACCTAGAAGGGCGGTTCGTCCGTACCGGGGTAGTCGCTCTCGTCCGACTCGACCTTGGCGCTCTCGGCCGCGATATAGTCCGCGACGACCTTCTTCGACGCGGCGTCGGCCGGTCGCAGCGAGACGTCGAAGATATTCTCCTTGCCCTTCGCGTTCGGCCGCACCTCGACCAACTTCACCGTGAGGTACATGCCGACCTGGGGGGGCTGGTTGCTCTTGAGACCGGCAGCCTTTCGGGCCGCCGTCATGCCCTTGCTGGCCGACGCGCCCTTGACGAAGTACCGGCGCAGCCCGTCGTCCTCAACGCCGTCCTCGGTCCGGCGCTTTTTGGCGTTGAGCGACATCTGCTCATTGCTCTTGAAGTCCGTCTTGACGTAGTGGACAGCGTGGGTCTTCTGACGCAGGTCCGCGTCCGTTTCACCAGCCTTCAGTGGCCAGTAGTCCGGGTCGCCGCCGACCTTGGTGGAGAACTCCGTCTCGTACGAGACGTCGGGGGCGTTCACGTCGACCGGCAGGAGCACGCCGCTGAAGCCGTCGCCGGGCCGGGGGGAATCCCAGGAAATGATCGGCGGTCCACCCGAAGTGTCGCCGTAGAAATCGCCGGGTCCAGTGCTCATTTGCATTCCTTCTCTTCGGACTGTTCGGAAGCGTTCCGATGCGTCTTGCTGAACGAGTTCAGTCTACAGGTTCGCGAGTGCATGTCAACTGCTCAGTCGATCTCGCGACACCACTTCACCTTCTGCGGATCTGTGTCGATCATCGCGAGCACGGTGGCGACAGCGTGCACTTCCGGCCGATCAGAAGGCAATCGCCAGGTTCGGTACACACGGCCACCGAACGTAACTCGACTTGCCACATATTCAGTCGTAACAGCCGCAACCGTCTTGCCGTCTTCCGCGAGATAGTCAATCGGACCGGCCAGCGTCTGTACGGAAAGGCGAGGCGCATCAGGACTGGCCCCCTGGCGTGTCTCACCGTTGGCCGGGCCGCCGACGACTAGCCGCAGGTCGCTTCCCCGAAACGGCCGGTCCGTTCCGCTCCCCATCGGCAGCATCGTTGGCATGCTCTGCTCGATCGGCTTCTCGTACATGACCGGTCCTCTCGAATGCTGCGTCGATCCAGTCGTTCTCGCGGGTCTTACATTCGTCGTGCGTGTCCCAGCCCAACTTGTCGAACTCTTCGATGATCACGATGGCGACGTGCATGGAACGCGACCCGCTCGCCGTCTCATCCAAGACTTCGCGCATGATCGCGTCGAACGCGTCGGACAGGTCCCTACCCATCGGACTTCGCCATCCGGTTGTAGACGTTGAAGATGTGCTCGTCCAGTTGATCGACGGCCGTCCCGTTGTTGTCCGAGAGGTGCTCTACGGCCGCGAGTGCAGTCAGGGCCACGTCGAGCAGTTCCTTCCGGACGTCCTCGATCGTGTGCGTCACGCCCTTGCGAGGATTCTGCCCGGTCATACCTATCAGTGCGGCCCCGACTTCACCGACCTCCTCGGACAACTTGGCCGTCGTACGCAGGAGCAGATTCTCCAGCGCCGACTTCCCGGCATTGGCCGGGGCCTCGTCGATCCACTTGCTGATGTCCGTCAACCGGCCGCCCATCACAAGCGACAAATCCTTTTCGTACGTTGGGTATCCCATCAGATTCCTTCCGCGAGCAGGCGGACCTGCTCCATTCGGTTCTCTCCGGCCAGCGTGTGCTGGGGGAGCCAGAGCGAGCGGTGCTTGTGCCACACAGCGTTCAGTTCGTCGCGGGTGTTGCACGCCTCGATCTCGGGCGTGAAGTCAGGCTGGGTCTCGAACTGAACGGCCCAGTTCTTCTTGGCCTGATACTCCTGAAGTTCGACCCGTAGCGGCAGGCCCTTCTCCCACGCCTGGCCGATGTTGATCCATTCGAGATGGGCCTCACCGGAACCGGCGGGGAGCCGGACGATGATTCCCCGGCACAAGCAGACGTCCGGAAGGTCCGTGCGCAGGCCGGTGCTCGGGTCGTAGTAACGGCCGTGCGCGTAGATGCCCAACTGCATCGCCATCCCGGCCTTGCCGAAGGCGGACCGGCCGGTCTTCAGGTCGAGGATCCGGTTGTGCTTACCGCAGATGTCGCAGGGTATCCAGTAGTAGACCAGGCGATCGAAAGTCCCTGCGGCCCGGTACATGTCCTCGACGACGAAGCACTCGACGTCGAGGATCTTGAAGTCTTTCGTGGCGCCGATCCATGCCGGGATGTCCCGCTCATACTCATCGGGCAGGAATCGAATCGGTAGGCCGAGATCGTGCCGTTCCGTCAGGGCGTGGACGGCGGTCCCCTCTCTGGCCGATTCATCCGTTCGGGCCAGTTCGAGCGCCTTCTTCACGAGGCCGTTCTGTTTCCGACGATCCTCCGGATCGACTGCGGCCCACTCCAATTGGAGCGTCTTGCTCATCGCCGTGCCCTCGGCGGCCTTCCGCTGATACCAGAGTTCCAGCATGTGCCGGTTGTCGAGGATGTCGCCAGCGCCGGATGGTCGCATGTACGACCGGAGCACCTTGTCCCGCTTGGACATGGTGTCGGGCATGACCATTCCGGGCGGAAGAATCCTCGGCCAGTCATTACCGTCGCGGGGAACGCGATCTTCGGTACGATCCGGCCGCTCGAACGGGTCATCCTCGGCGCCGTAGAAATCGTCCGGCTTGTCGAACAGTGCATCAGTCTTCATGTGGTCACCTTCTCGCCAGCCACCGACAGTCTCTCCAGCAGTTCAGCGACCTCGTGTTCGGCCAGAACCAACTCGACCTCATGCGTAGATGCCCTGCCATCGGCCAGGATTCGGGGTCGGACGTGCCCGACGCCGTGCATCGCGAGCCGGAGCGACGCGAGCATGGTCCAGACCTTCTCCGGGACGTCCGACAGGGCCAGCGTCGGTTCGGGCGCGGTGAGGGTCTGGTTCTTCAGGAGGGCGTTCTCGTCCAGAACGGTGCTCATGTTCTTCATGTGCTTGGCGATCCGCAGCCGACGATCCGACTCCTGCGCCTCCTGCATGAGCATGGCGGCGGCTTGGTCCGTGGTCACGGTCTGGTCGCCCGGTCCCGCGTCCTGGCGGGCGGCAGCCAGGTATGAATAGGTCTCGCTGACGAGGTATCCGAACGGATCAACGTGGCGAATATTGACGTGCTTCATGCAGTTTGCTCCTGAGATAGATGGCCTGAATCTCTCTTACGTCCCGCTCGTGCATGACTCTTGCCCGGCCGTAGGGGGCTGACATCAGCACGGCGTACGGCCTGGTGACGTGCCGCGAGACGACGCGGAGCCCGGAACCGGGGACGACCAGCACGACGCACCAGACCGTATCGAACATCAGGCCCGGCGCCTCTTCTTCGGACGCCCGTCGATCAGGTCGAGATGAGCATCGAGCGCGTCCCGGACGAGTTGGGCCATGCTGACGTGCCGCTTCCTCGCGGCCTCCCTGATCACCGCCTTGGTCTCGGGTCTGACGACGACGCCGAAGCCATCGGTGTAGTTGGCCTCAAGTGCCATTTGTACCCTCCATGGGCGATCTACCTGCGGTTTCTGTCAGCCCGACGATACCTTGACTCTTTACAACTCGTCAACTACTCTGGTCCCGACTTTACAACTCCACGGGAGGCACGATGAGCATCGGGAACCTGTTCGGTCCGCGCGGCGACCTGCTGACGGACATCAACGCGCTCGTCCTCGCGGCCGTGCTCGACAGCAGCATCACGACTAGGGACGCGCAACAGATCGGCACTGCCGCGAACATCATGCTGTCCGGCTGGAAGGCGCTCGTCGTCGCGACCAGTTCGTCCAACCCCGGCTACGAGATCCAGGACCTGTCGTTGGAGACCCTTCTCATCCTGAAGCAGACCGAGCATCTGATCGGCATCCTGACCCGATCCGCCAAGGTGGGCTGATGGACGAGAAGGGGTACCAGCGGCTATTTCTCAGCAGTCAGGGGAAGGCGCATTTCCTCGACGACCGGAAGTCGCCTAGCAGCATGGCGTCCGCCCGCTGCGGTGCAGGCCCGAAGTGGTTCGGCGGCGGTTGGTACGGAACCGGCTCGCAGATCGAGCGGACGTGCCTGCGCTACATGGATGACTGCCAGAGGTGTCGGAAACTCATCACGAAGGACAGGACCTGATGATGATGGACTGGTCCGACCTCGATGTCGGCGACCTGGTGCGCGGGAAAGATGGCTACACCTGGGAGATCTCGGCCAGGAGAGGCCCCCAGGTTACGCTGACTCGCGAGCATCGGCCGCCGTTCATCGGCGAGCCGAAAGGCCAGGTCGAGGTGATCTCGACGGCCGCGCTGGAGATGGAGAAGGCGAAGGCCATCACGCAGGTCGTACTCGGCGGAGAAGAGGTGGCACGGAAAGGGCCGAACGATGTCTGGCTGGTCCCGTCCGTCTTCTCCGACCCCGCCAGCCTCCTGTCCCACGGCTACCTCTTCCACAAGGTGACCGGCAACGGGGAGGCTCACCTGGCCGCGCTCCGGCACTGGCACGACCAGTTGCACCGGGAACCGAACGATATGGAGCCGCACCACCACGACCCCGACTACTTCAAGGGTCGGATGTGACGATCCATTACGTCGGGGACGATTGGTCGGGCACGCCTCTCGATGATCTCGCGGCCCTCGCGAGGGAGACCCGTACTCCCGATATTTATGTCGAAGTCATCATTCCAACCGACGGATCAGAACCGAGAGGAGAGAATGTGTCCGCTGAATCGCGAGAAGCGCTGCGGGACAGCGCATGGCTGCCGAGAATCCTGATGGAACTTGGCCAGGGACATCTGAACGTCGATGCGCTCAGTCCGGACGATCTATTGCGGGCGGTCTACTACGAAGTACAGGCCCTGAAGCAACGAAAAGACGGCAGTCACACCGTGACTGAGCAGATCGTCGTCGTCCATTCAGATGCGAACGCGCACGGGCACCACATCCAGTACCGGATCATCGACATGGACGACGGTGTGCATGAATCGAGCGAGTGGCTCGAACTGAACGGGCGCGAGGGCGATGTGCTACGCGAGATCCAGTCGCACCTGACGGACTACCAGTTGCAGGGACTGGACGTACGGATCGAAGAGTACCGCCGATGCAACCACGTCAACCTGACCAGCAGAGTCGAGAGGGAACCGTAATGACAACCACCACGAGGGAATCCAGGGGCCGTATCGCGTACACGGCCTACTGCCGGAAGGTCGACTTCAAGTCGATTCACGGTGAACCCCTGCCGACGTTCGACGAACAGTCGGAAACCATCCGGGAGGCGTGGATTCAGGCCGCCAACGTGGTCTGGGATCTCGCCAAGACCGGCCGCGCGACGCTGTGAACCTGAGCGACGAAGAACTGATCCGTATCGGCAGGCTGATCATCGAGATCCTGAATGACGGCAACCAGTTATATCGCGTCAACGAGGATGGCGATCTGATTCCAGTCGATCTGGACGAGTCCTACTTCACCGACACATGAACGTGGTTCTGGTGTTCCAGGTTCGGATCGCGGCACGGGTTGGCACATCCCGGATGATGGTACGGACGCCAACCTGACCCGGTGTTGATCTGGTCGTAGTAGATCACGTACTTCACTCCGAGGGCTGCGGCATTCTCTGCGAAGAATCGCGAGATGTCGTAGCCCTCGACTCGTTTCGCGGCGGACTGGTAGTCCGTCCCGAGCATGATGTCGACGGCTCGACCGGCAGCGTGATCGGACAGCACGCCGGTCCCAGCGATGACACGGTATGAGTAGCCGCCGACGTCCGTGATTCCCCAGCGGCTCGTGGCCAGCCCTTTCACATTCTCCGCCCGGGGCCGCAGCCCGTCAGCACCCTGCGGACCGGCTCCGGGATCCGTTGCAGTACAGGACGTCGTGACGTCGACCAGGTAGCGTCGGTACGTGCCGTCCCAGAACGTGACCCATGGGGAGAACGAGCCTCCCGCTTCAAGCCAGACCTGGTGTGCCATCACGGCATTCGCAGCCGGATCGGCCCAGTCGCCTCCGGCCAGGATCGACGCATGCACGCTGTTGATCTGAAACAGGCCGAAGTCCGTGGATCCGTCGGCGTTGAGGTTCCTGGCCGTAGCGCTCCAGTTCGATTCAGCCCGTGCGATGGCCACCGCGATCGATAGGTCTTCGCCACGCCAGCCTGCGGCATAGGCAAGAGCGGCGACCTTCTGCCCATCCATAGGACCGGCGCCGACAGAGCATGTCGTATGCGTCAGCGCAGCGACGGCGCCCCCATTGAAACTCGGGACTCCGCCGGTCACCAGGCTCAGGGAGAGACTGATGGCGGCAAGGCCAGCCACCGGCGCGGCGATAACCGCTGCGATGACTGGCTTCATGGGCTAGTAGACCTTGATCTCTCCGCATTTCTGCACCGGAACCTCTGGGCTGTCGGTGTACCTGACCCAGAGGGTATATATCTTGAACGGTACCAGTGGGAAGGATGTTCCGACACCGACCAGGGCTCCCTGACCTTCATCGAGGGCGGTCGGGCTGGACCAAGTCGTCGGCCGCGCTCCGGGCTCGGTCAGGGCGATCTCGAACCCAGTCACCGGATCGTCATCGACCAGCACCGTGATCGGGCCGACCCACTCTTTCGTCTCGGCCGCAAGGCTCCATTGCGTCAGCGTACTAGCCATTCTGGGCTCCTAACGTGGCAGTCCGTCCTGGCCGACTCGCCAGGACGGCAGAAGTGAAAGGCTGATCGGCCAGGAGAGCGGCCAGGGTGACGTTCCGCTGCCCATCGTTCAGGACACGCCAGCGGAGATCCAACTCCGATAGCACGAAAGACCTGATGGCCCAGCGAAGATCGGCATCGGATGTCAGGACGGACCGAATCGACCACCGCAGATCGGCGTCGGATACGACTACCGAACGGACGGACCACCGCAGGTCGGCGTCACTGACGACCGAACCGGTCACTAGCCAGCGGACGTCGAGATCCGAACCGACGGAAGACCGAACGGCCCAGCACAGATTCAGATCGGACGCGATAGCGGCCCGCACCGACCATCGTAGGTCTGAGTCGAATGTGACCGAGTTCCGCTGCGCCCATTGGAGATTCAGATCGGAATTGACGACACCGACCGAAGCATCAACGGCCCAGCGCAGGTCAAGGTCGGACGCGACGATCGAGCGCACGGCCCAGCGGACGTCGAGATCTGAAGTGACGGCAGAGTGAACCGACCAGCGAAGGTCGAGATCTGAAGTGACCAGATGCCGAACGGCCCATCTGAGATCCAGGTCCGAGGCCAGGAGTGCCCTGACGATCCAGCGTGTATCGAGGTCCGAGACGACGGAAGACCGCACGGCCCAGCGTGTATCGAGGTCCGATGTGATCGCCGATCGGACGGCCCAGCGTGTATCGAGGTCCGATGTGATCGCCGATCGGACGGCCCATCTGAGATCCAGGTCTGACGTCGCGATGGAACGGACCGGCCAGCGGAGATCCAGGTCTGACGTCGCGATGGAACGGACCGGCCAGCGGAGATCCAGGTCTGACGTCGCGATGGAACGGACCGGCCATCTGAGATCCAGGTCGGAGGTAACGACCGTTCCGGATGAGACGGGGCCGATCAAACCGACGTCGGAGTAGGCGAAATCGTCGAGCCAGCACGTCCATGTGTTGTTCGCGACGAAGCCGAGCCGGGCCGACGTCATCGTCGTTGCACCCAGGGCCTTGCTCGTGACCGAGATGGTTTCCGTCGGCGTGCTGCTATCCTGCGAGTTGAACAGGTAGAGGGTGATGTTTCCGGCCGATGCGTCGATGGACATCTCGATCCGGAAGAACGTCCCGTTCAGATTGACCGAGTTCGTGGTGGTTGCTCCGAGCGTTCCAGACGAGTAGAGGAACGCCAGTTTCCCGGTCGAGTTGATCCTGACGGTGGCCATAATGGTCGTACCGTTGAGGATTCGGAAGATGTTTGAGTTCGACGCCGGTGCCGCATCAGCGCTGAACGTCCAGCGGAAATAAGCCGCACTTCCCGAGATCGTCCATGCTACATAGTCGGTGTTGCTCGACCCGACGATCTTCAGCGATTGAAGGCCATGACCGGCTCGTGACGTATCGAACGCACAGGTCGACGCGGCATCGACCGACACCGCGCTGAAGGCGTCGCCGGAACCACCGCCGGAGTTCCCGACCGTGATGTTGGTTCCGGACGTGCCTCCCTCAAATGTGTTGCTCAGAGCCGTCACTGATCAGCCCTTACGGGAGGGTGTCGCCGGAGATGCGCAGGATCACGCCGTCGGGGTTCAGAGCGGCAGCGCCAGCGGTCACGGTCCGGCGGAGCCAGACGCCCTTCACCTGACCGGGTGCGATATCACCGATGGCCAGCGGGCCAGCCCCGAACGCCCCGATACCCGTTGGCGTGGTGGTTTCGGCTCCGATCGCTGCGGCCTGGGCCGATGCGCTGGCCTTCGCCGAGATGGCGATGTTGTCGAGCGCGATGTCAATCAGGCCACCGAGCGCGGTTTGGCTCAGGATCGTGATGCTCGCGCCGGTCAGCGTCAGCGTGGCGTGGTTGTTCAGAACGAAGATGCACCGGTAGTCGACCATCCCGGCAGCCGCTTCCGCGCCGGACACGTCGTCGAAGAGGTTGTTCAGCGTCGCGTCGGTGATTGCGGTCGTTGAGATCTGGTCGCCGAGTGACGTGGCCGCTGTTCCGGCCGTCGTGTCACCGGCCGCCGCCGATACGCTGAAACGCTTTACGATGTCCGCTGCCACGATTGCCATTGGGTCCACCCTGTCTTTTGGTCTGGGCTTCCCAGTCTATCCGCTCAGGTCAGCGGGGCGTATCGGATCATGCTGACCTGCCACCGGCCGCCGGAGATCACCATGACCAGTTGAAGCATGCCTCCGGACGTCGGGATCTCGTCCGTCTGCTGCGTCGTGCCGCCCTGGCGGACGACGACCGGGCCGGTCACGTCCCGGGCGGCAGCGGGAGGCTCTGGCGCGTCGCTGACGGCCTCAACGGCAGCAGGCAGAGCCACCCGTCCGAACCGGATCAGATCGTGCGAGAGGAAGGCGTCTGCGGCCTCCAGCGCGATCGGCTGGGACGGGCCGTACGACTTCGTGATCGTCGGCAGGGCCTCCGTCGTCGGCGGGATGAGTTCGGTGTGGATGGGCCGGGCGGTCGCGGTCGGATAAACGGGCGAACCGGCCCCTCCACCTTTCGGGATCTGGATCAGGACGAACACCAGGAAGGCCACGGCCATGACGGTGATCATGGTAACGAAGGCCAGGGTCAGATTCTCTTTCGAGTAGAAGATCCAATTGACCAGTTTTCTCATTCCGGACTCACCTGATCCCGCACCCATTTCGGTATGACGCCATCATATTCGCAATGGCCGCAGCCGTTGCCGTGGCACCAAGGGCATGTTACGTACTGATCATCCTCGTGAACCGGCGTGGGTCGCTGATAGACCTCGACCTCGCCGAGCGAACCGGCCGGAGGAGGCGTCGGCATCGGCCCGTCCGGCGCGAGCGGTCGCTGATAGACGTCGCCGCTCGGCAGGGTCGGCATGTCCGCCGAGTCCCAGATGACCTCGCCCTCGACCACGCCCGCCGGAGCCGCCGGAGAGTCGATGCCCCGCTCGTCGGCCATGACCGGCCGGACCCGGACGTGGACCGGCTGGCCCAGCGGAGCAGCGACGTAGTCCTCGCTGCGGCCGGGCGTGATGTCGACCTCCTCCTCCTGGAACTGCCGGGCCGCAGCCCGTCCTGCCGTACGACCGCCGAGGTAAGCCATCGCCATCGTCGTCAGGAGCCGGACGATCCGGCCGTGGCCGCGAACATGGCCCATCGTGGCCAGCGCGAGCATCTTCCGGTCCGGCCGGATCAGTGTCCATGCCGTCAGCGTCCCGACGAACAGGAGCAGGATTGACCACCAGGTACTCTGGCCGGGCTGCATCGAGACCTGCATGTAGATCCCGAACAGCCAGGACCCGACGGCCGCCTCAAGCACGTAGACGACCGACCGGACCGTCGAATTCAGTACCCCGACAGCGGTTATCCGACCGAACGGGGTCACGAAGTAGGGCGATCCGGCCAGCCAGACCAGGCAGAGGATGGCGATCAGGATGGTGGCCATGACGAGCAGGAGGTCGACGGCGAACCGGAAGAACGACGCCGTCAGCGCGTACAGGGTTTCCGTCAGGGCGATGCCGGAACCGTCCGCCTCGCCGGTCAGCCAGCGGTACGCGCCCGGATCCTCATCCTTGACGTTGGCAGCGATTTCCTTGAACTGCTTGGCCTTTTCGGTCCGCAATGCCTTGATCTCGTCCGGATCGTTGTTCGAGGCGAGTTCGGCCCAGGAGATACGTTCCGACGCGAGCAGGCTCGGGCCATACTTCTTCGCGACCGGCGAATCGGCAGTTCCGAACGTACGGCGTAGCCAGCCCTGATAGTGGACGGCCTCAACGATTCGATCGGTCGTTGAATCCGATGCATTATCACCACCATTCAGAGTCGAGACCGCGATATCACCGGCCCGCTGCGTACTGGAGGAGATGAAGACGGGGCTGATGATGACGAATGCGGTGAGGGCCAGGACGATGAAGACCCACCCGACGGCAGACGATGCTCCGGCCACGTTGCCGCCCCGGAAACGGATCAGCATGTAGCAGGACGAGACGATCAGGCCCAGTCCGAGCAATGGATAGATGATCTTCGTGCTGATGACGTCGGTCGCTCGGCTCGTGAAGTCGCCCAGGAAGGCACCGATCCATTGCGGGGCCCAGGCCCGTCGGTCGATCGAGTCCGTGACGGACGTGGCCATGTAGCCGACGCCGAGGATCGCGTTCGTCGTGGCCGCATTGGCTTTCGCCGACCCCAACTTCAGATACGACGCCGGGTTCGCTGCGCACCCGAGATCGTATGGGGTGGTATACATTCCGGCGAATCCACCATTTGACCAGATGGTCGATGTGCTGAAACTGCTGATCTGCTGCGGCTGTTCACCGACCACACCGATCAGGCCCTCGTTCGGCAAGGCTGCGAACGGAGCCGTCTTCGGACACAGGTCGATCCCAGGAATGCCGACGGCCTTCGCCGACGGGGCGGTGAAGGCGAGCAGTAGGACGGCAGCCAGGGCTGCGAGAATGACGATCCGGATGCGCCTCACACCGTCACCTCCGTGTTCCAGCCGTCGACACCATCGGGCATCGGATTGGTCAGGAGTGCGGCCTTCAGTCGGGGATGGTAGTCGAGATCGATCCGGACGCCACCGACGTTGCCGTCGGCATCCAGATGCACGAACTCGCCGGGGGCCGACTCGGACAGCCGCATCAGCGAGCGGGCATGCTTGCGATCCGCGACGTTCAGCACGTTCAGCATGTCCGTAGCGGCATCGATATTCGCCATCCGCCCGACCCAGGCACCGGCCAGGAAGTTCCTCAACTCCCCCGAAAGCATCTGCTCGCTAATGGATTTCACGCACAGATAGACGGCCGTGTTCCACTTGCTATGGTCGCGGCCAAGCCGGGACAGGAAGCCCCGGCCGGGGCCGAAATCGGTCAGGCTCTCGGCCTCGTCGAAGATCACAACGCACCGCTCGTCACGGGGCTTGGTATAGATCAGCCGGTCCGTGAACAGGGCCACCAGCCGCAGGATCGCGTCCGCGCCCTTCTCCTTGTCGGTCCAGTCCGAGCGGGGCACGCCATCGGGAGCGCGGGTGATACCGGGCGTGCAGATGACCGTGAACCGCTTGTCCATCACTGAGAACTGTTGCGCCGTACCGATCCGGCCGCGTGGAGGGAACAGCAGTCGCAGGAACGGGGCCTGAGAAGCGTCGGCCAGGGAGGCGGCCACCGCGCGCGCCGCAGGCGACTCGTCCAGGTTCAGTTGGTCGACCAGATCCCAGAGCGACTTCGTGGCGTACCAGTCCACTCTCCTGGCCGCCTCCCTCAGGACGGCGAGCGTCGTCGGGTCGGCATACTGATCCGAATCGAGACACCGGCGGGCGATGTCGACGACGAGGTCACGGCGCTCGGCCTTGGCCCGGTCGACGGCCCGGCCCCATTCCCCTTCCTTGTCGTACTCCGTGGCCCATGGCTCGCGAATGAGACTGGGAACGTTGAGAATTCCGTCGTCACCCTGCAACAGGTCGATCACCTGCGAATGGGGAGCGAGTTCCGGCAGGCTGCACAGTTTCGCCATCGGGCCGGACGGGTCGGAGAAGATACACCGCTCGTTCCGCCGGGCCGCCTGGTAGATAATGCTACCCGCGAGCATCGTCTTGCCGGACCCGAGCGCTCCGGCAATGAGCCACATGTTGTTGCCACGCCCCAGGTTTCCGCGCCCTTCCGTGGCGTAATGGCTGTCGTGCATGAACGGCCGCCGGGCCGCGCCCCGCGTGTAGCCGAGGTAGGGACCGGCACCGTCACCGACTGCGGTAGAGACGGACGGGAGACCGGCTGCGAGGTAATCGAGCCTGACCTGCTGCTGATTGAAGAACCGATCGTGCGGCTCGCCGACGATCGTCTCGATCAACTTCGTCGATTGTGGCCGCGCCGCAGTGAATTCCATCCGCAGGTCGTTGCCGGAGTAGAGCCGGACGAACGCAGCAGACCGTTCCTCGACGACGTCGGCAGCCGACTTGACCATCCGCCTGTCCCGATACTGAGCCTCGCCCGAGATCAGCACGTTGATCGTGCCGACGAACCGGCCCGCGACCGTCGCGTTGCCTTCGGTCACCTGATCCCGCGTGGATTTCGCTACGCCGATACCCTTTTCGATCGATGCGGGCGGTGGCTCCTGATGATCGCGGTAGTCCTGTTCCAGGTAGATGGCCTTCCGCAGGTCCATCTCGGCCGCGCCCTTGATCTCCTGGCCGGTCTTCAAATACCCGACGATCGACCACTCGACACCGAACGGGCGACCGTCAGCATCGACGGCCCGCTCGGCGTAGGTCTGCCACGGCTCCAGTCCGCTGTCGGGGTAGCGCAGGTCGTCCATGCGGCTGACCGTGAGCACCTGAACCGCCCGATCCTGCCGCATCCCGTCCTGCCACGCACGGATCGCAACGGTCCGGTCGAAAGGCTCCTCGCTCCAGCGGACATCATTCGACAGGGCGGGGAGGGACGATTCGCGCCACGGTCCGTCATAGTTCTTCGCGTCCGGATGCACTCCGGGGGCCAGGCTGCGGGCTCGCAGCCACGCCTGCTCCCGAACGGTCATCCGGCGTCCGTTCCAACCGGACACGATGTCGGAAAGGCGTCGTTCCTCGACCCAGGCCGCCATCACCGCATCGTCAGTTCCGTCCCGCAGGTGCGCTTTCGGCGACACGGTCCCGACGCTGAAGTACCGGAAGACCAACTTGTCGTCCATACCGGTTGAGGCGATGCGGGCCTGCATCCGCGCCAGGTGCCGGTTCCAGGTCTCGTCGCAACCATCGACCTGAGGTAGAGGGTTGGGTGTGCGCCGGTCCAGAGCGGCAGCCCAATCGCGGACCGGATGCGGGCGGGTCGTCACCCGCTCGTGGAAGAAGCGGCCACCCAGGGCACCGTAAACGTCAGCGGCCGACTGGATCCGGTTGATTTTCTCGTCGTCTCCGGTGTAGTCCCAGCGCTGGATGCCGATGCGGTAACCGGCCAGCACCCGGCCATCCCGCAGCAGCATCAGGTTGTCGATGATCTCTTTCGTTTCCGGCGCGAGCATGAATGGCTTCGGCGTCGCTCTCCTCATGATTCCTCCAGTCGCAGGGCTTCGGGATTGATCTCTCGCTCCGGCCGGAGCCGGGGCCCGGCCGCGACGCGCCGGGGCATCGCGAGCCAGTACCCGACCGGCCGGTTCCAGTCGATGAAGCGACCGACCTGACGCACGCTCAGGACGCCGAGGATGGCCGCTGCCGGACCGGCGAGCCAGAACGGCATGGGGAACACCCAGAGGGACGGGTTCGGGGCCAGGAGGACCAGCAGGAGCCAGCAGGAACCGGCCAGGAGACGCCGAGTACGCACCTCATGTTCGGCCGAGAGGAGGCGGGCCAGCCGGGTGCTGAACTGCCACACGGCCACCCCGACCGCAATGACCGGCGGCACGACCAGCCAGAGCAGGAAGAAGTAGGCCACGACGAACAGCACGCCCACGCCGAACTGAACGAACGTCGCATCGAACGGCCAACGCATCCCTTTCGGCCCGAGCCACACCCGTTTCATCTGCCTCGCAGCCCCATCGGCGACCTGGCGCAGGCTCACGCGCTGAAGCCGATAAGACCGATCAGGGCCCGACCGAAGGCGATGGCGATGATGCCGGTGCCGAGTCCGGCCGGGATCAGACAGAGCGCGACGGTCCCGACGATGCTTGCGCCCTTGCTCGCGTTGCCCCGGCGGCCCGCCGTGAAGACGGCAGCCACGGACACAACAATCAGGGCGACACCAAGCGCTGCAATCGCCAGCAGCCGAACGGTATCCATGCCGCTGTTCAGGTCAATATTCGGAGTCTTGGCAAGTATGGTCGCGGCGTGCATGGGCATCTCCCTCGTCGTTGAGTTGCAGAGTCTACAGGAAGTTGTAGACCCAGTCCATCACGCGAACTTCAGACCGATCCAGGCGACGTACGTCCCGCTCGTCGGCGGCAGGCCGTGGGCCTGAACTGGACGAGATAGCGGACCGGCTGATGGTGAATTCACTCGAACGCGCTTCTTCTCGACACGCGAATTCACCATCATTGGATGATTGCCGAAGCGATCAGCCATCAGTCTGTCCGTCCATTCGTGAGCGCCCTGCTCTCGTAGGTAACCGTTAACGGCCGTTAGAAGATCCGTAGAAAGCACATGGCTCCCAATGCTCGGCTCGATGATGCCAGCCTGAATGAATGAAAGGACGACATCGTTCTCAGCCCGCCACTTCGTCGTCGCTTCCTCTACGCGCTTCGGCTCATCGTCCATCTGCTTGTCGTTCTGGTACCAGAGTTTCGCACCTTCAATCAACCACGCAAGGATTGCCTCTTTTGCTTCGTCGCTACTGAGTTTCGATTTCAATTTCACGTCACCTACGCGCTGATTTTCACGTAATTCATGATTCCCCTTGACGTACGTGTACGGAAAAGGAAGAGTCATAAGTCGACGCCACGTTCCTCGATCGTTCTCTTTCACCCGAGGCAGATAATTCGTGTTGATGATCATCGTGTGCGACGTGTCGAACGTAACGGTGTCTTTGAACAGATAGCGGCCGGTCAAGACTCCGGTGCCGACGATTTTTTTCAATCGCTGCGTATCGAGATGCCGGGCTTCTTGCGTCTCCTCCAGCACGGCGATACGAGCGCCGCGCAACGCCATCAGTTCAGGACTTGGACCACTGCCCTGCTCGCCGAGAAGAACCTTATCGTCCAGAACGGTGTAGTAATCGCCCATCACGTTTCGGATCCCAAGCGATAACACCAACGTCTTGCCGTTCTCGCCAGATCCTTGCATGACGAGCAGTCGGTCTTCGGTCGGCTCGTAACCAGTGATCGCCTGGCCCATGAAAATCTGGAACCAATCTACGCAGTCCTCCGGAACCGCCTCCAGGGCTTTCGTCCACGACTTGCTCTCGGCTCCGGCTACGTAGCGAACCGGAGCCAACTTCATGCACATTGCCTTCGGGTCGGACGGGGCAAGTTCTCCGGTGCGAAGGTTGACGATACCGGACGCGGTATTCAGGATGTCCCGATTCCTATCAAAGTCGGCCAGCGAAGCGGCAACGCCGGGGACGCCACGACTCAGGCGAAGGACGGCCTTCACTCTCTCCAACTTCATGAACGTTTTCCAGCAGTCGATAAGATTCTTACCGTCCGGACGAGAGGGAGCACCGTCTCGCATCTTCCGTACGGCACCCTCCATGCGACCGGCCACCCAATCGCGGGCCTCTTCCAGAGCGGCATCCTCAGTGCATTCGGCCCAGCGACGGCCGTCCCATTTCAGCCACATTTTGTTGGCGAACTTGTACTTACCAACCAGACGATCCTTCGCGAATTCAGGACCGAGTCTGGCATCAGTAAAGAAATCGACAGCAGACACTTCATCGTCCACTTCAATTTGTTTGGTCGCTTTCCATCCCTCGGTACTGAGACCAGAGCGCATCGAACCGCGATCACGATCCTCCGTCGCCTCATCAGCGACAGTTTCAGCCCGAGCGGCCCAGATCATCTGCTCTGCTTCGCCTTGCGAATAGAACAGCGGCACGAAGTGCGAGAACACCGCACCGGCCTCATTGACCCTGGTATTAATCTCACCGTTCCGTGCATTCCGAAGTTTCGCCAGAGCATATCTCTCGACCCAGGACGCTGCCGCCTGGGCCGTGAAGCGTCGCTCTTCGTCGCTCGGATGCGATGATGCGGTTTCCGATGGGGTGATGAAGACAGCCAGCCAGGGCTGCGGCAGGTCCGGAATGGCGTCCATCGGCGGGACGTCCTTCAGTGCGTCACCGTTCTTGTCGTACCAGCAATAGGCCGCGCCGGTGCGAGGGTGGATCGACGGCGCGACGACGGCATACCGATGACCGAAGTGGATAATCTCGACGTCCGCTCCGAACGCCTCAACGAAACGCCGCTCCGCCCCCTTCAGGGACGTTCCGATCGGCACCTTGTAGAAGTGGATCCGGGACGGCTGATCGGGCCCTCTGGACGTGCTGGTGTACGTGGCGGGCAGGTTTCCCAACGTCTCTTCGGCCAGGAGGATCGTGCTCGCGCCCTGCTTGTCGTCGTAGGCGTCCACGTCGATCCCGACGACGGTCTGCTGTAGCCGGATGCCTACGTTCGGCGGGGTGCTCTCGTCGTCGAGCCATGCTTGAAGATCCGGCCAGGAGACGGAGCGACCCTCGTATCCCGTGTAGCCCGCTGGCGGGAGGCTCTTGCCGTTCCCGATCGGCAGGGGGTTGCTCCATCCGGACTTCCACAGCGCCATCGCTGCCTGTCGGAACGGAGTGGAGCCTTCGTAATCCAGGGCTTGCAGGGACATCGCAGGAGCCTCAATTCGTAGAACATCGGGACCGAAGACCGAGCCGTGTACGCGATGTTTCCGCAACGTCCATACTCTCTCTTCGTACGAGGAACATTAGCAGAGATTGAGTCCTGCGGAAACATCGCGTACAGACCTAATCCATGTCGCCGACCCAGCCCCCTCACCTGGCCGAATGACTCTGCGTGATGGGACGGCGACGGCCCCGCCAGTCGGAGCCAGCGGGGCCGTCGTGTCCGATTTGAGGCTTACTCCGAGATCGGAGCAGGCCCGTGCAGAGTGTTCGCTACGGTGCCGACCTGCCAGGCCCCGACGGCCGCCAGAATGACCTGAACGACCTCGGCCGGAGTGAAGGTGTGATCGGTCCAGGCGTCGACGATGATCAGGACGGCAGCGGTGAAGATGCCGACGGCCTGCTTCGCCCACGGCTGGCGCGGGGTGTTCGCGGCCAGGTAAGTGCCCGCCGCACCGAGCGCGGTGACGACCAGGCCGATGACCACGGTCCGGTCGAAGTCGCGGGTGATCAGCGCGGTCGCGCCGGTCGATCCCAGGACCGCGATCAGAACGTACTGGATCAGTTTCTCGATGCCGAGCATGTTGATGCCTTCCTAGACGTAGATCCAGGTGCGGACGCCGCCCTGGTCGAAGTGACGGACCTCGTTGTTGGAATGGTTGTACCCCAATCCATTGCCGATCCCCCGCGCGCGGAACCAGGATGGACTCCGGCGGTCCGGCATGTCCGTGGCATCGCCGACCATGTGGCGCGACTTCGGAACGCCACCGACGTCGTGGTTATGTCCGACGCAGCGACAGCCGGACACGATCGGAACTCCGGCCCCGAGATCTCGGCGGTACTTTTCGAGATCGAGGATCTGAGCCCGCTTGATCCAGATCCGGGCGCAGGCCAAGTACTTCCCACCGCACTTGCAGCCGAACTCCTTCAGCGAGAAGTGAGCGCTCGCCGTCGGCAGGCCGGTCTTGCGCCGGGAGTCGGCCTGCCGTAGCGCCGCACTGGTTTTCGGTCCGACCGCACGATCGACGGTCAATTTCGCACCGATAGCGTAGGCGGCCTGGAAGTTTCCGACGGCCTGTCGGTATTCGCCGGTAGTCCGGATCCGCCACCCCAGGCCCTTCAGGATCGCCGTGACCTCCGCCTTGCTGGCCGTCCTCACCGCTCCCCGGCCAGCGTCCGGGAGCCTGAAGCCATCCTCGTCGGGAACGGGTTCGCCGGACAGGTCCGCGCCGGAGTTGTCCGCCCAATCGTCTCCGGCGTCCCCCTCTTCGTGGCCGCCGGTCTCGATCGCCAGGTCCATCGGGACCAGGGTGTCGACCTTCGTCCGCAGCCAGGCATACTCGCCGTTCGGCTCGGTGTCATCGAAATCGTCGCCCCAGGGCGAGAAGTCCTCGTTCATCATCACCACGCATCCCGTACGTCAGAAACGTACTGAGAAATGAAGGCAGCCTGTGGACTGCCGGTCTCCATCCATTTCTGGGCCTGAAGCGGCGAGTTGTGATTGGCGATGGCACCAGTACGGGCCAGGGCCTCGCCGACCTTCGGCTTCCACTTCTTCACGAAGGCCGCCATGCCTTTCGCGGTGAAGTGGGACGCGAATACCGGGTCGCACACCTGAGCGATGGTGAACTTGGCTGCGGCTGCGGCATTCATGTTGATCTGAAACCAGGATACGTCGGATCCCGTAACGGCGCCCACGGCCCCAGGATCCATGGACGACTCGTGGACGGCGATGCCGCCGATGTCCGCGATCGGGATGTTGAACTCGTCGGCCGCTTCCTCAATGATCGGCGTCACCAGAGCGCGCGCCGTGACCGGACCGAACACGGCATCCCGCTTCAGGCCGTGTGTGCTCTGGGCGTTCGCGATCATCAGGCCGGTTCCGTCGCCGATCAGCCCGTCCGGTTCAGCACCGACGAGCCGCTGTACAACCTTCGCGGCCTCGAACACCACCTCCGACGGGAACGTGACGTCGGTCTTCCGAGCCCAGGCCGATCCGATCATCTGCTCGTTGCCGAGCGGGCTGCGGATGAAACCGGCTCGGTTGGTCGAAGTCGGAGTGATCCGCAGGTACAGGCCGTGACTGGCCGAGTCCGTGGACCATGCGCCCCGGCCCGGCTTGATGAACGTGAATGTCATTTCGGAGCCTCGTTTTCGCTAGTGGTGTGGCGGGCAGAGAGGTCGGCCAGGCGATCAAGGAGCCGGTCGTAACGACGGGTCGATTCTTCTCGCTCCTTCAGCAGTTGCTCACGGAGCGCGTCGATCTCGCTGCGCAGGGCCAGCCGCTCGGCCGTCCACGCGGCCCGCTCTCGTTCGTAGCGGTCACGTTCATTCTGCCAGGCCGTTCGATCGTCGTCCCGCTCTTTCCGAATGCGGGTGTTGTCGTCCTCAAGTTCATCTCGCGCCCGGCTGACCGTAACGATCGAGGCATCGACGACGGACTGCTTTCGGATCTCCGAAGGCGTTGCGTTGCGCCAATCCTTCAGAGAGTCGTAGAGGTACTTCAGGCCGCCGCCCGAAATGATGGCCAGGAAGACGGCCACCCAGGGGCTCGGTGTGGTCGCCGACATCAGTCTCCTTCGGTTTTCTGCATCGCCCTGCGCAGCGCGTGGTCCTGTTCCTTCAGCCACCACCCCCGGAGAAAGCAAACGATCCCGATCATCAGCAGGAAGCCGCCGACGGCTCCGCCCCTGTGCCAACCGCTGAAGCCGAAAATGGCTGCTGCGTAAGCGATCAGGATGGTCCCGAACAGGTACATACCTCGGCCGATCGCTGACTTCCAGAGAAACAACCCGAAAGCGACGGTCAGTGTGGCCACGATCATCAGCGCAGCCCATACGGTTTGGATCTGATCCGGCAGGGACCGTAGTGAATTCGATGGGGCGGTGCCGGTGACGATGTTCACCCAGGCCAACATGCCCCAGAAACACAGGCCCACTTCGAGTGGGTACTCCGCGATCGTCATAGGAATGCGCAGCCCGAGGATGCGCCTGCGCGCCCTGGCTCGCCTGTTCGGCACGGCGTCTCCTTTTCATAGTGCGCGGATGATGTATGGAAAACTCTGGAACGGTGGCATGTTCTCGTGCGCCGATCCGGAACCAACTGTGTCATGAAGGTGCGTTCCGGTGCCTCCGGTGTTTCCGGATGAATTTGATGCGACCGTTGCGCCCGTTCCAGACTGAACCGTCGCGGTCCCTGTCGTCACGACGGTATGCGTGTGAGCACCCGATGCATTGTGGCTGTGCCCTGGCATTTGCGCCACGGACAGGCTGACCGTGCTCGCGCCGCCGGTGGCGCCACGGGCGTTAGCGCCGGTACCGACCGGAACCTTGTCCGTCAGGTTGGGGAGATTGAACGTCGTCGATCCATTGCCCGCTCCGTACGTTGTGCCGCAGACCCCGAACAACGCCGCGTACGTCGTCCTGCTCACGGCCGAGCCGTCGCACAGCAACCAGCCGACGGGCGCGGTCGCCCCGGCGTACGGCTGAAGCACGCCGACCGGAGAGGCTGAAGCGCCAGCCAATTTACCGGCGACGAAGAATACCGGCCCCTGCTGAAGGATCCACACCCGATCGCCGACGGACAGTGTCGCCTCCGCGTCGCGGCTGATCCAGCCGGTGCCGGTGACGTCGGTCTTGACCCGGTACGAGCCGGTGCCTTCCAATGTCGTGATCTTTCCGACGAGGAAGGCCGTGCTGGCCGGTTGGTCTCCGATGGCGTCGGCCAGGGAGGTGATCGTATCGGGCATCAGGACACCTTCTCAGAGCAGCGCCAGCGGAGCAGGTCTTCCTGGGTCGGCCGGAGTGGGATCGTGGCCGAGATGACGGTGTACTTTCCGTTCGTCCGGCTGCGCGGGTCGATCACGGTGAAGGTGTCGCCGATGTCGTGCCCCGGCGTGCCGACGGTGTAGATCTCGACCTCCTGCGCCATCCGGCTCACCTGCGGTAGCAGGCCCGCCGCAACAGCGTCGGCCTGGGCCTGGGTAGTAATCAGCGACGAACTGAAACCGTAGGGCTGGTAACCATAATCGCCGAGCACGTAGGTCGGGCTGGCCGGATCCATATCCCACAGGACGCTGGTAATGGTGTCCTGATCCGGATGCGTTGCCGTCACGATGACGCCGGAATAGGTCGTGTCAGCGTCGATCGTGCGTGAAACGTTCATCAGTTCAGCGACTTCCGATCCGACGGTGTAGGTGATGCCGGTATCGACGTCACCCGCCGGACCGATGACCAGGCTGCCGAGCGGATCGAAGAATGCCTGCATCGAACCGGCGTCGCACAACTGCTCGATCGCGTCCCATGGATCGTGCAGGGTCGGGAAGACGGCCTCGGTCGTGGTCCGGCCGGTCGGCGTGATCTTCACCGGAACGGCCAAGCGGGACGTGACAATGTCGCTGATGGCCTGTTCGATCAGCGTGCCTTTCGTGATGGTCCACGGTGACGAGAAGCGTCGGCGCCGGATGGCATCAACCCGGTCGAATCCCTTGATCGTCAGCACTGTACCTTCGCTATGGCTTCTGACTTCGGGTTCGATCACGCCGAACACACCGAGCGGGATCCACTCATAATCGTCGATCGAGGGGATCCACAAACCTCTGGCCATACGGATCTCAGTCCCCTTGGGGGCCAGGAGGTCTCGCGCGGAAGCGGGTGTAAGGATGCCGTCGGCATCAACCAGCGTGACGTGCAGTTCGCGCCGAACGGCAACTGCGTCCATGCCGACGTAACCGGAGTCGATGACGGCATCGACCGTGGTTGCCGTCCCCTTGTAAAGGATCTCGGCTCGCGTCGACCACTGTCTGCTGTTCGACTTCAGTTGCTCAGTGAATGCATCGCTCTGTGCGTAGATGGCTACCGCCCTCCTCTCACGTCGACTGAATCTCGATCCAGGTCACGGTCATCTTCCGGTGTCGCAGGGCATCGACATCGTAGTTGCGCCGGATGAACCTGGCCGTGAAGACCTCACCACGCGGCGACTGCACGATCATCGGTACCGTCCTGCGGATCACGTCGACGGCCGTGTCGATGTCGGCCTGCTTGACCCAGATGATGAATGAGCCGGTCGCGGCCTGCTCACCTTCGGTATCGACGACCGGATAGACGCGGCCAGCCGGACGATGGACGCTGCTCGATTCATCGTCATTGCGCTGGTAGTCAATGACGTAGGCATTCATCTCGCCGTCATCGTCGAGCGGATCACGCAGGGCCCAGACGTCAGGCGTAAGGTTGATCGTCGACACCAGCGATGATTGCGACGAAAGGGCGCTCGCAGCACCGATATCGACAACGGTGAAGGCCCGATACTTCACGTCCGTGTTGTACGGCATGAGCCGGTCCCGGGCGATGGCCTGCTGATACAGGTCGGTCTTCAGCCGGTCCACGACGACGGCCCAGGTCGATCCGCCATCGAGCGACCGCTCCACCTGAACCGTCTGCGTGGTGGCGTAACCGCCCTGCTGCCAGGTCGTCGAGCGGCCCGGGGCGAACGCCAGCCGGGAGACGTAGTAGATCTCACCAGCGGCCAGCGCTCCGAGCACGCTGACGACGACGCGGGCCAGTTTCGCACCGACCGGTGCGGTGAACGTGGCGAAACCCTGGTAGTAGGCCGACGTCGTCAAGGCGACCTGGCCGCCGTCATCCTGCTGGATCAGCGATCCGGTTCCATCGTCAGCGTCGTACCAGCGAATCGAAAGGCGCGCCGCCCGAACGGTACTCGGCGACTTGAACGAACCGATCGCCGTGTAGACGACACCGGGAATGACCGGAAACGACAGCGGTCCGAGCGGCTGCGGCTGACCGTACGGCGCTACCGGCGCCGTGCCGACCACCGTCCGGGCGGACATCAGGCCGGACGCCAGCGAGGTCATCTTGATTCCGGCCAGGAGTTGCGAGGCGGAGTCGTCGGCCTGCACGGCGATCGTCGCGTTGGCGTCGTTCTCCCACTCTCCCTGGCCGTTCGCTGCCGCCAGAGACAGAAAGTTACTCTGGCCGAGTACATCCATGCGCACTCTGGGAACGTTTGTGCCGTACCAGATCTCGTCACGCAACTGGATCAGCGGACCGAGCGGAGGGTTGATCGAGACAGTGAAGGCCGAGTAAGTCCACGCCGAAGACACGCTGGCCGAAGACGTGACGATCAGGTAGGCCCGATATGCGACCGAATCGCCCAGGGCCGTGCCGACTCTCACGGATCGCGCGATGCTGCTCGTGACGACGCCGGAGTCCCACACGCTCGTACTGGTCGATGGATCGAAACCTCCACCTGAAGCCACTGTTTCGGTGAAGATCCGGACGCGGTAATCGCGCTGCGCATCGAGTCCGGTGTACGACCAGGTGACCAGCGGGGTCGATTCGCCGTACGCAATACCGATCGGTGCGGTCACGACGACGACCGGTGCGGCCGTGGCTACCACGGTTCGGTCGGTGGCGTAGGCCGAGTTGGCTCCGGTGCTCGACTTCGTGCTCACGGACCAGAGATAGGTATTGCCGTCCGTCCACTTCCCGGCCGGGAATGCGACCTGGGACGGCAAGGTAGCGGCGCTGGTGTTGTAAACGCTGCCGCTCTGGAAAGCCTGCGTCGAGTTGTTCCAGTAGTCCACGACGGCACCGAGCGTACGGCGGAAAGCCCACGCCTGCTGCGTATCTCCAGCGGACACCTGATTGTAGGTCCACTTGAACGTCCCGCCCACGGCCAGGTCGACCAGTGCGCCGGACGCCGGACTGACGAGCGTCGGCGCGGTCGGCGTGCGGGTCAGGGCCGCCAACTGCTGGTAGTAGATCGACCAGGACGTGCCGCCGCCCTGAGCGAAAATCATGTCCACAGAGTCTTTTGGCGGATGACGAACCAACTGGACCTTGCCGTCGTCGCCGCTGCTCGGCGGAGTCTGGCTGACCGCGATGGCCCACGCCGACCACGTGTTCGCTCCGCGAGTGAAGACGCTGTAGCGGATGTCGCCGTCGGTCGCGTCGTAGTACGCGAGGTAGATGTTCGTGGTGCTCGGGTCGACGGACATGCTCAGGCCGAGTACGTTGCCAGTCCCGCCCGGAGCGGCCGGTGGATTCCTGGCCGTCGGCGTGTTCGTGCCGTCCCATTCGTAGACGTTGATCGTTGCCGAGTTCGCGGAGTACGCGATCATCAGGTACGTGCCGTCATGAACGGTGCAGAGGGTCGTGTTGTCGACTCGGGCGCTGGCTACGAGCGAAACTGCGGACTGCCACGTCCAGTTCCCGCCGGAATAGACGGCCCTGTTCAGGTAGATCGCTCCGGCCGCGCCCTGCTGCGCCGTGGTATGGAAAACGTGCGGCACGGCGGCCGGGGTCAATCCGTCACCGGTCGACACGAATTCGAGCGAGCCAACCTGGTTCACCAGCGCGCCGCCGCTCGGGCCGCTCACGGTCGCGGCGACCGTGATGGCTCCGGCCGCCGTTACGTTCAATCGGGCCACGCGGTCGGCGGTTGATGCGACGGTGTAGGCGATCCAGACGACCCAGCCGGTTCCATTCCGGAACGCGATGATATCGGTATCGACGTTCAGCCGCCCGGCGGCCGGACTGACGGTCGTGATGGCCCAGGACCATCCGCCACCGGTCGTCGGCGTGCCTCGGGCGTATTTGATGACCTGCGGATCGAGAGCCCAGGTGCACCAGGAAACGTGAGCGTATCCGTCCTTGTCGATGAAGAATGACGGGACGGCTGACGATTGAAGCAGGCCGATGTCCGACGATCCGGCGTAGGTCCATGTTGAGCCGCCGTTCGTGCTCTTGAAGAACCGGGCCTTTCCGGGGCCGCCCTGCACGACGATCAGTGCCCAGAGCGTTCCGTCCGGCCCGTAGCAGAGCCGCTTCTCCGGCGAACCCTGAAGGCTGTCGCCGTGATTCGCAGCCGTGATCAGCGTCGCCACGGGTTACCTCCGCTTCAATGCGTTCAGCAGGCTCTCTGCCAACTGGTCGTCCGCTCCGTCGAATGCGGCTCTGGCTTCTGCCGGATCGGCACCGGCCGCGACCTGCACGGAAACAGCACCGGGCTGCACGTTGATGGTATAGCCGGAGCCGGATCCACTGCCCGATCCGCCCGTAGATAGCGGGCTGGTGATCTGATCGTAGGCCAGGGCCGAATTCGAGCCGAGCGTCATTAAGTCCGCGATGTCCTGCGCAACGGCCGAGACCTTGTCCGTCCTGCTGTCCATACCGGCGGCCAGGTCTTCCACCAAGTGCTGGCCTCGGATCTGTGTCCACCCCTGGCCGGACAGAGGACCCCACTTCGCGGGCGATCCGGGAAGCAGTCCGCCGATCGTGCTGACGGCGTTCTTGACAGCATCAACAGCCGAGCCCAGCCCACCAAGAATCCCCTGGGCGAAGTTAGTCATCAGCGATGCACCGGCGGTCCTGAAGTCTCCGACCTTTCCGGTAATGAGACTGAGCATGTCGGAGATTCCGTTGGACACGGCCGTCTTGGCTGAAGAGAAGCCGTCCTTGACCGCATTAACGATATTCGACATGCCGGTCTTCGCGGCCGAAAGCATATCGGCAAAACCGTTGCTGATAGCCGTCTTGATGTCCGACATGGCGGTCGTAACAGCGGTTTTGATTGCCGACCAAGCCGTAGTGATCGCGGTCTTGATCGAATCCATCGCCGTCGTGATCGCGGTCTTGATTGCGTCCCAAGCGGTCGTAATCGCCGTCTTGATGGCGTCCATAGCGGTCGTGATCGCGGTCTTGATTGCCTGCCAAGCGGTCGTCACTGCCGTCTTGATGGCATCGAGCGCGGTCGTGATCGCTGTCTGGATTGCCTGCCAGCCGGTAGAAACAGCCGTACCAATCGTTGTCATTGCCGTCGTAATGGTCGTACTAATGGCTGCCCAGCCGGTTGTAACAGCGGTACCGATGGCCGTCATCGCCGTGCTGATCGCGGTCGAAATCGTGGCCCAGCCAGTAGATATGGCCGTGCCGATCGTCGTCATGGCGGTCGTGATCGCGGTCTGGACGCTCTGCCAGGTGGTAGTGACGGCCAGGAGGATCGAGGCCCCGATCGTAACGAGGTTCGTGACGATCGCCTGGAAGCCAGCCGTGATCACAGCACCGATCGTTGCGAGCACGGTCGAAATCTGCGGTACGGCCTGGAGAATGCCCTGGATGAATCCGACGATCAGAGCGACACCCATGGCGACCAGTAGTAGCGGGATAGCCAAGAGCGCGGCCAGGATAAGCAGCGGAATGGCAGCCAGCGCCAACGTAATCAATGGAAGATTGGTCACGATGCCATTGATGAAGCCGGTGATCAGGTCCATGCCGTTCTGCTGGATCCAGGTGATCGCGCCCACGACCCAGCCCTGAATCTGCGCCGGAAGCGTCGAGAGCCAGGTTCCGAGATTGACTGCGGCAGTAATGGCCCCGTTGATGAGTCCCTGGATCATGTCTGCCCCATGCTGCATCAGCCATTGCGTCGCATCGCCGATCATCGCCGGAATCTGCGTCGCGAGCGTGCCGAGCCAAATGCCAAGGTTGATTGCAGCAGCCACGGCTCCGGTGATTAGGCCCTGGATCATATCGGAGCCCTTGGCCACCAGCCACGAAAGAGCATCACCGACCCAGCCGATGATGAGCGCCGGGAGCCCGGCGAGCCAGACTCCGAGATTGACGCCTGCCTGCTGTGCTCCGGTGATCAGACCGGTGATCATGTCGACGCCGGTCGTCAGGAGCCAGGTCGCAGCACTGGTGACCCATCCGGCGATCAGGCCCGGCAGGGCTAGGAACCACGTCCCGACCGCCTGGGCGGCCGTAGCGATTCCGCTGATCAAGCCGCCGATGATGTCGGCGCCGGTCTTCACCAACCACGTTGCAGCGTCAGGGATTCCATTCAAGATCAGGTTCGGCAGGTCCTTGACGAGCGTGACGACAGCGTCGATCCCAGCCTTGAATGCAGTCTTCGCGGCATCCCAAATCGCTGACCAGATCGGACCGAACACGTTCTTACCGGCTTCGAGGATGCCCTTGATGATGTCCCAGATGCCACGCAGGTATCCGGTGATCCCACCCCAGACGCCGGTGAGGATGTCCTGGAATCCTTCCCAAATGGCTGACCAGTCACCGGAAATGACACCGGCCGCGATTTCGAGGATGCCCTCGATCACGCTGATGGCCCCGTCGATGATTCCCTTGACACCGTCCCAGATGCCCTTGACGTAACCGAGGAGGATTGGGCTCACGGCCTTGAAGATCGCCGTAACCGCATCCCAAACGTGTTGGGCAGCAGTGGTGATGTTGTCCCAGGCGGCTGACAACGTCGGGCCCCACTCTTTCGCCCAGTCCTTGATCTCGTCCATCTTCGTCTGGATATACGTGACGACCGCATCTATCGCTGGCTTGACGAAGTCAACGAAGCCCTGCACCGCCTTGACGGCCAACTTGAAGGCCCCGACCAGACCGCTGCCGATCAGATCGACGAAGGCCCTGAATGTGCCGCTATGGCTATACAACTCGACGAGAGCAACGCCAATCGCAACGATTGCGGCGATCCAGCCGAATAGAGCCAGAGACGACACGCCGAGCACTTCGGCGATGGCAGAAAAAGCGGACACGATGGATAGCACCGGGCCGACGATGTTGACTAGAGCCAGCGAAATACCGGCGAAAGCAACGGCGGCAGTGGCAAGGGCCGGGTTCGCGTTCTGAAACGCAGACCAGAGATCTAACATGCCGGTAGCAATCTCCAGGACCGCAACGCCGACCGGCGCAGCGGCCTGCAACAGATCTCCGAACGCCTCGACCAATGCACCGATGAATCCGGTGACTGTCGGCATATTGTCCTTAACGAACTTCATGAAGGACTGGAAACCACTGTTAGTACCGAGATTCTGCCCCCAGTCGGCCCATCCGGAAGACAACCTCGCCAGGGCAGACGCCATATCGGTAGCCATCGGTAGGAATGCCTGCACGATTCCAGCGAACGCGGTGACAAGGTTACCTGCGGTCCGGGCCAGGTCTCCGAAGATCAACGGAGCCTGCGTGCCGAAGTCGTTAATCCACTGCTGCCACCAGTTGCCACTCAGGGCCTTGAAGGAAGCATCCTCCAGGTCGCCCATCTGCTTGACCATTCCGGCAACGAGCGGAGTCAATGTGGGAAGCAAGTTCGCGAATCCCTGAAGCGCCTTCGTGCCCAGGTCCAGAATCTCGGGCTTGAACTGGCCAACGAAACTCTGCCACTCCTTCGAGAAGTCCTTGATAGCGTGCAGTGCATCCTGCTCGGCCGGAGTCAGCGAATCCCAGATCGCCTTCATCTTCGCCAGGGCCGCGTCCCGCTGCTTGTCCGTGACGGCCTCGTTGTACTGCTTCTGGGCCGTGGTCAGGTCCTTGTTCGCCTGCATCACGTTCGAGAAGGCAGTCTTGGCCACAAGCGCGAAGGCGCCAGCGGCGATTCCAGCCGATGCGAAGGCCGTACCCAGGCCACCTATCCCGACGATGGCCGCAGCACCCAGAGGGACCAGCGCTGGGCCGATGAGCGCCACTGCGGAGGCGAACCCTGAGACTCCCTGACCAGCCGTTCGGGCCTTACTGGCGATCTGGTCCAGCGTGGCCCTGGCCTTACCGTCCTTATCGACGTCGATCTCGACGTCCTGCTTGTCCATCCGGTTCAGCAGGAACGTTAGCGTCGCAATCTTGGCCAGGGCCTTGGAGATATCCGCATCGACAGCAATGTCGTTATCGCGCATCTCCTTCATCTCGGCCTTGAGTTCGTCCAACTTCGCGCGCGCCGCTGCCGTATCGAAATCGACGTCGATCAGGGCGCTATTCTTCATCGCCTGGAGTTCGGTCATGATGTCGGCGATGGTCCGCTGCGCATTCGCGTCGTCAATGTCGATTTCGATACTGACGGCTTCGGCGTCCAGATCCTTCAGGCCGGACTCGATCGCAGCGATATCGGCAGTGAGTTTCGGGAGGTCGACGATCTCGACCGAGATCGTCACGGCGTCGTGATCGAGTGCGGTCATCTGGTCCTGAATGACAACGAGTTCGTTTCCGACAGTGTCGAAGCCGGACCCCTCGATCGCGATGCGGATCGGACTGCCGGATTCAATCGCCTTCATGCCGGACTCGATCTCAAGCATGTCGGCCAGGACATCGGACGCATCCATCTCGACCAGGATCTCGACGACATCGGCGGTGATGGCCCGAATGCCTGACTCGATCTCGGCGAATCCGGTCAGTACCTGCACGTCGTCGAGATTGACTTCTATGGTCGCGATCGTATTGGAGAGGTTTCGCACCTCCTCCTGCACGGCATTGAGATCCGCCTCGGCCGCAGCCGTATCGGCGTCAACGTTGACCTTCGCAGTCATTCCGTTGATGTGGTCGATCAGATCACTGACGGACTGAAGGTTCCGGATCGCGTCTGCGGTGGCAGCGTCAACGTCGATGCCGACGTCCTCACCAGCCATGGATTTGATGAGGGCGTCGACCTCGGCGAGCACAGCCGTAGCGTTGTCTTCGGCATCAATCTGGATGTCAAGTTCGGCTACGGTTGGCATTTGCTTTCTTCGCCTTCTGCTTCTGCGCCGCACTCTCTGCGGACATCGCCGTCAATGCTATGTCGAGCCACCATTTCGGCTTCTGGGCCAGATCCCACGGGGGGACACCCATCCACTTCGCGGCCTTCAATAGCGGGTACCATTCCGGTTCCTCACCGGCGGCCCCCTCAGTCGCTAGGAAGCGTCGGAGGGCCTTTCCGCTTCCCCCACGGACTGATCCGCCTTCACGGTCTGAAGAATGACGGTGAAAACGGAGGAGGGGAGTTGCTTCAGTCGTGCTCGATCGGTGAGGTGAATCGGCTCACCGTTCTCTTCGGTCAGGTCCCAGGTGATGATCATCTGCTGAACCAGGTCGATGATCCGGCTCGGTTCGATCTTCTTCTCGCCGGACGCTTCGTCAGCGACCAGTTTCTCCAGTTCCTCGACCGTGTAAGACGAGGGGCGATAGGTGATGTGCAGTGCGTCGCCCTCGAAAGCCACATCGAGAGGCTTCGCCTTGGCCAGTGCGCCGGAGATTCGCATGAGTTGTCCTGTCGTGTGTACGGAAAGGGCCGCCCCGCATAACGGAAGCGGCCCTCACCATACCTCGGTCGGTTACAGCGTTGCCGTGGTCGTAACGACCTCGATCTTGAACGCCTTGCCCCATCCCGGGTCATGGACCGCACCGAAGGTCCACTCGATCGCGTAGACCCCGTCCTCGTCATCGAATGAGGAGATGTCGGAGATCTGACCGGCGATGTCGATCTTCACCGAGTGGGTGATCGGGTCGCCCGAAGCGGGGGTGTAGATGACCGGCCCGATGCCTTCGAGCCGAAGGAACAGAGTCACGCCACCGCGCATCGCGGTCAGGTTGGCCATCGCCTGAGCATCGGCCATCTGAGTCATCTTGAATTCGACGGTCGGCTCGCCCTCGACGGTGGAGACGAACGACGGCTGGGCCGCATCGACCACCCACAGGGGCTCGAACCGGTCCTGAATGTTAAATTCGCCCTTCAGGGCCCGGAGCATCTTCGTGGTCCCGATGTCGCCGTACTCGGGATCCAGGTAGACCGACAGGTCGGCTGGCTTCACCGGGATCTGCGGCAACTGGGTCGGGCTGGCCGTCATCGTGATGCCGTCGTCGATCGCCTTGGCCAGCCATGAGCCGTCCAGTTCGATCTCGTCCCGGCTCCACTTCATCCCGTACTCGGTGAGGATACAGTTACTCACCCGATGGGCCCGGAACGACGAACCCTGTTCAACCGTGAAGGTTTTCGGACTGTCATCGCCGAAGGTGTTCGACTGGAACGTCCAGCGGTACGCACCGGTGTGGATCGCCGTGTCCAGAATCTCCACGATGGTCGGAGTGTTGACGACCGAGGCGAAGGCGTACGGCAGTTCGGTGTAGACCGGCGATCCGTCGAGATCAGCCTCCGCCCACTCCTTGCCGAGAATCTGAAGCGACGGGTACTTCTGGCCGATCGGCCGCAGGTCGTTGAAGTCGGTCGCCGGGCCGAGCGAGAAACCCATGGAGCCGAGCCGCTTGTTCGCAGCGACCGCAGTTCCGGGAACCGATTCCACGCCGATCTGAACACTCTGGGTGATCGTACTTCTCTCAGCGATATCGTCCACCTTCTTCGTAACTAGTTGTGGTAACGTTGTCCGTATGGACAGCATCTGTAATCACTGCGGGAACACATTCACCCATCGGACCGACCGAACACCACGATACTGCTCGATGGCTTGTCGACGCTCCGGTCAACGAAAGGTTGGCGCTTGTGAAACCTGCGGAAAGACGTTCGAGGACAAGGCAAGCCGAGTCGGTCGTTTCTGCTCCCGTCAGTGCGGTACAGGTCGACCGCGTGACGAATCGAAGTGGACGACGAAGACGTGCCCCGGTTGTCACAAGGAGTTTGAGGTTCCGTCGTGGCGCGACGTTGAGCACTGCTCGCGCGAGTGCCGAACGAAAGCCACATTGATTGATGGAATCTGCGCCTACTGCGGTAAGGGATTCCAGTTCTATCAGTCGTGGCCACGCGTCCACTGCTCCTCGTTCTGCTACGGCCAAAGCAAGTCTGGCACTACGCCCGGCCGGTTCTACTACGGTCCGAACTGGCAGATCCAGCGGGCCTTCGCCATCACGCGCGACAACGGGAAATGCGTCGACTGCAACGCTGACTTGATGAACGGTCAGACTCCGCACGTTCATCACATCAAATCCCTTCGTTCGTTCGATGGTGACTGGAAGGCCGCCAACGCTCTTGGCAACCTGGTTACCGTGTGCCCGCCGTGTCACCTGAAGCGGCACGGCGGGCGTTACGGCGACTACGATCCGACGAATCCTGTCGGAATTACGTAGCCAGCGCGAGCACGTCCGAGCGATACTGCGCCCGGGTGTTCGGGCTGGAGTCGATCAGATCCGAATTGATATACGAGGCGGGCTCATTGAAGTACGTCTCGTATGACATGTCGGAAGCATGGACGTTGAACCACGCGAGCATCTGGTGCGCGTAGTTCGGATCGTCGCCACCTGCGTTGCCGGACCACTGGCAGCCGCTCGTGTTACAGGCCGTACCCCATTCCGGGACCGAGAACTTCTTCCCGTTCGCAACGGCGTACGCGCGAGCATTCTCCAACTCGTTCGTGTTCGCCGCGTTGGTCCGCGTGCCCCATCCCGAGTTGTCGGCCTTGACCGGCGGGTAGGAATCGTAGGTGTCGATTCCGTAGATGTCGATGACGTCCTTCAATGACTGAAATGCCCGCCTGGTACACATGCTCGTGACCGGGCTCGTGTTGCAACCGGCCGTCTGATCGGCTCCGTGGTTCGGGTTGAAGTCGATCTGAAGTCCGGCGCAACCGGCCTTCATTCCCGTTGCGACAGCGCGGAATCGAGCAACCCAGGCCGCGTAGTTGCTGGCCGTCAATGCCGCGCCGTTCGATCCAGCGCCATCGGTCAGGTTCATCTCCCAGTCGAGCCGAACCTTCGGCGTGGTCGCATCAACCGTGCAGAGCGACGCTCCGATGGCCTGGCCCTGTGCCTGCGTCATGAACGCACCATCCGACGTCCACGTCGTGACGGCCAGAACGATGTCCTGGTTCACGCCATTGAAGGTCGATGGAAGGGCGGCGCGCCATGCGGTCGGGTTGTTCTCGGCCGCGAGGTTCGTCCGCGTGGTGTAGACGAGAATGTTGTCGACGTTCTTGCCGCCGCGTACGGTCGAAACGAAACGTCCCGTCTGCGTTGGGTCCTGGTCGTTCCAGACGCCAGAACTCCATGCCAGACCGGAAACTCGCCCACCGCTCGAAGGCGTCGTCGTTACGGCCGGACTCGGACTGGCCGTGGTTGCTGTGGCCGTGGGAGTCGCGGTTGCGGTCGGGGTGGCCGTGGCTTTCGGAGTAGCGGAAAGCGAGACACGTTTGTTCCCAGTGGAATACACCGCCTCGACATAGACCGGATACGACGTGTTGTTGAGCAACTTGTCGAGCGTGACGGTCAGCGTCGTGGCGGGCTGAACCGGCGAGTCGTACTGGCCGTAGCCCGTCGAGTCGACTCCGCCCCGACCGTAGATGTATCCGGTCGGTGTGCCGCCCAGCGGCTTCGCCCACGTCAGGACGATCTTCTGATCACCGGCCGTCGCCTTAAAATTTGAAGGCAGCGTGGTGTCGGTGGTCGGAGTCGGGCTGCTCGTCGTGGTCGTTGTCGCCGGAGGGGTCGTCGGGTCGGGCGCGTCAGGATGGGCGTTGATGTAGTTGCGGACGGTGTCGTTCGCATCGAGCGCCTGCTGCTGGGTCGGATTCGTGATTCCTGCCGTCGAACCATCGGGAGAATTGACGTCCGCGAACGCCACCGTCCCGACGAGACACAGCGCAGCCACGGCGACGAAGCCGCCGGTCCACGGGCTGATCTTCTTCATCATCACTCGTCTCTTGAGGCCCGGATACGAAAGACCGCTCCGAGATGTCGATACTGCACGCCTTCGGTGATCTCGGCGTAGTTGATCAATATTTCACGATTGCTCGTGAGGCTGCCGCCGGGAACCATCACTTCTCGGCCGGGGAGGTGAAACAGGGCCTTGATCCTGGCCGCGATCGGACGGACGTCATCCCATGAACCGGTCCGAGCCACCGCCTTGATCGCGTACAGATTGGATGTCGAGATGATCAGCCCGGCATTTCCGACGATGTCCCGGCTGTCCTGGTTCAGGAACGTGACGTAGGGCGGTTCTAGATCACCGACCGACAGGGTGCCCGAAATCGACCCCACGCCAACGAGATCCATCAGGTCGGAGTCGGCCAGGAGAGACGCGTAAATCCACGGCTCGATAAGGTCGACAGTCTCGCCCGCGTCGTAAACCGTCACGTCCCACACGCCTTTCGGACGGCCTTCTCCATGTTCGAGGCGTAAACCGTCTCGTACTGGTGAGCCGTCGGACCGACGATCGGACGCGCGTCCTGCTTCACCGTTCCCCACTCCTGGAAGCCGGAGTAGAACCCCTTGCCCAGGTAGTAACCGATCCACACCTCGGCATGGTTGAAGCCTGGCGTGAAGTCGGTCGTTACGCGACGAAGCGTTCCAGTGTCGACCCACAGGCGGGATTTCAGGACGTCCGCGATATCCGTGGCTGCGTCGTTCACTTCCTTGTCGATGTTCACCGGAAGCGCGTCGATGATCTTCGGCAGTTTGTTGTAGACAACGCGAATTCGGATCGGCACGTCTACACCTCCCTGATCCCGAGTCGGACGCTGATCGCTAGATTCGACGGGGGCGTGATGTCGCGCGTGACGATCCACATTCCACCGTCGATCGGATTGCGGATCTTGTCGCCTTCGGCGGCATCCGTTCCGAGCGGAGCCAGCCACATCGCTGTCGCCTGGCCGAATTCGGTACCGTTGGCTTGCTCGGCGATATCGTCGGACAGAGCGACGAACCGGCTCAATACCGGATCAGGCCGTTCGATCCAGGTCTGCTTCGTCCCACCAGTCGAATCCTTCACCACCGTACGGTCGCTGATGTACGCCTCGTCGAGAAACGACGTTGCGATCAGGCGACGTCCGGAGGCGACGATCGACATGATAGACATTTCAGCGAGGCTCCTGCCCTGCGGCCTTCAGTGCTTCAAGGTGTTCGGGAGTGACAGCATCCCTGTACGGCCGGTCGGGATACGGCTCGGCGACGACGTCACGCAGCGGGCCGTCATGCACGCCGGACTTATCCTTGACCGGCTCCGGTGCTGGAGTCGGCTGTTCGAGCGGGGCTTCCTGCTTGGCCATTTCATTTCCTCTCAGACAACATTCGATTGCAGAACATCCAGATTGATCTCCGTGACCGCATCGACAACACCTTCGCCGATGACACGGAAGTGCCACTGGCCGGAATCGCCGAGCAGCACGGATGCCTCGAACAGGCCGGTGTCACGCCTGGTCAACTCGACCGCTGGATACGTCAAGACGGAGACGGAGCCGCTCGGCGAGCGAGATATGACCTGGATGATGGTCGGGTCCGTCGGCACGCCCAGGAGCCGGAACTCGGCTTCGATCAGAGCGCGCTGGCCCTCGTAGTAATCCGAACTGGCCATCACGTCCTCCTGAATCTGGCCCGCAGTTCCCCGGCCTTTCGGACCGTAACCACAACAATGCCAGGAACGCCGAAGATTCGCCCCAGAGACATGAGGGTCAGGTCGCTGACGGCCGTGATTGATCCGGCGAACTTCTTTCGCGCGAACTTGCTGGAGGTCCCGGTCGCCGTGATCGAGCCGGAGAACACCTTGCCGGTCCGCTTCGCGAAGAGTCCAGACGGGATCACTGATCCGGCGAACTTCTTTCGCGCGAACTTGCTGAAGGTCCCGGTCGCCGTGATCGAGCCGGAGAAAGCCCGCACTACGACACGAGTCTTGGCCAGTGCCCCAGTCGCCGTGATCGAGCCGGAGAACAATTTCGGCATCGACTTGACCAGCGCTCCGGTCACCGTGATCGAGCCACCGACCGCGATCGTCTTCGCCGTAGGGGTTTCCGTGTCCCAGGCATCGAAGTTGTCGATGAAGAAGTCTTTCGACCCAGCGCTGAATGATGCGTGAGTCAGACCGGTATATCCGCCAGTCAGAACGTGCGCATCAGTAGTGCTTATCTGCCATACGTTCGTGTTCTCGGTTCCGGACTGAAGCCACGTCCGAGCCTTCAACGTCGTTACGCTGCCTGAAGTAAAGCAAGCGATGCGCGTCCTGACGGCCTGTCCGACCACAAATCCATGACTATAACTACCGATGCCAACGGTGTTGTATGGACTGGCTACGGTCGAATACCCAACGTCCATTCCGGCATCGCTCAGAGTGAAGTAGTGACCGTATGCCGTGTCCTGCGTCGTGCCGGTATGAAACCACACGGCCGGGACCGAACTACCCGAAGACGTAACGACCCAGTCGAACAGCACCTCCATGCCCAAGACAGAGGCCGTGAGTAGCCGCATTGAGATGCGGTTGCCATTCGTCGCCCCCGTACGCAGGCGGCATTGGTTGCTCTGGATCGAAATCGCCGATGCTGCACCGGTGTTGTACGACATCGACCAGTTGGTCGTATCCGGTGCCGCGTTGTTCGCGCCCGTAAAGGTGTCCATGACGGCACCACTGGGCATCAGGTCAGTACCGGTCATGTTTCACCTCCACGCGGGTCGGATCATGGCCAACGCTAGTGCATGATGGTCACGAACCCGAAGGGAAGGTCAAATCATACGTGGCTTGCAATGATTCGCCGGACGCGAGGTTAACGACGGAGAAGACGCTCCGGTCGAGCATGACGCCACCGCCGGTCGCGGCTTGGCTCATGATGGCGTGCTCGGTCGCGGCCACGGTCGCAGAAGTGGTGATGGTCGCCGCAGTTTCGTACGTCTTCGCGTCGCCGGACTTCTCGCCGAGCGTTCCGGTCGGGCGTGTCGACGAAACCGCGTACTGGGTCGTCAGTTCCGTTACGAGAGCGGTCTGGCTCGCCGCTTCGGCCGTGGTGCCAGTGCCAAGGGCGTGGAACTTCATGTTCTCCAGTTCCGTGAGGTTCTGGAACGCGTCCACGATAAATGCCACGCCGGTGTCGGTCACGACGCGGCACGACACCAAGCCGAAGTCTTCGACCAGTCCATCGAGCCGGATCTTCTGGAGCCAGAGGTGACCGATGGCGAAGAGTCGCCCCCGGTCGAAAAGGTCCTGATCGTGCAGGGACCGCTCGAAGTTCTCACGGTTCTCGTGCTGCCACCGGCCGAGCCGCGTCAAGCGCGTACGAGAGGAGCCGTAGCGCATCGCGTCCTTAATGCTGTTGATGCTCGGCCGCTTCGGGACGGTGATCTTCTTCAGGGACAGTCGACCGGAAGGCTTGATCTCGTGGTTCATTTCGTTCCTCACGGTGTCGGAAGAATGGTCAGGTCGCCGGGCGGATAGTACTGCGAATTCGCGAGCAGTTTCACGGATCGAACGCTGGAGTAGACATCGCCGGTAACGACCGCGATGGCCCGGTCGATCAGGGCCAGATCCTCATTCGAGAGGTAAGCGCTCGTCGACTTCAGGTCTTCGATCCGGTTGTCGTAGCCAACTGCAATCCCGCCGTCGGCCGAGATGTTTGTGGACGAGAGGGTGTCTGGGTTGCGCATTGCCCGCTTCACGGCCAGCGCTACCACGCGGACGACGGTCTTGCTGAGGACCGTCAGTTCAGGATCGGTCGCGTCGGCGAAAACCGCAGCGAGAGACGGTCGCAGCAGATCGAGATCCGAACACAGATCGTCGATAAGAACTGCTGCGACCGCCGTCTCGTCGTCAGAAAGCGCGCGCCAGCGAGCCACCACATCGGCTGGAGTCACCGGGTAGGACACTGGCGCGACCTCCTACTTCTGGCCGTAGTTCGGGTCCGGCATGACCCGAACGCCGGTCTGCTGCTTGAACTCTTCCGGAACGTGCTTGCTCGGGTCGAGCACGCCCGCCACGGTGTAGTGCTCGTTCGGAGTCGGGTCCGCAGGCTCGCCACGGAATCCCTGCTCGCGTTCGAGCGCCATCTGGTCGTGGAGGTCCTGAATGGCGGGCTCGGCCACCGCATCAGCGGGCAGGCCGGAGTCCTTGCCCGAGACGCGCCGGGCATTGCCGGTCACGGGATCGACCTTCCGGCCCTGGGGATCGACGTCCTTCTTCTCGACCATTACACCCTCGCAATCTCGACGATGGCAGTGCCGCCACCCTCGACCAGTCCGGTACCGCCGACAGCGGCCGACCGGAACTCCAGAACGTCACCCTCGGCAACGGTGGTCGCACCGGCGACAGCCGATAGCGTGATGGTCTTCTCGTCGAACGCGACGAGGTTGACCGTGGCGACCAGGGCCAGCGAAGCGACAACGGTCGAGCCGCTGCCGTCCTGGCCCCGGTTCACCAGCGACAAGGTCCGGCTGGACGGCGACGCCGCGCCGGTGACCGAGGCCAGCGGCAGATACCGAACGGCCTGCACGGTCCCGGCGAACGGCGACCGAACATTCTCGGACGTGGTAGCCAGGATGGTCGAGGCCGGGAGTTCGACCTCGACGGTCCTGACGAGCGGAGAGGAATCAGGCATTATGCACCAACCGTTCGGAGGTAGCCCGCCGGGTAACGGGTCGATTCGACCATGTTCTCGTTGTTGATGGTGTTGGCGACCTGCCAGCCCGCCCGAAAGGTGAGCCGGACGGCCGTCATGTCCTGCTGCGCCAGGTTGAACACGATCGCGCCCGTGTTGTCCTGGATGACGGCCTCGGTCAGGATCTTCATCGTGATGTCCTGCCGGACGCCGACGACGAACTGACTCCAGTCGCCAGCGATGGCCTGGACGCCGTTGACGCCAGCGCCACCGGCCAGCGGCCACATCGACTTCATGGAGTAGGAGATCGGGTAGCCGTCGAGAGACCGCAGGTCGCCGGATGTCCGGCCCTCGTCCAACTTCCGGCCGTCGGTTCCGCGAACCTTCCGCAGTTTCGCCTTCAGCGACGTCGGGCCGACGAAGCCGGAGACCTCGAAACCGTCCTGTTCGATCTTGCCGTACAGGTCGTCGATGTCACCGAAGAAACCACCGGCCGCCGTGGCGTTGGTACCGACGTCGACCGTGTTGCCAGCAGCGAGCGCGGCGGCGGTGACGTTGGTCGGGAACGAGGCGGGAGCAGCAGCCCCGAAGAAGACCGCAGCATCGAGGGTCCGGCCGAAAGCCTCTGCGATCAGGGGCATCGACTCGTCCCAGATGTCGACCTCAACGTCGGCCAGGACATTGTCTGGGACCGGCATGATAACGGCGATCTCTTCAATGTTGAGGTACTTGTTGGCCCACGAGATCTCGGTCGTCTGCTTGAGGCCGGTGTCGCCGGTGACCCAGTAGGCGACGGGCAGGCTGGCCAGGACGGGCAGTCGGACCTGAGCCCGGCCGACGGGAATCGACCCGAACAGCGCGAGCGTGGCCGAACCGTCGGTGGCCTTGCCGAGCATCGTATTGCTGACCTCTTCAGGGATCAGCGCGCCGACGTCGGTACGAGTGGTGACGGCGTTGTACGCCCCACCGGAGACTCCGAAGATCGGCATACCGTTGCGCCGGTAGCCGATCGGAGTCGACATCACGTTCACCACTGGAACCTCCAAAAGGTCCGGACGGGATAGCCCCGCAGTGGTGAGCGGGAACTATCGGATGTACCCGGCCTGACGACGGATGATTTCGCTCATTCCGCCTTCGTTCTTGGCGGAGGAGCCGCGAGGTCCGCCCTCATAGTCGGTGGCCTTCTTCGTCTTCGCCAGATAGGGGCGGTCTTCGATCAGCGCCTTCAAGTCCCGCTTGATTGCCCGGGAATCGACTTCGCCGTCGTCGTCCACCTCGTACGAAGACAGGTCGAGGTATCGGTGTGCGTCGTCAGGATCGTTGAGCAATGCCACCGCTTCGGCCTTGACGGCCATCTTTCGGTAGCGAGCATCGGATTTCTCCTGGGCCTTGATGGTCGCCTCGCGCCGGATCGCTTCCGCGTCCGCCGAATCGCCATCGGCCTTGCCGCCCTTGCCGTTCGATCCACCAGAACCACTCCCGAGCAGGCGCTCTCGCATCTCCTCGACCGTCATCCCGGTCTCTTTACGCAGTTGCGCAAAAGGCTTCAGGCTCTTGCGGAGCCGGTCGGCCGCCTTGCGCTCACGCTCGACCGCAGCCTTACCTGCGTCACCGAGCACGCCGTCCTCGTCTTCCGAATCGCCATCGTCGTCCTCGTTCCCATCGCCGGTCCCGCCTTCGCCTCCATCCCCACCTCCGTCGCCTTCACCTTCAGCGCCGAAGACCGGCCAAATGAGACTTCCGTCCCGCCTGGATCCGATCGGGGAGAGCGTCTTGCGTACCAACGACATCGACATGGACGTCTCTGCTTCCTCGAAAGTTGGGTGGCCTCGCGCCATCCGTTGCTATGGGGTGCCAGCCTCGCGCTGGCCTATCAGTTGGAAGTGTATCCGTACGACTTCAAGAGTGACTTAGCACGCTCGCGGTTGCCCTGTGCATCCTTATAGATTTGCCACACGGTCGGCCTCAGAACGGGCGGACCCCCGCGAGGACCCCTGCGCGTCTTCTTCGTTCCGACGTTCGTGTAGCGCTTTCCGTCGTCGGCCGTATACATTCCGGACTGCGCATTCACGACCTTGCCGATGGACGCACCATCCCGAATGGCCTGTGCGTTCGCTTTCCCGAACTGACGGTCCTGCTCCGCTTCGGACAGCGAATTGAAGTACTGCTTCGGATCCGTCGCGATGTCGTCAGCGACGTCCCGAACGGCAGGAATGTGTACGCAGTCGCAATTCGATGCTATGATGCCGTTGGCAGCGAACCAGCCCTCCGATGACGTCAGATTGTAGACATGGCCAGACCAACGATTCCTAGTGACCTCGACGATGCAATCGAGCGATACCTGCTCGGCGAGCCGTTCGCTGAGACCCAAGCCGCGACTGGAATATCCACTAGCGTTTTCCACCGAGAGAGGACCCGTCGGGGCATCCCACCGAGGCGAGAGATCACCCTTGACGTTCAGGGAGTAGTCGAGCGATACGCCTCCGGCGAAAGCGAGTTGGTCATTGCCGCCTCCTACGGAGTGAGTCGAAACGTAATCCGCCGTCGCCTGCTGGAGCACGGTGTCGAAATCAGAAACCGTTCGGCCGCCGGGAAAACTAGAGCGTCCCGAATGACTCCGGCTGAACGTCTCGCTCAATCCTCCCCTGCTCACGACGCAGTGCGCGGAGTGAAGCACTCGCGTGAGAGGCTCGTCGAAAAGTCGCTCGGAAGAGAGCAGCGCGGAGGCTACGACTCGGAAGGCGAGCGCAAGTTCTCCGTCTGGCTTCGGGAACGAGGACTGATACCGATTCCCCAGAAATCTATCGGTAAGTACAACGTCGACCTCGCCGTCGTACCCATCGCCATGGAAGTCCTTGGGGGTGGTTGGCACTCGGCTAAAACGAGCCATGCCGAGCGGACCAGCGAGATCCTCGATCTTGGTTGGGATTTGCTTTTCGTCTGGGACTACGAGGGGCGTAGCGCCCTGACTCCGGTCGCTGCTGACTACGCGGTCGCCTTCGTGGAGGAACGTCGCCGGAATCCAACCCCGCTCAGTGAGTATCGGGTGATTGGCGGTAACGGACAACTCCTTTCCGCCGGTAGTGCGGATGGTAACGAGTTCGCCCTCGTACCACCGCCTCGTGGCCGCTAGGGCGTGCGGTCCCGAGACGATCGTTCCGGCTGGGAAGCAGTTCGGATGCCTTTTGAAGCCATCAGACCAGCGATAGAACCTCCCGGCCAGGATGACGCAGCGGGCACACGACGGTGGCGTCAGGAGTCGTATGTACCCGATCTCGACTCGCTTCCGGTCGATCATCTTGGCCGGTGGCGGTTTCTTAGCGGCCTGTCGATCTGCTCGATTGCGAGCGATCCGATCCAGGGTCTCCTGCTTCCGCCGCGCCACGTCGGCCTGTCGCGAGGGAGAAAGGGCAGTCGTGGACCGAGCATCACGCAACTGCCGCAACAGCCTCTCCCGGTCGCTCAGGCCGTCTCGAACGGCCTGCTGCCGCACCTCATCGCTCGTCATTTGGCGCACGTCGGCCGTGGCCACACCAACCGAATCGGCCGCTCGACCCGCGTCCTGAATCTGGGTCGAGACGACCATTCGGAGCCAATTCTCGCCAGCCTGCATCGCCTGCGCGTTGCTCATGCCCTTCCGCTTGCCCTGACTGACCCGAATCGCGGCACCGGCGAGCAGGCTCTCCATGTCTCGTCCGTCGGAAGCGATACCAGCGAAATTCTCGGCGTTGATGTCCGGCAGAATCGCATCGAGATGCTGCACGAGCAGGGCCCGCCGGGTGTAGTCAGCCGCCCGTCCGGCCGCCGCTTCCTGGCCGCTGGAGACGGCGACGTATACCCGCTCGCCGACGTTCTCGATCCACGACTTGATCGGGTGGTCAGGATCGAGATCCCGGAAGGCCCGAATCGCTTTCGCCAACTGCACGGCCCGGATCCCATTCATGTCGGCCTGATGCGACGTCGCGACGGCTACGGCCGCAGCACCGAGCGAGAAGGCCATCAGGCGGCGGGCTTCTTCGGGGCGTTACTGGCTCCGCCCTGCGACCCGCGAGCCGGGCTGGCGCCCTGGCCCGGCGCGCTCGATCCGACGCCAGCAGCCTTCTTCCGGTAGGAGTCGGCCAGGAGAGCAGTGGCGTCGTTCGCGGCGGCCTTCTGGGCCTCTTCCTCATTGATCGCCTTCCACCGGCCGATCTCCTGCGGACTGGCGCCCCACTTCTCCCACAGCACCTCGTTCGGCACCGCGAGCGTGGCCATCTTGGTCAGGGCGTCGACCAGTTCCCCTTCAGTCCTGAATTCCGGGTTCTGCCAAATGATTTCCATCATGACGTCGTCAGGAACGGTCTCACCGGCCAACTTCCGGGCGAGACGCATCGCGGACTCGGTCGGGTCGTCCATGCCGCGCATCCGCTGCCGAACCTTGGCCACCAGCCCCGATTCTGACGCCTTCAGGGTCTCGCCGTTCACGTTGCTGAATTCGCCCAGGAGGTACTGAGCAGGCGTCCGGGACCGGGCCGCCATGTCGTGAACGTCCTCCTTCTTGCCCATCAGGTAGCCATCGAGCGCGGCCGAAGCGAACTGGCCGAACTTCGTGTCCGGCACGTCGGTTGTGATCATCCGGTCCCGACCGACGTCGATCCGCTGGGTCGGGTTGCCGCTCGGGTCTTCTTCGGGCCAGCCGGTCGCCCACTTCTGCGGGAACGCGCCGTAGTCCTGCGTCATCAGCCGGTCAACGATTGTCTTGTTGATCCGGTCCTGGATGTCGCAGAGGTCGAACAATTCGCTCCGGCCGCCGATGAGAAGGCGCGGATTGTTGGGCAACTCGAAGGCAGGCACCTGGCCGATATCGTTCGGAGCGGGCCAGGACTCGCCCTTTACGTGCCGCTCCTCCCATCGGTTCGGCGTGATCGTTCCGCTAGCCGTCCGGCCGGTCTTGAATTTGTAGATGAAGTCCGGCAGGTACAGAATTGCATGAACTTCCTGGGTCCAGTCGTCATCCCAGACCTTCAGTGCGGCAGCGACTTCAGACCGATTGCTTCCCGGGACGTATTCGAGAATGCACTGGCTGGCGTGTTCGACCCAGATCTTCGGCGTCTTCTGGTCCTTATCGTTCGGAGCGACAAGAAGATAGGAGACGCCACTGATTCCAGCCTCAAGAACGCCCTGATCGTAAAGCGAGTCCATGTTATTGGCCTGCCAGATACGCCACGTCAGATCGTCGGCCGCACCAATGCTTCCCTTGCTCGCCTTGAACCCGTTCGATTTCGTGACGCCAGTCGGACTCGGCTTGGATGATGGCGTCGATCCGGGCTTTGCGTCCTGACCGGTGTCAATCCGGAAGCCCTCAACGATCATTCGCTCGACCTGGGCATCGACGACCAGGCCGGTGTAATTCGCGCGAGCCATCTTCAGGACGCGACGGAATTCCTGAGCCGCCTCGGCCGCGAGCCATGGGAGCGGGAATTCACCACAGTAGTAGTCATCGAAGCGGTCGATACGCGGTAGCCGCCAGGCCATCCGTGCGTAGAGGCGATTCATCCACCACTGCGGAGACTCGACCGGATAGTTCGAGAGCGACATCTGTGGTGCGTCTTCGTCATCGCGCAAGCGCCGCGTCCGGGCCACTGTTCCTCCTAGTACGTTCGAGTCCGGCCGGTGACTCGCGCCAGCGAACGAGCCGGTAGCCACGCATCCGGTCCGAGTGTGTTCAGGTCAGCGGCAGCCTCATGAGCAAGGGTATCCGCCATCGCGATATCAATCTTCCGAGCATCATCAGGTTTCCCGAGGATGTATTTATCCTGCGGCTTCGCAACCATCCGCGAGTTCATCATGTGGTCCCACGCGACCTTGTCGCCATCGTGCTTATTGCGCCCGGCCGTCAGGTCGTTCTTCGCCCGGCGTAAGGCCAGGAACATTGCGTCGATCCGATACGTGCTCCACTCCAGCACGACGTCCTCACCATACTTCAGGGCCCATTCGCCGATCTCGGTCCGCCAGTCACGCGGGTCGCAGTAGAACCTGCGCAGCCTGTACCGCGTCGCGATCTCGTCGACCGCAGCCGCCACTTCTCCTCGCGGAATCGAGCCGCCCCACTCTCCCGGATTCCAATACGCCGGTCGGTTGGAAGGTCCGTACGTTGGCGTGAATCGGTAGCCATCCTTCGTTTCCAGCCGAATCGCTGTCCAGTCGTTGTTTTCGGACCCATCGAATCCGCCAGCAACAGCCGTGCCCGGCGGCACGAAAATGCCTGGCATGGAATGCTTCGCCCACAACTCCTCAGGCATCCACTGCCCGAGGCCCGCCACGATCCGATTCCCGTAGAAGCGTTCGGCCTGAGCCGGATCGATGGCCAGGATCTCGGCCGCCTCGGCCTCGATCGAGTCCAGATTGACCCATGGACAACCTGCGTAGACGTAGCGATGGATTCGCCGCCGCTCAGCCTTGTTCGTGTAGGAGAGACCGAGCGGAGCCTGCGGATGCAGCCGGAAGATGTCGTGCCGCGTCAAGGCAGCCTTCGCGGTCCGCTGCGCAACCGAATCCTCGCTCGGGTCATAGGCATTCGAGGTCTCGACGACCCTCCCCTGCATACCGGCCGCACCGCGCCGCTGGGTCTCGGCCACCTTGACCATCTTGTTCGTCGGTAGCCAGAGGCCGACCTCGTCCTGCGGCACGAAAGTCACGCGCTGGCCGAGACGGGACTGGTTGGAAGAGGTCACGGTGTCGATCCGGCCACCACCGGGCAACCGGATGAATTCCTCGCCGGTCTTCGTGATGACGTCGGCGAGCGGACCGTATTCAATCATCGGACGCAGTGCGCCGTAAACGTTATCGGTCTGCTCCTGCGAATAGGCCGTCAACTGGATCAGGGGAGTCGGCCAGGATTGGCCCATCGGCTCGCCCGGCTGGTATTCGTAAATCCATCCACAGCCGCATCCGTACATCCGGCAGTCCCAGACCTCACCGCCCTGAGCCCAGCCCGAAAACATCGCCGGGCCAACGGCCTCCAGGCAGCACTGACTGGCCGTGAGTGGTCCCTTGCCCGCCTTCTGCGGCATGATGACCTGGGAGCGGCGGTTGTAGAAGGCAGGCGCGCCGACGGCCGGTTCGCCACCGGTATCGGCATCGCTCCGGATGCGATAATGGTTCGCGTAGTACCAGGACTGCCACGGGGACAACAGGTATGGCTCACCACGATGGAATCCGTCCGGAATCACGCAATGGGCTTCGGTCCATTCGAGCGCGACCCAGAGGACTGGAAACGTTACGATGTATTCGCCTTGTGCGAGCGCCATTTTCAGCGTCCTTGTGGATCGAAACTCTCCGGCACGTCGACCGTCCAGCGAGCGGCAACGAGCAGAAGGTCGCCTCCGAGCAGAACGGACGACGTCCGCTTGATTACGATCTCGGGCATGACCGTCGGGACGAGTTCGCCCTTGACGCTGGCCGCAACGTCATAAGCCTTCAACCGCAGCCGTTTTAGGACCAGTTCGGTCGCATCGCTCCGGCCGAGACGTTCTATATCGCTGAACGGAATCTCAATCTCGGTATCGAGCATGGCCCGCTTCACTCGACGTCATCCTCATTCGGCTCCGGCTCGTCCGCTTCGACATCCGGCACGACCTGCATCCGCGCGCGTGCCGAAGTGCTCGGACGGCCGCCCCGCCTTGTGGCTCGCTCCGCCGCACCGGCCGCGTGATTGGCCATGACCTGATCGAGCATCGCCGATTCGGGGGAGTCGGTGATCACGTAGCGCGCGGCGTGAAGTGACATGACTGTCAGAAGCAGTCCGTCGGCCTGCTGGCGCTGAGTGACTCGCTTGGCGTTCGGCGCGTCATGGGCCAGCGATTCGAGCAGGTTCCGGCAGTACGCGGCAACCTGCATGTAGGCGTGATCGGCGTGCCAGACGTGCGCCTGCGGCATCGCCCACAGTTCGTTCCAATAGGCCAGTTCGGCGACGGTAGGATCTTCGGCCAGGAGGGGCCACTCAGGCGTCGGCCTGGTACATTCCTTCGGCAGTTTCGTCCAGTCCTTGCCGTCCCGCTCGCGCCGAAGGGCATCGAACTCCGGCGGCGGACCTGAACGCGGACGCGCACCTCCACTGACCATGATCGTGACCTCCCAAGACATAGGTAGGTCACGATCATAGGAGAAACACGAACGCGCACGTCCGCAGAGACGTTAGGTCTCCGCTGGACGTGCGCGTTCGGTTGGGCGGGCGCTAGATGCGCGACGTCGGCTCGCCGGTGTTGATGACGATCTCGGTCACGTCACCGGCCACGACATCGACCGCGAGGCTTCCGAGGAAGTTCGGCTCGGCGTCACCGTCGGTGTCGTCCGAAACGGTGATCGTCGCGGTCCCGAGGACTCCGGTCGTGACGGCCAGCGCGGTGCCGTCGCCGTTGTCGGTCACGGTCAGAATCGTGTCGTCGTCCACGACGAACGACAGCACACCGGAACCGATCGGGACGGCATTACCGGCCGCGTCCTGGCCGGATACCGAAAGGGTGACCTGCTGGGAATCGAGCAGTTGCATAGCAACATCCTTTGCGTGATGGGGGTTAGAACCGTGGCGTTTCTTACGTCGCGGCGTCCGGTCACTCGCTGGCCGGTTCTTGATCAGACCGATCGTCCAGAGGATCGCCGGTCGAGATGGCGGAGGCAGGTTCGGGACCACCGAGATCGTCTTGGTGTACCCGAATGGATAGTCCTGGGTGATCTTGATAATGCACCTCCCGTGAAGTTCCATCGTCCCATATCAGGGGCGGGAGGTGGATTTGAACCACCGGCCTCTGAGTCATGAACCCAGCGTGCTACCAGCCTGCACTATCCCGCCACCGAACCGAATCGCTCCGGCTCGGCTCGACCTTACTCCTCCGGCGGCTCACGATGTTCTCCGCCGTCTTCGTCCGTCCATGCCGTGATCGCGCCATCGAGATCCGGCAACTCGCCGTCCGGCAGATCCAGGAACGATGGCGGGAACATGAAGAACGTATGGGAAGCACTGTCGGCCAGGACGGGCGGGTACTGGCCCTGACGGCCAGTCGCGACCACCAGGATTTGACTGATCGGGCCGCCGGTGTTGTTCGTGCCGGTCATGGCGAAGAAGTCGAACGTGTCCAGATCCGTGCTCTTACTCCAGGCCAGGTCAAATGTCATGTTGATGACGATACGTCCTGTAGTGCCAGCGGCGCGTCCTCCGGCTGGCGCGGAGTGGAACAGCGTCACCCCATGACGGACGAGTCACAGAACGGGGTGCTGATAGCCGGACGCTACCTCAGGGGCCGGGTTTCCGGTCCGGACGGTGAGGATAAGGCGACGGTCGTCGGATCCGGACTGCTCATTAGGGCACACTTTCACCACCGACCGTCTCGCTGGGGTCGCAGGAATCGAACCTGCCCACTCGCCGGATCGCGAAACCCGGTTCGTTGCCGCCTCTGGTCGGCCCCATCGGAGTGTCCAGCCCGGCCGCCACATGTTCATGACAACGACGCGGCGGCCGGAGCCGGACACCCGCACTCTGCGACGGCCACCCCCTGCGAAGAAGTACCGTCGTGGTGCTGAGGAAGACTCTGCCAGTACGGAACTGAGTTGTCAAGTCTTAGTAGAGATTCGGATCGTATGAACAGAATCACGTGCGCGTGATGCGCGATGATGCGGCCGGTCCCTGAGCGTGTCAAGCCAGACAACGTTGTCATTGGAATTTTGCGCACGATGTCGAATGGTACGAAAAAGAACCATTGATTTCTGCGAACTGCTAACCGGAGCGTCCTCCGGAAAGGTTTGGACCCATCGCGCGGTCGGAACATC
>Ga0307283_10000002_pt1 | contig 60567 bp, 96 predicted proteins | sample ER_DNA_122_FD_194487 | JGI IMG/M metagenome (GOLD analysis project Ga0307283, IMG submission 194487) | Bulk soil microbial communities from the East River watershed near Crested Butte, Colorado, United States - ER_DNA_122 | ecosystem: Environmental > Terrestrial > Soil > Floodplain | place...
CCCCCCCCCCCCGGCCCCCCCCCCCCGCGCGCCCCCCGCCCCCCCCGCGCCCGCCCCCCCCCCCCCCCCCCCCCGCCCCATCTGAGACACCGGACCCCCAAACCGGTGGGCATCTGAGACACCGGGGGCAGGCATCTGAGACACCGGAGGCCCCTCGGCGCCTTCACGATCCAGCGGAAAACATGCCGACAGGCGCGCGCGCGAAGTCTTGGCATAAGTTTCGGCCTTGGATCCGGAAAGCCTTCCCTGCTAAAATCATCCGGACCGAGGACGCGTTACCGGCAGCGACGGGCGCGCGGAGGCTAAAGACCCGAGCCCCTTGCCAAGACTTCCGCACCGCGTCACGGTTTGGGAGCTGGTGGCCGGCGGGGTTTTCGTGTCCAACCTCTCGCCCCGTCGGTCGACAGCCTACGGCAAGGTGAGGAAGGCTTCGATCTGCTCCCTGCCGAACGGCTTGAGAAGAAGCTCGTACGGGCTCGCGTCGCACAGGTTGTCGCCGGTCGTGAGCACGATCCGCAGCGTGCAGATGCGGACCAACTCTGCCGCGATGGCGCGCCCGTCCTCGCCCGGCAAGTGCAGGTCGACGAAGGCGAGATGGTAGGCACGCTTGATGTGCAGCGCGACGCCTTCGACGCCGCTCTCGGCGACGTCGACGTGGTGCGAGTGCACTCGGCGGAGCATGCGGCTGATGGCGCGCGCCACGGCTTCGTCATCGTCGATGACCAGGATTCGCATCAGAGCACCCACACTCCCTGCTTTACCAGCGTGAGCTTCGAGACGTCAGCGGCTCGCGCGTTGCGGGTCATCTCCACACTCTCGAGGTAGTAGATCCCGAGCGCTCCGCCGAGCTGGTCCGTGATGACGTCGTGGGTCGTATCAGGCGACCAGGGCAAAAGCGAGCTGCCCTCGCGATAGCTGAGCCCATCGACCGTGATCTGCAGCGCGTCGAGCCCACGGTTGCGCAGAGCGAACTCGCGATCGGCCCGCGCGCTCGCGAGCTTGGCGGTCTTCACGGCTTCGTCGACGATGACCACCTTGCGGCGGAAGCCGCGGCGCTGAAGGTCGGCATTGTAGCGGAGCCCGGTCACCTTCGCTTTCGAGAAGTCTTTGCCGCCACCGACTCCAAAGACGCCGAGCGCGGTCGCGCTTTGCGAGACGTCCTGATCGCGCTGCACGCTCACGATGTTGTTGTACTGGCCTAGCGGATAACGGAGCGAGCGCAGGTGCGCGATGGCTTCCTGCGTATCATCGGGCGAGGCGACGACGATGCGCCCGTCCGCTCCATCCCAGTGCAGCATGCCGTGCCGGCGCAGATGCCGGTCGACGGCGGTGAAGATGCTCTCGGGCGGGTTGACCTTGGCCTGCTCGATGGTCAGCGGATCTAGATCGATCGGCGGGCGCTGCCCCTTGCTGTTTTTGCCGGTCATCAGATCGCGCGAGACGTCGCCGCGGAAGTCGAAGTCGCGCTCGGCGAGGCCAATGCCCTCGTAACACGCGAGCACGAACTGCTTGATGCTGGCGCGCTTCAACTGGATCCCTTGCGGCGCCGACGAGTAAGCAGCGTCAGAGAGCCGGGTGCGGATGACGAAGCTTTGGACCGTGCTCTGGTGCGCGTCGCTCGGGCTGGTGATGGCCTCCACGCGACCGACCAGGCGCGGGCGGTCGTCGACCATCACCACGAACTCCGCGCCGAGCTGGCAGAGATGCGAGAGCCGCCCCCACCCGGTGTCGTCGCCGAGCTCGAAGCTGGCCTCGGCGGGCGCGACGATAGAGCTCTTGATGCAGAAGCTCGTCCAGTCCTGAAAGTTGAAGTCGAAGACGCTGGCCTCGTCGGGCAGGCCCATCGCGTTGACCTTCACGACGTCGAGCGGCGAGCGGCTCACCCTCTTTGCCCTTTGATCCGGGCGGCGATGCCGGTGATATGGCGCCAGGTTCTGCCTTGCAGAATGTGGCAGACGGTGCCGTCACTGACCCCGGTCAGGCGAGCGATCTCTACTTTGCTACGACCGGTTGCGCCTAGCTTCACGATGCGGCGCACGGCAGCATTCGTCAGCTTGGCGTTGCCGTTCGTTGACCCGCGGTGCAGCCCGGGATGCGTGCGCGATCCGTGGCGCGCGCCTCGCGCCGTGTTGCGGTTCGCAGTGATTGCCGCGCCCCGCGCGTGTCTGCCCTTCGCGTCGCGGTCGCGGTTGTTGTCGCCCATCGTTCCCTCGCGCAGATGAGCAGCGTTGCAGCATCGCGGGTTGTCACAGCGATGCAACGTGCACGGCTTAGCCCAGCGCCCGTGCGCTAGGAAGAACGCGACGCGATGCGATGAAGTGCTCTTGCCGTTTGCTCGAATCTTACCGTAGCCCAATGGCGTAGCCGCTGCCGTCCAGAGGTGACAGGGGCCAAGCTCCGGGCAGTGCGCGGGCACGGGCCCGGCCTTGTCTACGTTCGGCCAGAATCGTTCGGCGAGCGTCGGCAGCACCGACGGCACCCGTGGCCTGATGGCTGCGACGGGGGCGGGGCGCCGGCCTCTGGCCGTTCGCTCATACTGGTTTTCGCTCGACGTGCCTACGCTCAAATGCCGAGGGTTGACGCACTGGCGATTGTCGCAGCCGTGCAGCACCCATAGGTCTTTCGGGATCGGGCCGAAGTGCAGCTCATACGAGAAGCGGTGAGCGAGCACGTTGCCGCCCCCCGCCGAGAAATGCCCGTAGCCGTGTCTACCTAGGCCGGTCATCCACTCCCAACATTCGTGGGGCTCGCGCCGGTCGACCTTCGACCAGAACCGTGCGATCGTTTTTTCGTCCAAGGGAACTCACCTTCCTGCGGGCCACGCCCCCGGTCGTTTGCAGCGACGCGGGGGCACCTGTTTTCTAGCACGGGTTCAGCGGGCGGCGGTCTCGTAAACACGTATAACCTCGCCTCTGGTTAAGTAGAAAGGATCCTCGATGCGCGCAGCGTTGAGGTCGAGCAGCTCTTCGGCGTCCTGGTTCAAGCGAGCGGCGATCTCGTAGATGCTGGTGCGCTCCACGTCGATGACGAAGGCAGTCGTGCGTGGACGGCTCGACGTGCGCTCATCCTCTGCCGCTGCCAGGCGGTCGAGCATGGTGCGCAGCCGGCGCTCGTTCTGGCTGCCGCGCTGCGGGGTCACCAGCGTGAGGTCTTCCTGTAGCGCTCCGATGATGCGATCGATCGCACGCCGGTTGCTGGCGGCCGCGGCCTGCAAGTCAGCGCTCGCGCGGCCCGGCGCCAGTAGCAGGCTTTCGATCTCGAGCGAGGTTTCGGTGAGTGACTTGACGTCCTCGTTCCACACGCCGGCTTCCTGGTGCGTGAACTGCGTTTGCTCGGCGAGCTTGCGGAGCGTCGCCACCGCCGACGGCGGGCTGAGCAGCGCGCGGTCGAGCGCGTCTTCATTGTCTTGGATGAAGTTCAGCTCGATCGTCGCCGAGTCGGTCGTCGTGAAGGTCTCTTCGCGATCGTAGGTCTCGGCGCGCACGCGGACCTTGCCGACGGTGGGCAAGGTGAGGTCGCCCGTCTCGTGCTCGTCGAAGCTGCGGATGATTTCCCGCAGCATGTCGGGGTAGAGCGGCCCTGCATTCTCGCTCGTGCCGGGCTCGTCGACGTCGTTGGAGAAGAGCGCAGAGATCCTCCATGCGCGGGCTTTGCCGCCGGTGTCATCGAGCTTGGCGCCGTCGCGGAAGGGCCGCTCTTGCTGCACGATGCGGTTGCCTCCGGACTCTCGGATCGAGAGAGCGGGGAACGAGATGGGCGGCGCGTTGCCCACTTTCCACGAGGCGCACGGCGCTTGGCTGAAGACCGAACCCGCGCTGTCATCTGTATCGGCCATCAGTGCCCCCCGCCCGGCGCCGTCGGCGGTTGCTGGCGCGGCCCGCGGCTGCCGCCACCGCTACCGGGCCCGGGCTGCGCGCGCCCGAGCCCGAGCTCGGCGCCGTTGCTGATGCGTACGTCGAAGCCTCGGCTCCCCATCGCGCCGGCCATCGCGACGCCGATCATGTGAGGATCGATCTTCGGCGCTGGCGCAGCTGCCCTCTGCGTGGCGCTGGTGACGGGAGCCACCGAGGCGACCGTCGACTCGCCGAAGCGCACGTCGCGCAGCTCCTCGATCCTGGCCTGCGCCGAGCGCTGCGCGCGCCAAGCGTTCATCCGAGAGTCGGGCACGTTGCCATCGCCGCCGCTGACCAAATCTGTGACGCCAGCGGCGGCGCGCGCCGCGCCGTTGAAGAAACCGCTCCCGACGTCTTTGCTCCCGGCCATGCTCTCCTCGAGCTCTTTGATCTGCGCGTCGCGATCCGCTGCGTTCTTCGGCGCCGCGCCGCGCGTGGCGTCCTGGACGCGCTTCATTTTTTTGTCTTCGTCGTCGAAGTGCTCGTCGATGGCGGCCGTCCCCACCTTGTAAACGAGATAGGCAGAAGCCGCGACGCCGAAGGCTTTGCCGAGCGTGCCCATCGTGCTGCTCACCGAGTCGAACGACTCCTTTACGTTGGCGCCCAGTGTCTGAGCCCCGGCCTCGATGCCTTCCTTCGCCGCTCTGCCGCCCGCGAGGTGCGCGCTCAAGATCGACTTTGCCGCGCCGCCGAGAAAGTCGACGCCCACTTTGCCGCCAACGCCGATCGCTGCGCCGGCGATCGGATGCTTCGCAACAAACGTGACGATGTCCGCCACGAGCTTTGCCAGGTCGGGCAGGTGTTTCGCGAGGTCGTTGATGGCGCTGATGATCTCGGGCTGCCCGAACGCATTGCCCAGATCGTTGAGCGCGACGCGCAGCTTGGCCGCCGGCTCCTGCGCCTTGCGGGCGGCCTGCTCAGCCATCGATGCCGCGGTCGCATGCCCCTTGCCGAATTGTTTGATCTGCTCGTCGAAGGCCGCGAGCGCGGCATCGATCGCGGCTCTGCCCTTGAGGCCGTTCTTGGTGGCATCGGCAAGCGCTTTCTCGAACGGATCCGTAAACAGGATCTTCATGGTCTGCTTCTCTTCGCCCTCGTGAAGCGGCGCGAGCAGGGCGTCGACGCCTGCCTTGCCCTTCTCGAACACCGAGTGCAGTCGAGCGAGCGCGTCCTTCTCATTGATGAGCTTCTTTGGATCGATGCCGAGTTTCCCTGCCAGCTTATTCAGCTCGCCCGTTTCGCCGAGCCCGCGCAGCACGGCTTGTAGCCCCCGCACCTGCTTCGGTAGAGACTTCAGCGCGTCGTCGGTCTGGTTGAGGGCGCCGATCATGAAGTTCAGACCGCGCTCGCCGTCGAGCCCCGCCGCCATCAGCTCGGCGCCGACGCTGCTCATCACCTCTCCAAACTGCTCGAAGCTCGGGCCGCCCTTGGCAGACAACTCGTTCAGCTTCGCGAAGGTGCCGAGCATGGCGCTGGCGCCGACGCCGAATTTCGTATGCAACTGGTCCGCCATGCCGGCGAGGAAAGAGACGTCTTTGCCCGTGGCCGTGGCGGCGGTGCCGATAGCGTCGAGCACGTCGCGCGAGAAGTCGAGATCGCCCGTCGCTTGCAGCACGTCGCCGAAGGCCTGCGCCATCTCGCCGCTCGTGCGGGTGGTGCGGGCCGCGCTGCGCTCGGCGAGCAGCTGGACTTCACTGGACTTCATCATCTGCCCCGTCGCCTGCTGCACGCGATAGGCGAGATCCGAGTAGGTCGACTGCAGCTCGACCGCGCTCTTCACCGCGGTGCCGAGAGTGAACGCCCCGCCGAGCGACGCGGCCATGCCGAGGGTTTGCTTGGCCATGCCGCCCAGATCCATCATCGACTTCTTCGCGGCGTTCGTGCCGGCGGCAAACGCGGTCATCCCGCGCTTGCCCTTCTCGCTCGTCTTCTCTACCTCGTCGCCGATCTTCTTAATCGAGATCGAAAATTGGGCGCCGTCCAAAGTGAGTTTGACCGCTGCCTCGCGCTCGGACATGGGTGGTGGCTCAGCCTTTCAGTCCGAAGAGCGTGCGCACTTGCTCGCTCGTGATGGTGCCGCATTGTAGCTCGCGGACTATTGAAGCCACGAGGGTCGGTTCGGAGAGGTGCAGGCTGCCGACGCCATAGAGACTATGCAGCTGAACTGCTCTCGCGACGGCATACTGACTAAAGGGGCGGGGGTTTTCTCCCTCGCGATCCGGGCGATGACCTGCCACAGCTGCTCGGCGTCGAGCTCCCCGAAGCGCGGGTCGAGCATCTCGACCCACACGTTGTAGCGCCCCCAGATCTCGGCGAGCGCTTGGGTGTCGTAGCGCTGCAGCAGCAGCTCCGCGGTCATCACGTGCTGATCAAACGTCTTCGGATCCCGGATGGCGTAGGCGAGCAGGCAGTAGTTTTCGAGCTGCTCGACCTGGTCGCGATCGCGGTCGAGGTCGAGACTCCAGAGGGTCGTCGCCATGGTGCGCGCCTGCACCCGCGCCTTGAACTTGTAGGGGTTGGTGACGTTGCGGAGCATCACGGGAACCTCGTCGATGCCGCCGGATTTGTTGCGCCGCTTGAGAGCCGCCGGCAAGTGCAGCACGCCGTCGTGCTCCTCGACGCCCAGCGTTTCCCAGTTATCGACGACGAAGGCCGCCGCTTTCGCGACGGCCTTCTCGGGGTTGCTATCTGCCATCAGTGCGCCTTCCTGAAGCGAGCGGGGTAGGGGGTTAGATCTGCGGCTCTTCCATGTGGCCAACGAACTTGGCCGAGCCCTTGGTCGCAGCGTCGAGCGGGCCGTCGAGGTCAACGCCCGTGTACATGCCGTTCAGGGTGAGCACCATACTCGGTCCCGGCACCTTGGCGCGGATCTGCCGGATGATGCCGCGGATGACGTCGCGCCAGTAGTTGCGCTCGGGCCCGCCCTCGTCGATGACGAAGTCGAAGGAGACGGTGCTCTCTTGCACGCCGCGCGACACGCCCGCGCCCTTGCGCCGCAGCGTGTGCACCTGCTTGCCGTTGTTGGTGAGGGTCACGTTGAAGTTCGTAACCTGCATCAGGTCGCCGTTGCCTTGGGCAATGAACGCCTGCGGATAGATGAGCTGCTCGGCCATGGTCAGATCCTTCGGGTGCGGTGCGGGTTACGCAGCCTTCGAACCGACCACGCCAAACTTGGCGAGCGGCTTCAGAATGGAGAGCGGCAGGAAGATGTTGACCTGCGAGCCGTCGCCCGAGTCGATCTCGAAGATCAGGTCGTTGTTGGCGATGGACGCATCGAGCGCGGTCTTGTTGACCACGCCGAGCCGCGTCCAGAACTGCAGACGCGAGAGCACGAACTGCCGAACGTCCTTCAGCTCGACGACGCCGGGGGGCAAGGGGTCGGCGCCGGGCGGGAGGTTCGGCGAGATGCTCGCGTTGGCGAACTCTTGCGGCAGCGCCGTGCGCAGGTCTCGGAACACGGCATACATGCCGTCGGTGTCGCTGAGGTCCAGGCAGCGATAGTCGGGCGCGGACGACGCCAGCGAGTGCGTGGTGATGGGCCGCACGAGGTACGGGACGCCCGTGCTCTGGTCGACGTCGAGCGGGGTCACGCCGTTGTTGAGCAGATCCTCTGCCTCTGCCGGGGTCAGCTTGTCGGCGACGAGATCCGTCGGTCCGTAGAGCGTGTGCACGTTGCCGATGCGGTTGAAGTTGGCGCGCAAGGTGATGCAGCGCAGAGCGTCGCCCGCCTCGGCGCCCGCCAGCTCGCACGGCAGGTCATTCCAGTTTTGCCCGTAGGGCATCTGCACCGCGACGCTGTTGCGGTCGATGGCGCCCGCCTTGGCGTTGGCGATCGTGCCGGTGTGGCCGATGACCCCAACTTGCAGTAGCGCGCCGAGCCCGGTGCTGAACGCTGCAATCTGCAGGGCGAGCAGTTCGCCGTTCGAAGCGCTGGTCGCGTCGGTCGCGTCGGCATTGGACAGGCAGGCAACGATGCGGGCATACTCGCGCGTCACCACCTGCGAGAGCGCGGTCGTGTAGATGGGCTCGAGCGTGCCGCCCGTGAGCGCGACGGGGTTGGCCGAGATGGTCGTGCCGGCGCCGCCCACTAGGATGCTCGCGGCGATCTTCACGTCGTTGCCCCACGCGCCGGCGAGCTTGGCGGTGTAGAGCACGCTCGGCGAGGCCCCGCCGGCGGTGACCGCGAGGTCATCTGCGAGCGCGTTGATGGCGAGCACCGCGCGGGCTTGGAAGACCGCGACGCTTTCCCCGCTCAGCCAGGACACGTCGACGATGCGACCGTGCACGCGGAAGCGAATCGCGGTCGTCTCTGAGGGCGGACCGGTGAAGGTCTGCGTTCCGGTGGCGGCGACGCCAGCGCTGGCGCTCGGCGCGATGACGTCGAGGCTCGCTAGCCCGAAGCGCTGAAACAGCCGCTTTGCCGCGAGGTGCCCGGGCGTGCCCGGGCCGAGTGCGACGCCGACTTCGGTTGCGCCGAAGCACTGGCGCACCTCGGTCTGCGCGGTGATGTTGCCGGCGCTACTCTTCGGCGCCATGAGCAGCGCGCGCAGCGGGGAAGTGCCGGGCGCCGCAGGCGAGCCGAGCAGGTTAACGACGAGATATAAACCGGGAGTCTTGACGCTCGATGCGACTGCTTTCGGAATGGCCATGCGCTACCTCGTCGTCCGGCGTATCTGCCGGAGATTGGAGAGGCGCGCCTGCCTCGGATGAAGGGGGGAAATCGGAAGGGGAGGGGGGCAGTGTCGACGCCGACCGCGACGGCCGCGACATGTGAAACCCCGGGAGCTGCTCTGCCGGCTCAGGCTCAGCTGGCTCTGCCGGCGTCGGCTCGGGTGGTGCCTGCTGCGCGATCCAGTCGTCGGCAGTTCGCACCGTCACCGAGCCATTGTCGATAGCTCGACGGTACTCGCGAGCGTACCGGCGGGCTTCTGCCGTCGGGATGGCGACGACCAGCTCGGGCATATATCGGATCGCCTTGCGGTCGATGAGGTCGCGCTCCGCGCCGATCATCACGGTGGACCCGAATCGAGCCACCGGTTGCCCTTGGATCGAACTCAGAAACAGGCCGAAGCCTTCGGATAGATCTGCCATACCCCGGGCCAAGCCTACGGCATGGGGTCGAGCGCGTCGAGGACCGTGAGCGGATCGGTGGGCTCGGGCGCTTCGCGACCGGGCAGGGCGCCGCCGTAATCGGTGTGATTCCAAGCCTGGAAGGTGCGCTCGTCGATGGGTTGCAGCACCGAGTTCGCTCGCAAACGGAGGGCGTAAATGTAGTGGCGCTCTCCGCGCCGCAGCCGCGTGCGCTCGTTCACCTCCACGCCCGAGCCGATGTACGACAGTTGCTCGCCGTCCGCGTTTTGCTGCCGATCGCTGAGCAGTCGCGTCGCCGCCTGCAGAATGGTGAGCCCTTCCTGGCGCCGCGAACCGTCGCCCGTGAGCCGTCCGGTGATGACGTAGAGCACGAAGCGCTCGCGCATGAACCGCACTTTGCGCCCGCCGCGCGTCGAGCCCTGAGTGAGCCCGGCCGTCATGCCCTCGACGGGCTCGGAGTCTTGCCACACCAGCATCAACGCCGGGTAGTCGCCGAGCTTGGCGGCGAAAATGTCCTTGCTCGGGTTGGTCGAGTCCATGTCCTCGAAGAACGCGACCCGCCGCACGAGCTGGTCGGCGCTGGCGCCGTCGGTCATGTCGGCGTCGAGCGTGGCCGTCGCGTCGAAGCCCGCGAGCGGCGGGTCGAAGCGGAAGACCGTGCCCGCCGGCAAGTTGTGCTGCGCGCCGCCGACGTTGCTCGTGATGCCAACGTAGGTGGGCACGCCCGCGGCGACGGCCCAGTCGCTCGCCGCGGCAGATTGGCGCCTGGTTTTGTAGAGCAGATCGTCCCGGAGTTGCCCGCCCACGACCGGCAGTAGGTACGTGTTGGGCGGAAGGATGCCGCCGGCGGGGGAGGTGACGCTTACGGCGCCCGTCGCGCGCGTGCCGGTGAGCGGGGAGAGCACGGCGAAGAGCGCGCGCCCGAGCCCCTCGATGGCGTTCATCGCCAGGGCGGTCACAGCCGTTGCAGCTCGATGGCGAGGGCCTGCTCGAGTTGCGCGATGCGGGCCTCGAGCAGGGGCACCAGCGCCTCTAGCTCGGCCAGGCGCAGGCTGGGCGGGGGCAGGGCATCGCGCGCCGCAGTGGGCGGCTCGCTCGTGTAGTCGGGCGACGGCGCGTGCTGCTCGGTCAGCGGCTCGGAGGGGGGCTCGGATGGGGGGGGTGGCAACATGAGACGGCGCTCCTCACGCGGCGCGGTCGAGGCGCAGCAGAATCATGTCGGCGATGTCGCCCTCGAAGGCGTCGCGGTCGAAGTCCAAGAAATTGCGCGCCGGCATCCACTTCGTACCCGTGACGTGGAACTTGCCGTACGGCACGTTCGTGTAGGCTTCCGCGCTCTCGTCGTCCCACGCCGGGGTGATGCTGCCGACGAGGTTGCCCGTGTCCTGCAACATCTTGGGCGAGCCCTGCCAGCGGCGCCCGCTCGGGCGCGGCAGCCCTCGGGTCTCCCACCAATACGGATCCCACGAGCCTTGGCCCTTGGTCTCGAAGACCTCGAGCACCTCGTTGACCAGGCTCTCGGCGATGGCCGGCGCCAGCTCGGCGAGCACCGTCGAGCCCCGGCGCTGCACGACGCCGACGACGTGCTGAAGCACCGAGTAGTCGATGGTGGCGGTGACGTCGTTGGCGGGCATCAGAAACCACCGGGCCCGTAGCGGTCGTTCCCGTTGTTGGGGTCGCGGTTGAAGATGAAGACCGGATCGCCGACGCTCACGTCGCCGGCGAGGCTCATGTTCGATCCCGCTTCGACTTCCTTGATGCTGCGGATCATGCCGGTGCCGAGCAGCTTCAGCTCGCTACGACCGCGCACGCCGAGCGCGTCGTAGGGGCCCTTGCCGTTCATGTCGAGCCACTCGGTCTTCCGCTCGCCGGCGAGCTGCGCGCAGATGCCCGCCCACGCCTGGATCACTTGCCGATCGTCTTTGATGATCGCGAGCTGCGCTTCGCTAAAGCCCTTGTTGAAGAGCATGCCCGAGACGATGTCACTCGCAGCGCCCATCACGTCGGCGAGGATCGTGAGGTCGTCGCCCGCGATGATGCCGTCGCCATCGTCGTCGAAGAGCTGCACCAGGCGCTGCTCGGTGACGCGAGCCACGAGCGCCGCACGGGACCCATACTCGACGACGGCCATGGCGGAGACTTACCGGCGCAGGGTGCTCAGCAGCGCGTCGGCGGGCGCTTGGCGGAGCCCGAGTTCTTCGAGCGTGATGGTGCCGACATCGATGCCCGACGCAGCCATGGCCACCTTGACCGCATCAGGGATGCCGCCCGCTTGCGCGCCGCGATAGACGCGCACGAACTTGCTGCCGACGCGACCGACCCAATTGCCGAGCGCGACCGGGCCCGCCTTGGCGATGTGCACCGTGCGGCTCGGGCGATACTCGGCGCGGTTGTCGCCGGACTCAGGCACGCTCGGGGGCAGAGCCGCCGACGGCTTCTCGGGCGCTGGCTTCTCTGCCTTCTCGTGGTCCGCCGCGTCGGCGGGCTCGTGGTCTTTGCGATGCTGCGGCGGGTGCTGCGCTGCCATGGTTTGCGAAAGCCTTTCTCGGGGGATTAGTCCCCCCCCTCACGAAGCTTACTGGATCGCGTTGTAGATGGCGCCGCCGACGTTGTTGGCGATCATCTGCACCACCTCGGCGTGCCCGCTCGCCAGGAACACCCCGCCGTGCAGACCGCGCCGCTCGAGCGCAAACTCGCGCGTGGTGTAGCCGGTGCCGCTCGGGCCCTTGCGGCGGAAGGTCTTCGCCGTCATCACGACGTCGCCCTCGGCAGAGCCCCCCGGCGGGTTGCTGGTCAGGACGATCGTGTCGTCGAGGATGAAGTCGAGCAGCCCCGTCGTCTCGTTCAACACCTTGCCTGCGACGATGTGAAAGGGCGGCAGACCCGGGATGGAGAAGTCCATGTTGGCCTGCGTGTTGGACGCATCGGCGATCTGGGCTGCGAGCGGCGAGTCACCTTGCACGGTGCGGAAGTAGCTGCGAACGGACGCCGCGCGGAGCAGGGCATGGCCCACCGTCGGGTTGAGCCAGATGTCCGTGACGGGCTGCGCGCTGGCTTCGAGCCGATCGCCGATGTCCCGGATCGGATCCGCATTGACGGCGTCGTTCCACTTGGCACCGCCGGCGAGCGTGGCCTTGTTGTTGGCGGCCCAGTTGGCGGCGAGCGTGAGCACGCCGGTCGGGCCGAAGACTCGCAGCTCCCGGTCGAGAGCCAGCGAGCGTTCGATGCGGCGCCCGACCTCAGCCTTCAAGTCGAAGCCGTTGCTGCTCTCGTCGATGTTGGTCTGCGTGACCGCGGGGATGAAGCCGCCGAGCGCGCGCTCTTGCACGAGGTACTGCGCGAAGGTCGACTCGGGGTCGACTTCGGCGATGTCCGCTTGAATGCTGCTGAGCACGTTGACGGTCTTGTAAACGTTGTTCAGACCGAAGATCCGGAAGCGGCCTTGGTCGAGCCCGACCAGCTGGATCGGGCACGCTTCGTCGGCACGGCAACCGGGCGCCGTGTAGTGGAGCATGAACGAATCCATGTCCTCCAGGTTGACCACGTCGCTGGGCGACATGGCCATCAGCACGGACTCGCCGGCGCGGCCGACGCCGGGCACGTCCTCGACGAGCCGCACGCTCAGCTCTCTCGCTGCACTAGATTGGGTTTTCATTGCGCTGCCTCGTCGGGGGGCGGAAGCATCCGCCATCAGGTTGGGTCGAGAGGCGCGCCTGCCTCGGTTGTGGAGATGTTGTGTGGGGCTTGAGATCGCGGGCTGCCGTTAGGCGGGCAGCGCGATGCGGTCGATGTCGCACTCGATGATGTCGCCGTCGACGAGCGCTGCGGTGTTGGCGGTGCCGATGGCGTACTTGGCCGCGGTCGCGACGATGCCCTTGCCGCCCGCGCTGCCCATCACCTTGCTGCCGATGGGCACGGCCGCTCCGCACTCAACCAGCGCGCGTCGTGCGATCTGCACGTCGCCCGCTGCGCCGATCGGGATGGCCGCCATGGTGACCCCGACGTAGGCGTCGAGTCCGTCGACCGCGGGGGTGATGGCCTTCGTGGTGGTGCCGCGCTTGACGAGACGATACTTCGCGATGATGGCGACGGTGGTGTTGTGGCCGGCGTCAACGCCGCCCTGGTCGGGCACGATTGCGGTTACTTGAGGCATCGAGCGATCCTTGCTGAGTGCGGGATTGTCGCGGCACTGCCGCGACAGTTGTGGGCGTGAGTGGCGGAGCCTACTGAGTCAGCTGCGCGGTTCGGCGCAGATGGCTGGCGCGGCCGATCTGCGCCGCGATCCCGAGCTTGTCGAAGCCGGGCTCGGTCTTCTTCAGATGCGTGACGATCTTCTCGATGGTGTTGGCGCCCTTGACGCCGCGCAGGTCGATGACCTCGGCGCCGCCGTCCGCGCGGTCGTCGATGGGCAACACGGGCGGAGTGAGTTGCGCGCCGCCCTTGGTCGCGACGAGCGGCGTCGACAGGTGCACGTGCGCGCCGCCGTCTTTGATGCCGTACTCCCGGAGGAAGTGCTGGCGGCCCTTCTCGCGGGCTTCGCGCCGAGCGCTGAGGGAGAGCGTCTCCTCGGGCTTGAGCGCGTCGGTGAGCTTCTTCGTTTCGTCCGCGACGCACGCCGCGCGGTAGGCGCCGAGTGCTTTCTTCGCTCCCTCGCCGACGAAGCCTTGCGCCTTCATGGCAGCGCCCACGTCGCCGACGCCGACGGCTGCATCGGTCACGGCGTCCTGAGCCATCAGGGAATCGAGCTCGGTGAGCAGGCTCGCCAGCTTCTCGCGCGCGCTCTTCAACGCCGGGAGCACCTTCATGGCGTCGGCGGGGTTCGGCACCCCGAGCGCTTCGAGGAGACTCTTCAGGTCGCCCGCGCCCGTCGCGGCTTCGTCGACCGCGTCGGCCACGGCGGCATCGTCAACGGCCAAGCGGATCGAGAGTCTCTTACAAATGCGCTCGCGCAGTTCATCAGCCATCAAAGCACCCGCTACTGGTTGAGAGTTTGCCTCTCGCCGGGCGCCTCCGGCGGGATCCAAAGATGGATCGCTTGTCGGTTGTACGCTGACCGGCTCCGCTGCGCTAGCTCCGCGATTGGCGGCGGCGAGGCTTTCGAGGTCGCGCATGAAGTTGTGATTGGTGAAAGCCACCGAGGTGAGCACCGGACCGACAGGCAGTCCCGTGACCCAATGCACGCCCTTGGTCGTGAACGCGATCGACACCCAGCGGTATTCGTTTCGGCAGATTTGCCCACGGATTTGGTCGCCTAACTCAGTGAAGGCCCAGAGCTGCGCCTTGCCGTTGGGCGCGCTGCGCACCGCCAGATCCAACACCCAGCCCATCGCCGGCGCACCGCTCGCGGGGATGCTGCCCTCGCTACCGGGCATCTCGGAGGCGTGCTCATAATCGTACTGCAGCACCGGGCGAATGCCGCCCGTGTAGACCTTGGCAGCCCCGTCGGCGGACACATCCGCGCCGTCGAGCTTGCCCGCGAGGTACTGCGGATCCTCGCGCAGGTTGCGGATGAACGCCTCGAAGACCAGCCGCGTGAGGTTGAACTCGCCCTGATGGTGGCCCTTGTAGAGGCCCTCATTGGCGAGGTGTACCCAGCGATACTTGGGGATTTCCTTCGGCGTTTCGCCTGCGTCGAAGAGCAGGATGGAGACACCAAAGAACGTCGCGCGGTTCAGGAATGCACGCTCGGCCATCCTGCGAGTGTACGGGCCGGGATCCGGAGCGCGCAACGCGGAGCCGTGCGAGCGTGCTCGAATGCTGATCCATATATCGGTCCGTGCTAGTCTCGCGAGATGACCTGGCCCGATGCGGTGTACGGCTCCGTGGTGTGGCTCTGCTGCACGTTCATCCTCTGGCGGTTCGGCGGGTGGCTCGCTGCGCGGGAGTGGTTTGGATGAGCGTTCCGCGCATCGAGATCGTCACGGGCTCTCGCCACTGGACGGACGCGGCCACCGTCGCGAGCGTGCTGTGGGATGCCGCTCCCGATCTCGTCGTGCACGGCGCTTGCCCGACGGGCGCCGACGAGATCGCTGACCTCTGGTGCTGGGAAAACAGCGTCGAGTGCAAACCGTTTCCCGCCAATTGGGACGGGCTCGGGTTGCGCGCCGGGCCGATTCGCAACGGTCGCATGCTGCGCGCGTACCCGACCGCACGCGTCCGGGCGTTCCCGCTCGGCGGCCCTGGCACCCGTGACTGTGTCGCGCAGGCACGCGCGCTCGGCCGAGAGGTGTTTGTGTACGCGCCGGGCGGTGCACTCGTCGCTGCTTACCGGGGCGGCGTGCTTCTCTGAGCTGCGCGCGCTACGCTGCCAGGGTCGATACCGCCGGGGAGGCCCCGCCATCCAAGTCATTTTGGAGACCACGGATTCCCGGCGGCGTCGGCCCTAATCGTTCGCTTGCAGCTCGCGCGACGGGGCGGGCCCGGCTTCGAAGAGCGAGCCCACGCCGGAGGTGAAGCCCGGATCGGGCAAGCCCTGGATGCTCGCGCCCGACTGCACGAGCCCCGCGCCTTGCTTCACCGAGAGCGAGCGCAGGCGGCAGCGGCAGTTGTAGCCATAGGGGCAGCAGCAGGTCTGCCAGAAGGCGTCGCTTGCGAGCAGCACGAACGTCCGGTGATACTTGCGCTGGCGCGGCGGCCCGTCGCCGACGGCCAGGCTCTGCCAGTAGGGGCGCACCGCGAGCACCGCGGGATCGGTCATCTGCCGCACGCGCCCGCCCGAGTACGCGCCCATCACGTTGGTGCGGAAGACGGTCTCGACGTGCGACGGGTTGGCGGGCATCCAGCCTGCAGACTCGAAGCGCTTGGCGGCGTGCTTGGCGAAGTCCCGGAAGTCGGCACCGACCGCGACTTGCCGGATGATCTCGCGCTTGACGGTCGAAACCATTTCCGCGTTGGCCATGCCGGCGACCGTGAAGGATCGCCGCTGGGCTTCCTTCGTCATCTGGTCGAAGACGTCGCGGGTGACGGCTTTCTTCCCGAGGAACTTCGCGATCGCTTCCTTCAGCGGGTGGCCGGCGAAGCTCGTATCGGCGGCCAAGAGCCACGGCCCATGCAGGGCCGCGAAGTTCTCCACCTTCACGGGGTGCCCGGTCTCGGCCTCGTGCCACGAGTCGAGGCACCCGAGCAGCGCGCCATGCAAGAGCTCGCGCTCGATGGGCGCCGCTAGCTTGCTGGTGCCAAAGCGCTTAGCGGCGGCAGTCGCCGCGGCTGCGATGGCCTTCGCGCTGGTCTTGCCCGAGACGGCGCGCACGATGGCTTCGGCGAGCGCTTCGGTGACGGAGAGCGTAGCGTCCACGCCGCGGACGATCAGGGTGTCCGGGCTGCCGAAGGCCGACCTCGGCTGGGCGGCGAGGCAGATGTGCCGCGCGGCCTCAGCCGCTGCATTCACAGCGTCGCGACCATGCCGCGGATCTCCTCGATGGGCGCCGACGACAGCTCCTCGAAAGTGTCGTTCGCCATGTCCGGGAGCTTGGCGCGCAGCAGCACGAGCCACGCATCCTTGCCGTCACGCAACGCGGACTTCGAGATCGGCTTCCAAGCGACGACCCAGACGGGCTCACCGTCGACCATCGAGACGTCGCGCTTGCGCTCGACGCCGCAGAGCCGGCATCGGTTGAGCTTGTTGTGCTGGCACCGCTCGACGCCGAGCTCGGTCATCTTGGCGGCGAGCGCCGCAATGTCGTCGACGCCGTCGAGATCCGGATCGTCCGGGACCGCGGTCGCGAGCGCCGGCTCGGCGTCGTTGGCGGGGATAGATTCGGGCGGCGGCGCAGAAGGCAAATCGGCATCTCCGCCGCCCGGAACGTTGAGCACCACCTCGGGCATTTCCGCGATCTCCCCCGGCAGGGGTGCTTCGCCCTCGGGGTAAACGATCTCGGGCGCGGGCGGAGCAGGCACCATGCCGAAGCTGGCGGGTCGTTGGATGCGGCGGATGTACGGCTGATGGTCTTTGATCTCGCGCACGCCGAGCTTCTCGCGCGCCTCTTCGAGCGAGACGTCCATGCCAATGTCGAGCGCGCTTTTGATGCGCAGCGCTTCGCCCGCGCGGTCGAGCGGGGCTTCGGTACGGAACATGAAGCGCGGCGCGTGGTCGACCTCGCCCGGACCGAAGTTGATCGCGATCATCGGATCGGTGAGCTGGTCTTCGATCGTCTCGCCGAGCCGGCGCGCGTCGGACCAGATGACCAAGTCCTCCTCGGAGAGGTGCGCATCGCCGACGCTCGACCCGAGCCCGGTGCTGACGGCGTCCGTCGTGCCGGTCGAGCCGAGCACGAGCTTGCTCAGCACTTTGCTCGCGTGGTCGATGGCTTCGCCCGAGACTTGGCCCGCGCCCGTGAAGGGTGCCTTGATGTCGACGTCCCACCCGGCAGGCATGCGGGCGGTGTTGTGGTAGCCGAGATTCTTGATCGCGTTGAAGGCAGAGTCCGCGCCCTCGGGTGAATACTGCTCGCCGGGGATGGGCTTGACGATTCTCCAGGGGCGCCCGAATAGCTCGAGCAGGGCCATGCGCTCGCGCGCACCGCAGCGGGCGAAGAACGACCAGTACAGCATCCGAGGCGCGAGGCCCTCGCGCTCCTGGTAGTCGCCGAAGAGCCGCGGGCGATAGACCACGAACTTGTGCGCGACTCGCTCGAGCGGAAAGCCAACGTCGGCAAACCCGGTGCCGTCGCGCCCGGCGTCGACGACGCGGAGATCTCGGTTCGGGCCGAAGCTGAGGCGGCGCGGGTGGATCCAGTTGACGCCGTTGACGTGCCACTCTCCGCCGTACGCACGCCAATCGATCTCGCTCGCGCTGCGCCCGTCGAAGACTCCCCACGCCAGATCGACGATGCTGTCCCGCAGGTTGGGGATCGCCTCCATCTGGCTGCGAACGAACGTCGCGTACGCCTCGGCCTTGTCCGGATCGACCCGCGCGCCCGACGCCGGCACGACGTCCCAATCGAGCGCCGCCAACCGGTTGAGCCTCTTTTGCAACAGGGCCGATAAGTGCCCGTCGAGCGAGACGGTCTCGCGGGCCAGATCGGTGATGGCCCGCATGTGGCCGCCGTTGGCGCTGCGGATGGCGTAGTCGATGCGCTGGAGGTCGAGCGACTTGCCGTAATGGTTGCGGTAGTTTTCCTGGCTCGGGACGTTCTCCGCAAAGAAGTGTTTCGAGAGCACTCCCGGGCTCGGCAGCGGCGCGGGCGACGCGCTGGTCGCCTGGTGGCTCGACCGCCGGCTCGACTGCTGGGCTCGGCGATGTCTCACGAATCGCTAGACTACTCGCTGCGGCGCTGCCGCGCACCCTCGGCGGCGTTGTCTTGTCAACCGCAATCCGATATATGGATCCCTTCGAGGGGTGAGCATGACTGAGACCAAGACCGAAGCGCTGGCCGTCGCGAGCACGCAAGCGCTGGCCGTCACGCGCAGCGAGACGACCATCGATAAGAGCGAGTGGGGCGACGGGCCCTGGCAGGACGAGCCCGATCTCATCGAGTGGACGAGCGCCTCGCCGCCGCACTTCTGGTGTCAGATCGCGCGCAGCGAGGCGATGGGCAACCTCTGCGGCTACGTCGCGGTGCCGACGGGTCACCCCGCGCACGGCTGGTCGATGCGCGAGGCCGACGTCGAAGTGCACGGCAGCATCACCTTTGCGGGCCCGGGCGTTGCCGGGTTGTGGGTGCTCGGCTTCGACTGCGGGCACGGCAACACCGACGTGATGCCGGCGATGGATGGGAGGATGCGGCAGATTCACGGGGAGGGGTACAGCAAGGCGATGAACGCCATCAGCATGGGCGGCGCGTTCCGCGTGACCTACAAGGATCTGGCGTTCGTGCGCGCCGCGGTCGAGTCGCTCGCGCGGCAGCTCGCGGCGCTGACTCCGCAACTGACCGAGGGGCAGCCATGATCACCCTGCCACTGTGGGTCGTGCAGCTCGGCTGCCTGGCGATCATCGCGCTCGCGCTCGCGTACTTTTGGGCGCTCACCCAACTCGTGAGCTGCAAGCACGCGCTGCTCGACCGTCTCAACGGTGGCGACTTCGAGCACCGGGTGCGGGCAGGGATCGTGCGACGCATTCCGGGGGGCAAGCCGTGACGCGCAACGAGATGGCCGAGGCCCTGGTGCTCGGCAAGTCACTGCGGCATGCAGCCCAGCTGCTCGGGGTCAAGGACACTTGGCTGCGGTATCGGGCGCTGCGCGATCCGCTGCTCGTGGCGCTGTTTCGTCAGTGCGTTGCCCGAGGCAATGAGATGAAGAGCCGCTATGTGCGTGCGCGGCGGAGTGCAAACTGATGACCAACACCGCGACCGAAAAAGGCATGCTCTTCCCCGGGCCGCTTCCCGAGGCGGTGGAGCTTGACGATCTGAGCGCTCGGCTGATGCTGCTGACCGGCTATTGCATGGCACTGCTGGGAACCGACCAAGGGCGCTCTGAGTATCAGCGGCGGCAAGACGCTTTGGCCGGCGCCGCGCTCCAATGGTGCGCGCCGTACTTGCGCGCGCTCATCGAACTAGCTGCTCGGCACCCCGACGAGTTTCGAAATCTCTGCCCGAAGGGTGGGGGCGCGAAGCCATGACCGCGCGGCGAAAGGCCAAGCCCGATCCGCTCGACGGTTACGAGCCGTTGAAGTGGGATGCGGACAGCACGCTCGGGCCCGAGGAGCAGCAGACCATCGAAGAGCAGCGCCGGGACATGTGGCGCAAGGGTCTGCGGGGGGCGCTGCTCGAGCAGCTGGCCTTCGAGTTCGCTGCCGTGATCTGTATGCGGCGCGCCGCGAAGGCAGCGGGGTTCAGGGCATGACCCGCGACGTCTCGCTCGAGGAGCTGCGGGCCGCGCAGTCGCTCGGCTGGGCTGCGCGCGAAGCCGGCGGCGACTACCTCTGGGCTCAGGTGCTCGCCGACGGGCGGGGCATCTATCTGATGCCGCTCTTTGGCGGCAGCGTGCGACTCGGCATCGGACCGCACGGCGACTCGTGCCTGACCGACGTGTGGGATTACTCCGCCGACGTGCCGGGCTGCATCGATGCGGGCTGGCGCGCGGCGCTGGGATGGGATGGCGAGGGCGAGCCCGAGGGGTGGTATCGTCACCACCGCACGGCGCGCCGACGCCCGGACGGCACGCCCGCCAGCGAGTATGTGCAGCCATGAGCCCGACCTGGCTCGACGTTTGGCTCGACTCGCGGGAGTTTTACGACCTGATGCAAGCCTACCGGCACGCGCCGCTGGCGCCGCAGAGCGCGGTCGTGCTTGCCTGCGAGGCGGTCAAAACGCGGGTGCGCGAAGTCGCGCGCGAGAGCGAGCAGAAGGGGAAGCCATGCTGAATGAAGACGAAGCCACGGCAGCCGAGGTGCGGCGGGTCATGGAGCTGCAGGTCGACGCAGCCATGGGCAAGCTCCGCGAGACGATCAACGGCGATGTGGCGCGGGTGAAGTTCATTCGCGAGACCGCGATCCAGCTGTTTTCGTTCTACACGGATGAAGATGGCGAGCCGCCGGTGACACCCGGACGAGCATGGATGCTGGCCGCGATGCTCTGGGCAGCCAAACCGGAGGATTGCTGATGAAGAACCAACCGAGTCCGTGGGCGGACTATCTCGACGCGCGGGCGCGGCTCATTGCCGAGTGGCTGCGCGACGGCATCCCAGGCAGCGGGGAGCCGCACGCCACGCCGGCCGACATTGCCGAGCAACTGAACCACCACGACGCGACGCAGATCCAGCTGATCAGCATGACGCCGCTCGACCCGCCGGGCCCGTGCACGTCGCGCGCGCTGCTCGCTGCGATCCGGGCGGTGCTGAGGGAGGAGCGGGACGACAAGCTCGCTCACTTGGCCGCGATCCAAGCCATCGAGGATCTGCTCTCGTGAACCGGTCGCGCTTCCTGCGGGTGCTCGGCATGGATCCGAAGCGCTGGTGTGACCGCTTCGGCATCGCGCCCTTCAGTCAGCCGTGCGACTCGTGCGGCCGAACGATGACGACCAGCATCCCGTTTGCCTGCGGAACGCTGCGCGGGCTGCTCGCGCCGGCGTGCGTGTGCGGCAACCAGTATCCGCCCTATTGCATCGTGCGCGCGCCCGGGCACGGCGACCTGCTGACGGGGGGCATGTGAAGGTCTGCGAGCATGGGTTCACGGTCGAGTACGATCAGAACGGGACTCCGATATGCGACCAGTGCGAGCCGGTCGCCGGTGAGCAGTACGCCTGCTGCTGCGGCTCCGCATTCGCCACGACGTGGGAGCGCGCCAAGCATTGGGAGACGTGCGCACGGTTCAACTCGACCGACCGCGACGCGATCGAGGAGTGCGGGCCCGGGTGCGGGTGCTCGGAATGCCAGCTTCGGCGCCGCGTCGAGCAGCTCGAAGCCACGCTCGCCGACCTGGAGACTACGCTCACCGACGTCGCGCGCGGCAGCACGCACGAGCTGGTGCGCTACTGGCTCGGAAAGACCGTCGCCGCCGAGAATCGCGTCGAGCTGGCGCAGGAAAAGCTGGCCAAGGTGCAGGCAGCCATCGGCGAGCTGAGCGCGTCCATCGACCAGGACGAGGGCGCTCGGGAATCGGAGCTGCGCGCGGCACGCCGGAACATCATCGAGCATGCGGCTGCGGTCGAGCGCGCGGCACGCGGCGAGGTGGAAGCGATCCAGCGCGCCGTCGCCCTCACCAAGCGCATCGACAGGGCGATCGCTCTGCTATCGGACGGGTCGACGTGCCGCGAGCAGCAGGCGCTAGAGGTTCTCCGTGGCTGAGCGCCCAAGGATCTGCTTGAGTTCAACGATGAGCGACCGCCCAGCCCCGCGCAAGAGCGGGCGCGCGCCGAAGGGCGAGACCTTGTGGGAGCCGCTCGACCCGCTCACCGTCGACGCTCTGCAGGCGATGGTCTTCCTGCAGAACGAGCGCGGCGTGCCCGACCGCGGTTCGAAGTCGCAGCACCTGAGCCGCATCGTCTCTGATCTCGAGCTGGCGTGCGTCGTGAAGAAGCCCGCCGACGAAGTCGAGCGGCTGTGCCTCGACGTCGCCGCGCTGGCGCTGCGCATCCTCGAGCAGGGCGACTAGTTGCGCGTCCGCCGGGCTGCCTCGACGGTGAGCCCGGTGAGCTGCTCGCGATTCAGATCCGTGAACATCACGCCGATGAGCTTGGGTGATGCCGCCGCGCAGAACGATGACGCCTGCCGTGCGCGCCGCGTCGGGCGTGCCCTCTTCGAGATCGAGCATCGCCCAGATGTCCTGGCCGTCGATCTCGTAGTCACTCGCGGTGCCGACGACGCGCCCGAGCGCCGTGTGGAAGACCGGCACCGGGCCGCTGTTGTCGAGGATGTTGCGGAGCCACGAGGTGGGCCTACCCTCGGCGCTCAGGATGTTGACGCGGACGGGCAGGATAGTGCGGAGCGCGAAGCAGTCCTCGCAAAGCACCACCATCGCGGTATCGGCGCCGGGCGGGCCCACCTTCTCGGTCGCGTCGTCCACACCCCACCGGGCTTTGGCGTCGGCGTCCGCTTCGGCCTCTGTGCAGGCGCGATCGAACGTGCCGCCGCAAAGCGCGCAAGTGAAGTCGCGCGGCTCGGTCATGGCGCTGCCGCCGGCGTGTACATCTTCGGCAGCCACGGCGGCACAGGGCGAGCGGCGCGCTCTTCGTCGGTCAGCTCGCTGCCATCCCAGTCGGCTTCACAGTCGAAGCACCGCAGAGCCGTCGCGACGGCGACGGCAAGGGTAGGGGGGTCGAAGCCCAGCAGCAGCTTCTCGCCCGACGTCGCCTGGCGAGTGACCGCCACCGCGCCGATCTTCTCCGATCGGCACGAGCCGCAGCAGGGCGCCAGTCGGTCACAGTAGTTTTTTGAGCAGCGATCGCAGCTCGGCGTTTTCCGCCCGGAGCCGGGTCAGCTCATTGAAGGTCGACGTATCGACCGCGTACCCCCCGGGCGTGGCGTGCCCGTTGCGGGCGCGCTCGATGATCTCCGGCGCCGTCAGGTCGGGCGCGACGCGCACGAAGGCCTCCTTGCCCTCGGGGTGGGCGGGGTGTCCGTTGGTGGCCCCCCCTGCTGCGGGCGCGTCTGAGTGGCCATTGGATGGCTCCGCGGGGGTCGGCCCCGGGGTCAGAGTGACCCCCTTCCGGGGGGCGGTGACGGTGAGGGACGGATCATCCCGCCACTTCGAGAGGGTGGCCGCGCTGATGCCGAGGGTCTCGGCGTAGTTGGCGAGGGTCTGGTCGCCACGGTTCGACAGACCACGGATGGCCTTGCGCTTGAACGTGGGGGAGTAGGCAGCTGGCATTGGGAACTTTCCCCAAAGGGCGGCAGCGCCGCGGCGAGTCTGCCGCCTACCGAGCCGCCCCATGGTCTTGGTCCGATCCATATATCGCTAGCGCCCACCCGGCGGCAAGCGTCTCGCGCAGCGTGCGCCCGTAGGTGCGCGACTTCACGGCTTGAAGTTCATCCGTCGAATGGTGTCCGCGCCCTCGGGGTTGGTGATCTCGATGCCTTCGTCGGTCGCGCGCACGCCCGGGTATCGCTCTTCGAGCGCGCGGTTCATCGCCTTCGCTTCGACTTCCACCGCGCGGTGCCACTCCTCGAGGGTGAAGACGCCTTTCTGGATGAGCAGCGCGCCCATCGCATTGAGCTCAACCCGCATCACGAGTCGCGCGTCGACGGCGTCGCGCACGGCGTCACTCTCGGGATCTCCCTTGGGTCGGCTGCCGAGCTGCCAGCCCGCATAGAACGAACGCCATTTGCAAAGGCGCTGTAGCGCCCGCATCATGTCTGCCATCAGGGTTTCTCCGGCTCGTCGTGGGTGGGGGCGAACGGTTGGAACTCGGCCATCAGCGCTTGGAAGCGGTCCTCCTCTGCGCGCTCGGCGCACTCGACCACGTGCACGCGACCGTGCGGCGGGCAGTAGTCCGTCGTGGCGGTGATGGGCTTGGCGCAGGCGCGGCAGATCCGGCGGTTGCACGTCGTCGCCCGCCCGCGTCGCGTGACCGGGTAGTCGCAGAGCAGGGTGCCCTCACCGCGGCAGCTGGCCGTCGCGCACCGAACGCGCGGCCCGCAGACGATGGCGCCGGCAAACGAGCGGCAGCGCATCAGGGCTCCCGATCGTCGTCGAGGTCGACGACTTCGACCATCGGGAAAAGCTCGCGGAAGTGATCTTGGATCGACGGCGCTGGATTCGGATCCGGCGGCGCGTCGCTCACGATGAGTCGCAGCTTCCACGACTCGGACCACGCCGCAGCATCGAGCCGCGCGTCGGCTTCCATCGCGTACGGACCGCGCCCCGTTTCCCAAACCTCTTCGTAGCCGCCCTCCGGGTTCCACCAAACGAGCATGCTCTGCCAGCCGCCCGCGGCGAGGTACACGCCGACTCTCGACGGGTGCTCGGGGTTGACGGGCGGTCGCTTGCCGCCGATGCCCATGCCCATCAGCTCTCCTCCTTCTGCTCGACCTGCGGCACCGGGCGTTGCGCGGGTGCGGGCTGGCGCTCGGCCCACTCTTGCCGCGTCTGCTCGGCCCAAGTCGCATAGCGCACGGGGTCGGCGAGCAGCGCGCGAAAGGCCACCTCGGCGGGCGACAGCTTGTCGGTCGCGGCCATCAGCGCTCCGCCATCAGGCGAGTGATCCGTTTGTCTTCGAGCCGCTGCGCGCCACGCATCGCGCGCCACGAGATGAGCTGGCAGAGGATGCTCAGCACCAGCACCACGACGGCAGTCGCCCCGTACCGCTCGCGAGCGAAGATCAGAATCATGGCGCCAGCGATCGAGAGCCCGCACGCGGTGCGCCGCCACGATCGCTCGGTGCGATAGAAGATGTCGAGCGCCGGCCGCTCTAGGCCCACCGTCGACGGCCACTCGTCTCCGCTCTCACGCGGCGGGGGAGGAGTGGGAGGCGGGGGAGGTCGCAGCGGCATCAGCGCTTCCTGGCCTTGGCCTTGCCTGGCTTCATGGGCTTCGGGCGCACGCGCTTCTCGGGTCGAGCGGGCTCACGCTGCGGATTGTGATCCGGCAAGGGCGGGGGAGTCTCGCGCCACACCAGCAAGACCGTCGCCTGCTCGCGGAGCACGAACGGCTTGATCGTCACGGGCCAGAGATCGCAGCCCGGCGGCGCCTCGAAGGTCGACGGCTGGTCGGGCGCGATTAGGAAATGCTGCACGCGGAATATCACTTGGCCCCTCAATTCACTGACTCACTCGGCTTCGGCGCGAGCACTACGAAGTAGGGGAGCCCGCCGGGTAGCGAAGTCCATAGGTCACGCGGCAGACAGTAGCGCACGAAGCCCGCTGCGATGCCGAGGCAGATGAGGGACTCCATGCTGGCGTGCTCGCCCCACTGGTAGCCCCGCCGATCCATGCAAGCGTTGAGGAACGACCAGCCGCCGCCGCCCACCGGGGGCTCGTGGAACTCGCGCGGCAAGTCGTCGAGCTGCTCGCGGATGAGAGCACTGTGCTCGGCGATGCGGCCCGGGTGAAAGCGGAAGTTGTGGATGATGCCCTCGGCTTCGACGTGCGCCTCGTGGGGTTCGTCGTCGCCGAAGAGACAAGCGATCATCATCTCGCGCACCTTGCTGGCGTCGGGCATCAGTGCTCCTCCGGCAGGACGACGCCGGCGGGCACGTGCACGGTGAGCGTGCGCCCGTCGAGCAGGTCGACGACGATCTCGCGCTCGCGGCGGATGTAGATGCCCGAGCGCGTCGGCTGCGCGCAGTCGGTGCAGGTCTCCTCTTCGCCGCAGTCGAGCCGCGGCGACGGGTGCGACGGCGCTAGCTTATCCCAGCAGTCGTCGCAGAGCGGCGCTTCCCAGGTGCTCATTCGCCAGCCTCCCGCACCGTGTCGCGCACGGCTTCGCAGCGTTCGAACGCGGGCGCGAGCCGCGCGAGTTGCGCTCGAAGGAACCGCTGCGGCGGCGTCTCGCGGTCCGGCTCGACTACGGACTCGCTCACGTCGAGCGCCGAGTGGTAGAGCACGTGGAAATCCTTCACGAGCCACGACACGTCGTCGCCCTGCATCTCGGCCGTCGCTAGTAGCAAGCGTTTGAGCGCCGAGCCATCGCTCTTGCCGACCGTGAGCGAGCCCGCGAGCTGGCCACGCACCCACACCCGCACGTGGTCGTGCGCGCCGTAGGTCTCGACCTTGACCGACGTGATGAGTGGCCCGCTCATGCGGGCTCCGGCACGCGGTCAACCCAGGTGAAACCGAAGGTCCACGCGGCGCGCTCGTCGTCGGTCCAGGCGCGCGCTAGCCCATGACTATTGGCCTGCTCGGTCTCGGCGTTCGTCTCGCAGAACTCCCGCATCGTGTGGCCGGCAATCGCGCGGAGCACCCACTCGGGCGGGCGCCCTTCGAGCGCCGCGTGGAAGGCCGCGTCGATCGCCGGCTCCGGCGTCATCAGCCGACGTCGATAGCGTCGAGCGGCGTCCTCGAGATCGCGTCGTCCTTCGGCGACGAGCGCCGCCGCGAGCTTCTCCGCGGGCTCCATCAGCCTTGCTCGCCCGTGATGTGGCGGCCCGCGACCTGATGGATCAGATCCATGGCCTGCGCGTCGGTGACATCGCCCGCCGCTTCGGCCTTGGCGAGGGTCGTGGCGGTATCGATGGCGTCGAGCGCGTCGGTCGTGCTGAGCACGCCGCTGGCGACGAGCAGGGCGAGCTCGTCCGCTAGATCGGCGCCCCCCTCGACGACGAGCTGAGTCAGCGAGACCGCGAGACGGGCTCCCGGCGGCAGGGCAGCGACGTCGTCGCGGAACCGGTAGCCGAGCAACCAGTGCTCACGCTGCTGCTCCGGGATGCGGTCTCCATACAGTTCGACGCCGCGGCTGACCTCCGCCGGGTGCGCTTCTTCGAAGTGCTCGCGCACGGTAAAGCCCATCACCATGGCGGCCAGCTGCTGCGGCGTGACGTCGGGCAGCGAGGCCAGGTGTTCGAAGAGCTTCCGCTCGAGCGGGCTGAACTCAGCATTCGGGTCGCTCTGGGAATCGCCCGGGCGGCAACATTCATCGGCCATGGTCTTGGTCCCTTCCCCTCAGAAGGGCGAGTCGTGCATCGTCGACTGCCCCCCACTCTCGCCCGCGGCAATCTGGCCGTGGACACGTTCCGCATAATCGAAAAGCTGGGTGAGCGCGTCAATGCGATTATCTTTGCCGCCGCGCTTGCCGGTGAAGCGGGCGCTTTCATACAGGAAATCCGTCACCCACGGCGCGTCGAGTGGCACGCGGATCCGCCCTGCGTTCCAACTGCCGGCGGTGGGTTGGGCACGGAGGTACTTATTGCCCTTCGGAACAACGGAGTACATTCGAAGCTTTTTGTTGAGGCGTTTTGCGACTTGGCTCAGCGCCTTGAACGCGCTCACCTCCTCGAGCAGGATCGGCGCGCCCTTGAAAACGTCGGTCTGTAGCAGCTCCAGGTAGTCGAGGAGATCTGGGATGTCGCGCCACTGATCTTCGGCGAGCAGCAAGTCGATGCGCGCGTCGTAGTGCGGCTCCGCTTGGGTGTAGTGCTCGCTCGGGCGGCGGAAGCAACTACCGACGACGATGCCCGAGCTGTCCTTCATCTTGTCGTCTTCGATGCCCGGGTCGCAGCTGATCACCACGACCGCGCCGTCGATGGTCGCGTTCAGGTATCGAGCAGGATCGCCGAAGAGTCGGTTGCCGCGCGGCTTGCGGTCGAGCGTGTATTGGCTGAACCAGTTGTAGTCCTTGACGTCGTGCTTGCGGCGCGCCAGCGCTTCGAGACTCCAGCGCGCAGGCCATAGCGGCGTGCCGCCGATGAGTCGCCCGCTCTCTGAATAGACGGCGTCGATGACCGCGGGCAGGCTGATGATCTCCCACGCGGGCGCGCCTTTGCCGGACTCCAGCGCGTCCTTCACCTGCTCGCTCTTCAGCTGGGCAATCGGGTCGAGGTCGTTCCACGGCTGGTGCGATAGGAACGCGCTACCGCCGGGCTCGATGCGCGTCGCGAGCCCGCGCCACGCTTCGATCGCCTTCTCTTGGTAGACGGGGCTCTCGGCTTCCTCGCGGTTCTTCAGAAGGTCGTCGCCGATCACCATCTGGTAACCGTCGCCCGTGAAGCCCGCGCCGCGTCCGCCGGCGGTGAAGCTGCCGCCGTCGATGGTCTGCCAGTAGCTCACGGCCTGCGACGGGTCGAAGCGGTTGCGGTTCCGGATCACCTCATCGCCCGTCCAGACGCCCGCGCGCCCGGCCATCTCGCGGCAGCGGCGGCTTTTGCGCAGCGCGATCGGTGACGAGTAGCTCATGTAACCGACGCCGTCGGTCTTGCGGTAGCGCAAGCGCCGGGCCGCGCCGTGCAGCAGCGTCTCGGTGTTGTGGGTGACGAAGCCGTTGGCCAGGAATGATGCGTCGCGCTTGACCGTGATGCAGAGGCATCGAGCGCCGCCGGCGGGCTCGATGCTCACGATGGTGTCCGCCAGATACTTGTCCTGCTGGTAGCGTCGGCTCGCTTCAAGCGGGCCCCCCTTCGCGCCGAGCACCGGCACGACGTCGAAGAACCGCGCTTGGTCGTAGACGGCCAGGCCCCACGAGACGTGCGGCATGCCGGCATATCTGCCGACCTTGCGCCGCAGGCTGGCCCGGATCCCGAAGCGAGCGAGCAGCGTTTGCACGTCGACGAGCAGCTCGCGGCTGACCGACGAGAATGATGTCTGCTGGCCTGCGCGCCCGTCGGTCTGGAAGACCGCGCGGGTGCCATCGCACTCAAAGTACGCTGCGACGAAAGCCAGAACGGCTTCGGGCTGCGCCGTCAGGATGGCGCTGGGCACGCGCTTGTGATGCGCCGTCTTGCCGTCGAGATCGTGCAGTCGGAGTAGAGCCTTCAGCGGGTGGCGCGCGTGCCCGCCATACAGCCCAGCCTTGCGCGATGCCCTCGTGGTCCTGCGCTTCGGCGCCCCGCTCTTGGCCGTGCTCTGCACACGAAGCGTCTGCTCATCGTCGTGCACGATGCGCCCGCCGAGTGATTCGGCGATGCGCGTGAACTCGGCGCGCAGCACCGGATCCACGTTCGTCCACCTGCAATTCTTCTGAGTCGAATTGCCGTCGCCGATCATGTATCCGAGGAACCGCGCGACGTCGACGGCGAGCGGGACGGGCCGCGTCTCGTACTGAGCGCCGAGCATGAGAGCGTCGCCGCGCGGGCGGCGATGCCCGGCGCGCTCGTAGGGGCGAAGCTCATTCACCCGGAACCAATCGGTCACCGCGTTCTGATGGTCGTGCGCGCCGCGCTGCGCGAAAAACCGGTGCGTCTCCTCGGCGACGACCTCGCGGCCCGAGCGGGTCCGGATGCGAAACACGGGCAATACACCCTTGTCGAAGACCGCCGTCACGGTGGTAATTCTGCCCCGGCCCGACACCACCCGGTCGCCAACCGCGACACTTCGGAGGGGCTTCAGGGAGCCGTCTGCCATGGTTACCAGTGTTTCTTCGTGCAACGGCTTCCCTTGTCTTGGCGCAACCTCCACTAAAGCATATACCGGTTCCCGCATCGATCGATCCAGGGCGTCGAGCAGCGGGCGCAGATGCTCGGGCTCGTCGAATAACGGCGTCGTCATCCCGATGAAGAGCCCGAGATCGTGCTCGGCCAGGTCGACGTTGGCGCTCTGCCGGGCGAGCGCGCGCAGGTGCGCTTCTTTCGCCGTGAGCTCGCCCGCTTGGAGGGCGGCTCGTGCCATCAGTGCACGGGCTCAGACTGCCCAAGCAGCGCCAGCGCCCGGCGCGGGCGGCGCCCGTCGCGCGAGAAGGCGAGCTTCTCGTCCGTCGTCCAGCCCTCGAATTGGTCGACGCGCTCGGTCACGTCCAGGCGCTTGGCGGGCTCGATGCCGAGATAGAAGCCGTATGCCCGCATTGCGTCGAGCGCTACGCGCAGGCTCGGCGCGTCGCCCTTGGCCATGGCCTTGGCCCGGATAACCTCGAAGTTCTGCAGCAGCATCGCGCGGGCCTCGGCCTTCGCTTCCGGATCGTCCCGGAGCCGGGCCCGGATGAGCCGGCTCGCTTCCGCCGAGATCTTCCGGACGTTGTCCGGCGTGCAGCGCCATTGCTTGGCGAGCGCCTTGTCGCTCACGCCAGCGAGCCACTGCCCGCGACTCATCAGGTCGACGATGTGCTCGATGCGCTCCTCGCGCTCCGACCGTCCGTCGCTGCCCTTGCCTATCTTTTGCGGCCTCGCCATGTCACCCGGAGTATAGCGCAGGAGGGTCCGAACGGCCCTCCGCTCGCAGTCTACCGCGCTTCGATGAAGCCCGCCCGGGTTCGCCCGAGCTTCGAAAATAGCCCGTCGCGCAGCACGCTGGCCACTTCCCGCATCATGAGCGGCGGCACCGCGTTACCGAGCCGCGCCCAGCGCTCGGCGTAGGTGCCGATCAACTCGAAGTCTTCGGGAAAACCGCAGATGATCCGCAGCTCGCCGATGCTGAAGCGGCGCGGCTCGTTGGGCAGAGTGATCGCCGCGGTGCTGCCGCCGCTGCCGCCTTGCATGCTCAGGACGGCGGGCGAAGGCTTGTCGCCATCGGCGCGTTTCAGACGACCGTATAGCGCATAGCTCATTTTGCCCGGCGGGTACTGCTTCCAGGCGCGCAGCGCGACGCTCCCCTCGCCGAGGTGGGTGCCCGCCTCGAGATCCTGCTCGGCTTCGACCACGCGCTCGTGCACCTCATGTGTGCGCCCGGCATCCCCCATCATGATGCAGGGACAAGGCGCGTCGGTAATGTCGCGCCTGAATTTGAAACTGGGATTGATGGTCTTGGTATCCCAAATGATGCGGTCGATGACCGTGTAGTCGCCCGAGCCTGCCCCGGTTATCGTTGACGCCGGCGCCGCTGAATTGCCGCGCCGCTGATGATAGGGCGAGCGATCTTTCCAGCCCTTTCCGAGACCGCGGCCGCCGTAGCCAGCCAGCCCCGGCAGCACGTCGCGCAGCGAATAGCGGTAGGGCAGCGGCTTCGGGAACTCCGGCTCGAGCTGCAGGTCGTTGCGCACGCCGATGAAGATGGCCCGCGCGCGGGTCTGCGGAACGCCCATCCACTGCGCGTCGAGCACCTTGCAGCGCACGACGTAGCCGCAGCCGGCGAGCCCGCGCATGATTTCCTTGAAGTAGCCGAGGGCGACTCCGCGCGTGAGCCCGGCGACGTTCTCCGCCACGAAGGCCCGGGGCTGCAGCCCTTGCAGCAGGCGCACGTACTCGAAGAAGAGATCCTCGTTCTTCTGGCTCACGCCGTTACCGTAGTCGCGGTTCTTGCCCCAGCCCTTAGCGCGCTGTCCGGCGGAGCTGAAAGCCTGGCAAGGCGGCGAACCGTTGAAGACGTCGAGCTCGCCGGGCTTCATGCCGATGGCATCGAGGATATGGCCTGGCTCGACGCGTCGAATGTCGCGCCCGTCCAGGATGGTCTCGGGGTGATTGGCCGCGTAGCTCTCGCGCGCGATGGGCAGGAACTCGTTGGCCCAAAGCACGCGGTAGCCGGCCATCTCGAAGCCGAGGCACGAGCCGCCGCAGCCGGAGAAGGTCGAGACGACCGAGAGCCCAGCGCTGCCGCGAGCGGCTGCGACGTCAGCCATGCTCGGGATCCTGAAAGGCGGTTTGGTCATTGGGGTTTCCTCGTGAGCATCGCGAAAGCCCGCGCGCCTGCGGCCGAGCCGGTTGAAGAGTCCGTCGCGCAGCGTGCGTGCGACGGCCGCCATCATGAGTGGTGGCACGGCATTGCCGAGACGCGCCCAGCGCTCGGCGTAGGTGCCAGCCAGGATGAAGTCAGCAGGGAAGCCGCAGATGGCGCGCAGCTCCGGGATCGAAAACTTGCGCGGCTCAGTGGGATGCGTGACGTTGTTGCCGAGGTTGGCGGTCACCGTCGGCGACGGCTCATCCCAGCTCGAGCGGACGAGGTTGAAATACTTGTACGACTTCTCGCCGGGCCGCAGGTGCTTCCATTCGGCGAGGCTCGACGGGGGCAGCTGCTGGCCCCGCTCCGTCATTCCGCAGCCGCTGCTGCCTTCGCGTCCAGCTTCGCCTGCGCCTTCGCAGCCTTGCGCTCTTCCTTGGCGAGTTCGTTCTTCTTGCCCGACGACTGCCCGCTCCATTCGTAGGAGCACTTCGGGCAGCGGTAGTCGGTCTGCGCATCGACGCTGACTTCCGAGAAGTCGCCGGGCGGCAGCACCGGGCTCGGATTCATGAGCGCCGCGAATGCCTCGTCGTCGATGCCGAGCCGGAACGCGAGCCCGTCGTCGACGCCGATGTCGGTGAGCAAGTCGCGCAGCGCGACTTCGTCGAAGCGACCGCGCTTCGAGTCGAACTCGATGGTCATCTCCTTCGCGCGTCGGGCAGTCACGCCGGTGAGAAATACCATCGGGCCATCGACGAAGCCGAGGTCTCGCGCAATGCGCCAGCGATGCTCGCCGTCAATGATGACATTGCGCTTGATGCCCTTCTCGTCGGTGCCCCATACGAGCAGCGCGTAGGCAGCGAGCCAGCCGTCAGCGAGCAGCCCGGCGCGCGTGCTCTCGATCTGAAACTCCGTCATGCGATTCGGGTTCCAGGTGTTCGGCTGCACGTCGGCGAGCGGCGCCAGCACGACCTTGCCCGTGATGCGCACGCCGTCCGGCGGCTTTGCTTTGCCTGCTGCCTTGCCCGAAGCCCGTTGCGCCGCGCCTGCCTTAGCCTTGGTCATCGTCCCCATGCCCGGGCTTTTAGCAGAATCGCAGCTCGGATGCTCCGTTTCGGCTAGTGCTTTTAGCTTCGGATGCGAATCCCCATTGCACGAACGGCTGCACCGGTCATGATTAGATCAGCCCCCGATGAGCAAACCTTCCAAGCCCAGCCAGCCCAGCCAGCCCAGCACGACCGTGACCCGCCACCTGCCGCTGCGCGCCCGGATGCTCAAGGGCCAGTCGCTCACGGTCATCAGCCGCCGCCCGCTGCGCGCGCTGATTGCCGGCACCAAATGACCAAGAACACCAAAGCGGAAACCCGGCGCGCGCGCATCCTGCGGGAACTGGCAGTGATGCAGGTTGCTCTCCAGGCGCTCGACGTCGAAACGTACGGCGCCGCTGACTTCGACTCCATCGATGCCTCACTGTCAGCAGTCAACATCATTGGCGCCGCCGCTCGCTGCGCGCGCTGAACCCACCCAACGCCCCGCACGCCAAACCGCGGGACAGAGAGAAGCCACAATGCACACTTTCATCGTCGTAGACTTCGGTGACATTTACACGCTCGACAACGCTGCCGAGATTGCCATCGCTCGGGCCCGCATGCTCGAGGCCGGCATCGCCAGCCTGCCGGTGTTCGAGGGTCCCGCCGGCGAGGAAGGCACGCCCACCGGTGAGACGCTGGAAGCTGTCACCGAAGCCGGCGAGGTGCCGACGGATCACGAACTAGCAGCGATGCTGATGGCGCTGGTCAACCCCCAGTACGGCGACGACGAGCGCGCCGAGATCTTCGAGCAACTCGGCGCTCTTGGTCCCATGGAAGTCCGCGACTTTCGCGGCGCCGGTGTACTGACGAACAATGCCGGCTTCGTGCTGAGCATCGGCAGCACCTCGTTTCAGATCAGCGTCGTCAGCTGACCTGCCCGGCTGCGGCATCCACGGGGAGCGCCGCGGCAGGGTGGACCAGCTCGGCCCCACCAGGAAGACCAAGACCAAACCCATGGCCCACGTTAGCCAAGAAGACAAGAAGCGCCTCGCCGGCATCTGCAAGACCGCGCTCGCGAAGTGGCCCGGCATGAAGTGGACGCTCAGCGTTCGGCACCACACCGCGATCGTGCTGACCATCGCGCAAGGCGACATCGACTTCGCCGCTGCCGTCGTGCCCTCAGCCTTCGAGACGAGCACGGGACAGGCCCGCATCGACGGCCGCCAGCTGCAGGTGAACGAGCATTACATCGATCGCGACTGGTCGGGCAAAGCCCGCGCGTTTCTGCTCGCTGCGAAGGAAGCGCTGAATACGGGCAACTTCGACCATAGCGACTTGCAGTCTGATTATTTCCACGTCGGCTGGTACGTGGACATTCAGATCGGGCGCTGGAACAAGCCCTATCGTTTCATCGGAGCGGCGCCTGCACCGACCGCTCCCGCGCGCTCTGCGCTCGAGGCGGAGCCCAGCAACGGCACCGCGCAAGCCGAGCTGCTCACGCGCATGAACGACGCCGCCAACAGCATCGAGCCCTACGTGCCGGTGTATCCGAAGCGCCGTTACGGCAGCACCGACGAGGTCGAGGCCGGCGACATCGTGCGGATGGATCATCGCGACCATCTGGGCAACCCGATCGAAAGCCCGCAGTTCGACGACTGCGTGATTGCCGCCATCGATGCTGGGCTCGTGACCCTGCACCGTCCGTACATGACGGCCCGGGGCGGCGTGCCGGTCATCGAAATCAACGTTTTTCGGTGCGAGCTCGGCCTGCTCGTCGAGCGCTTCTCGGTGCTCACGACTGGGCACGACGGGCACAAGAGCACCGTTTTGCCTGCCTGATTGCAGCGATGGGGAAATCCCCCATTGCACGCGCCGCGCCTGCGGTCATAATTAATAGACGGGCGGCGACCAGCCGCCCGAGACCAAGACCACTGAATGCCTACCGTCCTTCGCATCGGCCCTTTCCGCTTTCACTTCTACGCCAACGAAGGCAGTGAGCCGCCTCACATCCACGTGTCGTCGGCCGACGGCGAGTGCAAATTCTGGCTGGTGGTCGTCGAGCTGGCAGGCAATCAGGGCATTCGCGCCCGCGACCTGCGCGAGGTCGAGCAACTGGTCCGCGACAATCACGAGCAACTAATGAGGAGCTGGCATGCATTCCAAGAACGCCGCTGAACCCCGGGCGATCCGGGCGTGGGCAGAGAAACGAATGGTCTTCGTCGAGCTGAAGGATCAGCGCATCGTCGGCTTTCCGGCAGCGCACTTTCACCGGTTGGCGGCTGCGACCGACGCGCAACTCGCCGCGGTCGAGCTGCGGCTCGACGGCTTCGCGCTTCGCTGGGAAGAAATAGACGAAGACATTACCGTGCCCGGCATCGTGGCGGGTCGCTTCGAAAGGCTCGCAGGATGACCGGCAAAGGCTTGACCGTGCAGGTGACGATCGACGTCACCTGGCAGCAGATCGAAGACCAGCTCTGCGCCGCCTGGGAGGGCGGCTCGCGCTACTGGCTCGAGTGCTACGGGGCTCGTGCCCCGACTGCTACGGCGGACGCAGCCCGCGTCGAACACCGATTCCAGAACGCGCTCTACGCGGGCGGCGCCTGCCTGGTCCGGCTGAGCGAGGAGACCGACGGCTGGAAGGACGAGCTCACTCGCGAGAAGCTGCTCGCCGGAGTTCAGGTGATGGCCGAGAAGTATCCACGGCACTTTACCGACATGCTGACCGACAACGGCGACGCTGATACGGGCGACGTGTTCCTGCAATGCTGCCTGCTCGGCGAGGTCGTTTATGGCTGACGCTCCCACCCACTGCAAAGACTGCGCGCAGCCGCCCATCCCGGACGGGCGCCGCTGCGAGACCTGTCGACTGGCGCACAATGCCCGGGCCACAGCGACCCGCCAGGCGCGCGCAGCTGCCGGGCGGTGCTGGGTTTGCGGCAAGCCCGGCGCGCTCGTCCTGGTGACGGTAGAGGGCGAGCGCGAGCGCAAGCGGCTCGGCACCTGCAAGCTGCACCGGGCCTATTTCCAGGCGAGGCGCCCGAAGGCGACCTGATTGCGGCCGCCCCGTTTTGATCGATCTCATTCAGGCCCGAGCTGCAATCCCCATTGCACGCTCACGGGCTTCAGCCATGCTTAATAGGCGAGACGCGCAGCCCCCGCCAAACCGGGCGGCGCCCTCCGGAGAAGCCCATGACCAAGACCATCGAAATCCCCTGCTCGAAGTGCGACGGCAAAGGCCGCATCAACGGCTTCGGCCACATCGAAAACGGCCGCTGCTTTCGCTGCGCCGGTAACAAGACCTTCACCGTCGACGCTGCCAAGCATGCCGCCGACGTCGCGAAAGCGGAAGCCGGGCAGAGCCTCTACCGCGTCGAGAGCGAGCTGTCTGCCTGGACGGGCGGCTATGGCTCAGTCGAGCGAGTCGCCGCTGCCATCGTGGCGGACGGCGGCGACTGCCGCGGGGTCGTCGGTATCTACATCCAACACTTCCCCGGCTACCGCGCCGCGCTGATCAAAGCCTACCGCGCCGCCAAGCGCAGCGCCTGACCTGCCCACGCTGCGCCTCTCATGGGAGGGGCGCAGACGGGTGCGCCAGCAAGCCACCAACCCCACCGCCCGCCGCGCCAAACCGCGGGCTTCGGAGAAACCAATGACCAAGACCAACCGCATCCCCTTCGTTGACGCTCAGATCCTCGCCCATGTGGCGGACATCGTGGCCCTGGACCTGCGCACCGAGCGCGGCCACTCGGAGGCCATGCGCCGCACCAAGTCACTGTTTGCGAGCTTCACCAACCCGGGCCTTGTGCAGCTGCTGAACCGGTCGGAAGACGGGCGCAGGGTGCTGAGCCTCAAAGAGGACTGCGACCAGTCCGAGCAAACCACGCTCTGACCCGCCCGGCTGCGCCATCCCACGGGGGAGCGGCGCGGCAGGGTGGGCCAGCGTGGCCCGCCAACAAACCCCACTGCCCGCACCGCCAAACCGCGGGCCCACCGGAGAAGCCAGTGACCAAGACCATCCACAATTGCGCCTGCTGCCGCTGCGCCTGCGAGACCATCGAGCAAGTGCGCGCGCTTCAAGAGCTGCGCGAAGAGCCGCTGCCGTACGCGCCCGACTGGATCGTGCAGCGCATCGTCGACCGCGGCCCGGGCGAAAAGTTCCGGTGGTACGTCGTCGGCATCAACACCAACCACGAGCCCGGCAACCCCGATCGTGCGTTCCGCTGGAGCGTGCCCGAGCCGCTCTGCTGGCGCTACGATCTGAGCGCTGCTCAGCTCGTGACTGCAGAGGCAGCGCTGCGTCACCGCGTGACCGAGCCGCTCTACATCTCCGGATACTACACGGTGCTGGTGCCGTTCTCTGAGCGGCCGACGCAATGGCACCCGACCACGAGCACCGGGCCCTTCGCCGTGCTGACTCGCGGCGCCTTCCGAACGCGCGCCGAGGCCGTTGCGTGGGCGGACGACAAGCTTTGCGCCCAGCCGTATGAGCTGCTCTTCATCGAAGGCGCGGCGCCCCTGGCGGGCCTCGCCCTGCTCTGCCAGCGAGAGGGCAGCTACCACGTCGCGAGCCTCGCGGCGGGCCCTGCAGCGGTGCTGGCGCGCCTGCTCGACGTGCTCCGCCAGCTCGCGCCGGAAGCGGTTGCCGGGCTGCCGGGCATCTCCCCCGACGCGCTCGCGGACGACGCGCACCCGGCGTGGAATGGCGGCCCTGCCGAGGCCGCGCTGCACGCCATCATGGCGACCGTCAACGCGCACGCGCCCGAGGGCTTCGCGCTCATCATCGAGGGCGACTCCCTTGGCTTCCACCCGCTCGCGGGCGAGGGCATCTGATGCTGACGCCGGGCGTCGAACGCGTCGTGCGCTGCGCCGACTGCGGCGCGGCTTCCTCCAACGACCTGCGCGGCCGCGCGGGCTGGCACGTCGTGAAGCGCCGCGCCTTCGGTGTGGCCGATATCTGCCCGGAATGTCAGCCCAATTGCAGGGCCGTGACTTCCGCCAAGGCCGCAGATACAACCCCAGATCACGGGCAATCCGGAGGGCTTCTCCGCGGTGCGCCCCAGGCGGGCAGAGTCGGTTTGGCGATTGACTCTGCCCGCCGACCTTTACCGCGCGCACTTCGCGCGCCAGGAGACCGAGACCAATGAGCGGCATTTACTACATGGTGATCGACGGAGACGGTAACGAGCTGACCACGGGTGTCAGCGAGTACGAGATCGCCCGAGTGGCACAAGCCCACGCTGACCGGCTTGGTGAGACGGTGGACGTAGCGAGCTCGGACGGCAAAGAGGAGTACCAGGTCGAGCCGAGCCCGTACGTTGACCCCGACGAAGAGGCCGCTGCCCGCGCCGATCACGAGTACGACCAGGCGAAGGACGACCGCATCACGGGTGACGGTTGACCGCGCGCTTTGCGCTCGGGCGCTTGCTCCAAACGCCGGGCGTGCAAGCGAGCGTGCCCGCGCCCGCGCTCGCCGCCGCGCTCGAGCGGCACGTCGCCGGCGACTTCGGCGAGCTCTGCCCGGAAGACCGCGCCGCCAACGAGAGGGCCATCGCGGACGACGCGCGGGTGCTGAGTAGCTACCGCTTCAACGACGTCGAATTCTGGATCATCACCGAGGCGGATCGTAGTTGCACGACCGCGCTCCTGCCGAGCGAGTATTGATGCCGCCGAGCGCTGCCTTCATTGCAGCGTGGCAGCGCCTGGTCAACTACTGGCTGGCCCGCTCCGATGCCGCGTGGGATGAGCTGGCGGCAACCCCGCGCGTCATCTGGTCGCACCCGCTGCACCGGCGAATCAAGCGGGCCCGCGTCGCGCTGCGCGCGCTGCTCGACCTGCGCGACGCCGTGACGGATGGTAGAGTGACCGTGCCCCCGAGCGCGCGGCGCTAGAACCGCTCGCGCTCGGGGCTGGTGCCCGCGGCTTCGTCGCCTTGGCATTCTTCGCATAAGAATGGTTATGTTAACTATTGGGAATGGTTAGATAATTGTTGGCATGGCCGGCCGCGCGCGTCAACGGATGAGAGACTTCGCGGCGCGCAGCATCAGCTCCGCCCGGCGGTGCGCTTGCACGCCGCCGATGGCCGTCGCCAGCGCGTCGGCCTCGTGCTCTGAGCAGCCCACGATACCCAGCATGCGCCGGACCCCGTCCTTCATTCGGGCCTTCGGCGCGTGCCCGGCGCCCTTGCCGAGTAGCGCGACCTTCACCGTCGACGTCGCCAGGCAATAGCACGGCAGCTCGTACACGCGCGACGCGCAGCGGATCGCGCCGCTCACTTCATGCACGCGCCGGCTCGCGTACGTCGTGCCGCTGGTCTTGCCTTCCTTCTCGCGCGCCATCTGCATCCCGACTTCGACGTTGGCCTGGTTCTCGTACGCCAGGAGCTGCGGCTTGAAGTCGTCGATGGCGTCCAGGATGCGATCGCCGATGGCGTCGAGCCGCGCGTGGTCCTCGTCCTTCGTCGACGTTCGGAAGGTCTCATGCAAGAGCACGCGCATGCTGTGGCTGGTCACCTCGATGACGCCGAGCCCGAAGGACGCGAAGCCAGGATCGAAGCCGAGCGCGATTAGGGATGCCACGCGAGCCACTGCGCGACGCCGAGAAACAGCAGCGACGTCGCGAGCAGAAAGCCGCAGACCTGGATCACGGCGCGCACGTCGCGGGCTCGTTCGTTCCGCTGCAGCACGACCCGCAGCGGCGGCCCGATACCCTGCAGGACGAAGATGCGCTGCCGCGAGTCGCTCGGCTCGAAGAGGATCCGCCCATCGTCCATCAGCACGAAGGCGGAGAAGCCGCCAGCGTGCCGCACCCGGAACCGCTGCCGCCCACCGCTAGTCGAGATCACGGCCCGGACCACGCGGGCAAGAGCGGTCGCATGCTGCCATTCTCGTACGCCTCAGCGAGACGCGGCGCGATGTACTGGCCGACGGTCTCACCGTTCGGCAGCACCAGGTGCGCGAGAAATTCCTGGTCGTGCGTCGAGAGCCCGCCCGCCACAAACTCGAGCTTGCCCTTCATGATGAGCAAGAGCGCGCGCCACTGCTCGCGCTCGAGCTGATCGGGCTTGCGGCGCGGGTCCTTCCGCGCGACGAGCGGGATGCGATACTGCCGCCCGTGCAGCGTGAAGCCGACGAACCCCGTTCGCTGCTGCGTGTCGATGCCGCTCAGGATCTGAGCGGCGCCGTGCTTCGTGAGCAGCGCTTCGATTTCTCCGCGAGTCTTCGATACGGGAACGTCGGTGCCTTCGGCAAACCGACGCGCAGGCGTCAAGCCTCTGCGCCGCCGTTGGCTGCAGCACGTCGACCGCGGCGACCACGAGCGGGCTTCGGCGCTTCTTCGGCGTCGTCCGCGTCATCGTTGGCAGCGTCGAAGAGTTGCTCTTGCGCCGGCACCCACGCTTGATGCGAGTCGACCTCGGCAGCGAGCACGTCGATGTTCGTGCCGTACTGCTTGAGCTCTTCGTTCCACTTGCGATTGTGCGTGCGCTTCTTTTCGAGAAGCTGACCGCGCTCGAGCTCTTGGCTCGCCATCGATGCCGATCGTTTCTCGACCTCGTCTGCCGAGAGAGACACCTGGACCATGCCCGTGCGTTCGCTGCTTGCCACCATCGTGCGCCTCCGATTTGGGAAAGCGCAAGAGTACGCCCGGCGCTGCGCGCAGCGCAACCGTCGCGGCGCGCGAGGTGCGCCATCACCGATCCATATATCGGGCGTGCGCGCTCAAACATGGATCGATCCTGTATACAGTTTGCGGGCGCGTAGGCGCCTCTAGGAGGGCCGCAGCTTCCGCCCGGGCGTCGCTGGCGCCCGCCGGGGCTCGGGGCTCGGGGCGCTGGCAAAGCTTGCCGGCGCCGGGCCGCCCGGGGTCAGTCGTAGTTCATCGGACCGAAGTCGAAGGCGTGCTGCGTCTCGACGAACCGCACGCACCACGGCTGCCAGGTCACCGCGACGGCGCCCTTCTCGGCGTTGCGCCCCTTGCCGAGAATGAGTTCTGCCTCGCCGCGCTCATTGCTGGCTTCGCCTTCCTCGCGGTGCACGAAGAGCACCTTGTCCGCGTCCTGCTCGAGCGCGCCCGAGCCGCGCAGATCGCTCAGCGTAGGTCTCTTGTCGGCGCGATCTCGCGAGCCCGCGCCGCCGCGGTTCAGCTGCGAGAGCGCGAGCACCGCCACGCCGAGCTCGCCGGCGAGCACCTTGAGCGCGCGGCTGATGTGCTCGAGGTCGTCGTTGCGACTGCCCGTCGGTTTGTCCCACGCCATCAACTGCACATAGTCGACGACGACCAGCGCGAGCGAGCTATGGGGGTGGCTCGCGTGCAGCGTCCTGGCATGACGCCGAGCCCGTGAGCGGAGCCGCGACGGCGTGAGCGTGCTCGCATCATCGATGACGATGGGCAGCCGCGCGAGCCGGTCGACGGACATCGTGACTTTGCCCCACTGGTCGGCGTCGAGAGATCGCTTCTGAAGTGCCTTGTACGGCACCGCCGAGTCGCTCGAGAGCAGTCGCTCTCCGAGTTCCGGGCGCTTCATCTCCATCGAAAAGAAGAGCGCATGCCGCTCGGCGCGAGCGACGGCGCTGGCGATGCCGAGCGCGAGCGCGGTCTTGCCGATGCCGGGCCGCGCGGCGACGTACCAGAGCTCGCCCGGCAAGAGCCCATGCGTGAGATCGTCCAGCTCGCGCAGCCCGGTCGAGATGCCGCGCGACTCGCCCGCGCGCATCGGGTCGAGCGCCGCGACGGCGTCGACCATCACCGCGTGCAGCGAGCTGGACGTCAGCCGCTCGGCGCTGCTCAGGTTGGCGCTGAAGACTTCCGCCTCGCAGCGGGATAGAAACCCGTCGACGTCGTTGCGTGTCTCGGGCGCCTGCGCTTGCGCCGCGAGATCCCGGAGCGTGCCGGACATGCGACGCAAGAGCCCAAAGCCGCGGATGATGCGCGCGTGCTCGGCGACGTTGGCCACGCTGGGCGTGGCGTCGATGATCTCACCGAGGAATTTCGAGCCGCCGATCTGCGCAAACTTGCCCACCGCCGTGAGGTGGTGCGTCAGGGTCACCGTGTCGACCGTGGTGCCAGCATCGTCGAGCGCGAGCAGCGCCTCGAAGAGGACGCGATGCTGCACCAGCAGGAAATCCGCGGGCTCGAGCACGTCGCGCAGCTCGTCGATCCGCCCGGGGGAGATCACGAGCGCGGAGAGCACGGCAGCCTCAGCCGCCGCGTCGTGCGGCGGCACGCGCCCGGCGCTAACGAGCGTCGTCGTCTCAGCCAAAGAGATTTCCAACCCTCGCTTCGAGCCCGCGCGGTGCCGGCACGGGATGCTTCGTCGTCTGCGCTGCGACCACCACCTGCGCTTGATGGCTCCGCCACTTCGCGTCGTGCACTACGGGCTTGAGCCCGCGCTCTTTGGCATCCGTGCGCAACCAGTTGCGATAGGTCGCTTGCCAGTCCGCTCGCGCGACGGCCTTGCCCAGCGACCAGTCGACCATCGTCGCTCGTGTCGTCCGCTCCATCGACTCCGAGTAGCCCAGCTCGGAGGCGAGCGTCAGCACGGCGGGGGTCGGTTCGAAGTCTGCCGGGCATATGCGCTTGCCGCGCTGGTGGGAAGTTTTTTTTTCGAGGGGCTCGCTCACCTGCGCCGCAGGCGCTGGGGGTATGACCGGGGGATCAAGATCGGAATCGGAATCTAGATCGGAATCTAGATCGGATCCCGCGCGTGGGCGCGCGACACGCAAGTGCCCGCTTTTCCTAGCGTCACCGAACGCTCCTCCGACGCTCCTCCGACGCTCCTCCGACGCTCCTCCGACGCTCGTCGTGCGCTCCTCCGACGCTCCTCCGACGCTCACCCTGCTCTCGGCGGGGGGCTCGGAGCCCTTCCGAGGGTGTTCGATTTGTTGCCGGCTCGGGTTCCAGTCGAGGAAGTCGTGGAGGTGCAGGCGGTCGCCGTCGCGCTCGACGAGCACCACCTCGAGGAGCGCCGCAAGGGCTCGCTGTCTCCACCGCTGGCAAGGTCCGTTCACTCGGTTGAGCATGTCGAGTGGCACCCATCCGTCGGTACGGTGCTGCTTGCAGTACCCGATGAGTCCGAACCAAAGATGAATCGCCGTCGAGCCCGCGAGGCGCTCGGCACGAACGAACTTGGGATGGTCCAAGAATCGATCGTCGACCTTGAACCAGCTCACGTCGTCACGCCGCCACTACGCGATCGGCGACGTCGCCCGCCACAACTTCATGCGCTCTCGTGCGCACCAAACGCCGCACGATTTCGGCCATGCTGACCTTGTCGAGCAAGCTCAGACGCCGCAGCACCTCGCGATCGCGGGCCTCGAAATGGATCGGAATAATCTTCTTTGCCACGTTGGTTGCCTACGCCCCTTCTGGACGGGCAGTAATGCGCGCGGGCTCTCGACCATCGACTGCAGCCCCCGCCACCGGTGCGCCGTTCAGAGACGGCTCTGCCCCAAATGAAACCCATACAGGATCCTGTACCGATCCATGCATAGAAAAGATTGCCCGTTCGTAGCGCGCGCTGCATGGTCGCGCTACGTAAGGGGCCAGCACTCAGCTCGCGCGCTGCGCGGGGTGAGGACCAAGACCAAACATCGGGAGCCTTCACTCCCCACGGATCATGATGCGCGCGCGACCCAGTGTCGCGTTGCGCGCCGCTAACGCTGTGGGCGCCCAACTCACACGCGATAGCCAAGAGACAGCGCTCGCATAGCGGGCTGCGCGATCAAAAACCTGCGCCGATCCATGGATCGGAAAACGTCATCGCTCCGCGTGATGGGCTCTGCCCGCGCGCGGTTTGATCTGAGACCATCGCCGGCATGCTCAACGCTGCTGGCCATCACACGGAAGAGACCAAGACCATGGCCCTACAAGCGCGCAGCGCGGTCGCTGCATTCTCTGAGCATTGTGAATGGACGGGCGCCGTCGCCGACGAGCGCGAGCACTGGCTGCTCACACGCCGCGAAGGCATCGGCGGCAGCGACGCCGCCGCCATCATGGGCGTGAACGACTACTCGAGCGAGCTGTCTGTCTACGTCGACAAGATCGGCAAGGCTGCGCCCGACGACGGCGCGAGCGAGGTCGCCGAGTGGGGGCGAATCTTCGAGGCGCCGATCGTCAAAGAGTATGCGCGGCGCAGCGAGCGGCGCGTCGTGCGCGGCGGGCGGTTAATGCGCAGCCTCCATGCCCGGCATCATCTGGTCACGCTCGACGGCGTGCAGCTGAGCAAGCCGCCGCCGTGGGCGCGCGGCCCGGGCGTGGCCGAGGTGAAGACGACCGGCTATGGCAAGCGCTACGAAGAGGGCGTGCCCGTCGAGGTGCAGGTGCAGATCCAATGGGAGCTCGCCGTCACCGGCGCCGAGTGGGCGACCTGCGTCTGGCTGCCCTTCCCCGAGCGGCGGCTGCAGTGGCTCGACATTGCGCCTCACCCGGAGTTTCAAGCCGTGCTTCGCGAGCGCGTCGATGCTTTCTGGGAGCGCGTGCAGAAACGCCAGCCGCCGGATCCGGATGCATCGGAGGCAAGTCAGATGGCGCTGCGCGCTCTCTACCCCGAGGACACCGAGGAAGTGATCCGCATCACCGGCGGCTGCCTCATCGCTGACGAGTACGAGCGGAACAAGGCCGCGATCGCGCTGCTCACCGAGCGGCAGGGGCTGATCAAAAACATGCTCGCGGCCACCATCCGAGAGGCGAAGTATGCGCTGCTCGAAGACGGGCGCTATTGGGGCACCGCCTACTACCCGGCGCGAGAGAATGCCTGCAAGCTGTGCGCGGGCGTCACCAGCAAGCAAGGCAGCTATCGCACGTACACGCTGCGCGATCCGAGGAAGAAGCCCTTCACTGCCCCCACCGATACGCGCAAGTTCCTGCTCGCCGAGCACGACGAAGGCCCGGGCCTCGTGAAGGCGCTCGAAGCCAGCGTCGCGCAGTACCCCGCCAACGATCGCACCGCCGAGGAGAGCGCCCAATGAACCTGCATCCGTCCCTTCGCCCCGTCGGCTTCGACGTGCGGCGCTTCCTGATGAGTCACGACTTCTGGTCGGCGCTCGACTTCACCCGCGTGCCGGAGCCCTACCGCGCGCCGCTGCGGGACTACTTCCGGCGCGGCGTGTTGCCCACTGCCCCGCTGCGCACGCTGCTCGAAGGTGACGTCGCGGCGGTGCGCGGCTTTCGTGACGACCTGCCCGGGCTGCTCGCTCTCACCGAGTGGATGAGCGAGCTCCCCGGCTGCTGTTGGGGCTCGGCGGATCAAGTGCAGCACTGGGCCGCGTCGGTGGCCCGTAGTCCCGCGGCCGAGCTCGGCACCGCGTGACCGCCAGTATCCTCGCGTTGCTGGCGCTTATCGCCCTGTGCATCTGGCTCGATCATCGCCGCAGCGCCAGGCTCAGACAAGGCCGGCTCGCCCGGGAGCTGAACCTGGCGGCAGCGTGCGACGCGCGCTGGCGTACGCAAAGCCGAGGGCACTACCCGTGAGCATGCCCGCGCAGAAGCCGGGCAAGAGCCGGCAGGACTACCGCACCCCCGCCGACTTTCTCGACGCCGTCGAGGCGCGCTTCGGGCGGCTCACGTGGGACGCGGCAGCGGACGAATCGAGTACCGTCGTGGAGAGCGACCGGCATCGGTTCTTTTCTGCCGATGGCGTGTCAGCCTTCGACGCCGACTGGTCGACGTTCAAGCGCACCGATCTCATCTGGCTCAACCCGCCCTTCAGCGAAATCGGTCACCGCTGGGCGCCGCTCGTCGAGCGCTGGACGACGCAGCTGCCCTGGCTGCGCCTGTTGATGCTCACGCCGGCGGCGCTCGGCAGCGAGTGGTATCGCAAGTTCGTCGAGGACAAGGCAATGGTGCAGCCGCTCAACCCGCGCATGACCTTCGAGGGCGAGACGGCGCCCTACCCCAAAGATCTCATGCTGAGCTGCTACGGCTTCGGCGTGACGGGCGTGCGGCAGTGGCGCTGGCTGCCGAGCGCCATCGAGCGGCGCGCCGAGCGCAAGCGCAAGCGCGTGCTCGCCCTGCTCTCGCCGCCCGTGCTGACGATCGTCTGAAGAACTGTCCCGAGACGGCGATCCTTCAGCAGGATTCGCTGCTCTTAGCGCGTCGCCCGGCGCGCGCTCTTGCTACTGTCAGAGACCCCACACCCTAAAGGACCAAGACCCCCATGGCCAACGCAAGACAACGCACCGCGACCGCGAAGCAAGCGCCACCGCCCGCCGCTCCCCCGACGGCGGCGATGCAGACCTACGACGATCTACCGGACACCGGCGTGTCGATCGTGCGGCCCGAGAACAGCGCGCTCGAAGCCATCACGCGGAGCGAGGTGTCGATGCAACTCGACGCCGCCCACCGCTGGCCGCGCAACCTTACCCGCTTCATCGAGCAGTCGACCAGCATGGTGACGCTCAACGTCCGGATCGCTCAGAGCTGCATGTACGCCGTGCCGCGCAAAGAGAAGGGCGTGGAGAAGATGATCACGGGCCCGAGCATCCGCCTCGCTGAGATGGTGACGAGCGCGTGGGGCAACATGCACACCGGCTCCCGCGTCATCGAGATCGGCGAGCGCGAGATCACCGCGCAGGCCGTCGCTTGGGATCTGGAAAACAACTCCCGCATGACGATCGAGGCACAGCGTAGCATCGTCGGCAAGTACGGTCGGTTCAGCGACGACATGATTCGCGTGACCGGCATGGCCGCGATCAGCATCGCGCTGCGCAACGCGATCTTTCGCGTGATCCCTCGGGCGTACGTCGATGACATCTACAACGCGGCCAAGGCTTGCGCCGTCGGCGACGCCAAGACGCTCGTGGCCCGGCGCGACGAGTGGCTCAGCTGGCTCGGAAAGAAGGGCATCGGACCCGAGCGGATCTTCGCGCGGCTCGAAGTCGCGGGCGCCGCGGACATCGGCCTCGAGCACCTCGCGATCCTCATCGGCATCGGCAGCTCACTGAAGAGCGGCGAGCTGCAGCTCGACGACGCCTTCCCCCCGCCCGTGGGCGTCGCGCCCGGTCCGGTCCGGGCGAAGACTGCGGCGCTCGACACGCTGGTCAATACGCACAAGGCCGCAGCGCCGCCCGCGGCAGCGCCCGCCGCAGCGCCCGCGAACGAAGTGGCGCCGCCCGTCTCGCTCACGTGGCCGCTCGTGCAGGCCGAGCTCGTGCAGGCCGACGGCGCGTGGCAAGGCGAAGATCGGTTGCCGCTCATCATGGCGTGGACGCCCGAGCAGATGCGGCTCGCGTACGATTGGGCAGCGGCGTTCAACTCCGAGGTCGACGACGACAAGCTGCCCGAGCGGCCAGCCTTCACCGTGCTGAAGCTCGAGCGCCAGCCGGGCGAGGACGGCTGATGGCTGACGCATGGGACCTGCACAAGCGGCTCGATGAGCTCGTGCCGGTCGAGCTGCGCGACGAGTATTGCAACGACGCCGCGGTGCATGCGTTCTTCCAAGCCGCCGCGCGCTCGGGCGGGACGCGGGAGTCGGCGCTCATCGCGATCATCAAGTCGTTGGTCGCGACGAGCGTCCAGTTGAAAGCGGCGTACATGGAGGCGGCAGCGCTGACGTCGAACGTCCTGCACTTTGAAGGCCCGCCGCCGACGTGGTTCGTCCCGCGAGCATGCGGCGCTTGCGGCAGATCGAACGGCGACCACTCGCCAGCATGCGAACGGATTGGACGGGAGGCAGAGCGTCAGGCCCGAGAAGGTGACGCGCCGCCGGGCTCGCGCTAGAGTCGTTGGCACGCCCCGCCCTCGGGCGATGGCTCAAGCTCGGTGGCATCCGGTTCCGATTGGTCTTGGTCCCGTGTGCATTTCCGAGTTTGAGCCGTCTCCGGAGGGCGGGGCTTTACCGTGGATGTGGGCCGGATCGGCACAGCTGCCGCGCCCGGATTACACCTTTCGCCCGAAGAGCCGATCATGGGTCTATGACCAAGACCACCCGGCTTTTTTGCTTTGCTGCCGTTGCCGGGCTCGCCCTCTCGGCATGTCTGCCGGAGTCTGCCCAGGTGGTCATGCTCACGCCGGAAACGCCGGAGCTCGCGGAGCTTCTCCGCGCCGCCGATGCGCGATGGGAAAGCGCCGGCGTCGATCCGGATCGAATCCAGATCGGCCCGGGCGGCGCGCCCGTGCGGCTCGTTCCCGAGCGCGCGCCCGTCGCGGAGACCCGCACGGTCGGGCGCGGACATGTCTTTGCCGGCGTTCGCTGGATGGAACTCTACTCGCTAGATCTGGACGTCGCGACGCATGAGCTAGGGCACGCCTTGCATATCGGTTACCCGGAGCTCGATCTAATGCACCTCCCCGAGGCCGATTGCGCGGGCGAGGATCGTCCCCTCATGTGTGCCCACGTTGGCAAGGCCATCGGCGCCGCTGATCTCGACCTCGCGTGCAGCGTGGGCGCGTGCTCGCATTTTACGCCCGAGCTTTAAGGGTGTTTCACGTGAAGGCCCAGCCCGGGCTAGAGTAGCCCAGTCCCGCCCAGCGCGGCCCAGGCTCGACGCGCTCAGCCGAGCCGGGGCTCGACCCGCCGTGCCCTGCCCAGACGCGCTCCGCCCTGCCCGGGCGAGTATTGCCCCGCCCAGCAGCGGCCGGTCCAGCAGCGCTCGGGCTGGGCCCGCCTGGCAGCGCCCGGGCGGAACGCGCACGGACCGGCCTAGCAGCGCCCAGGCTCGACGCGCACGGGCTCGCCCTGCCTGGCACCGCCCGGGCTGGCAGCGCCCCGCCTAGCAGCGCCCAGGCTCGACGCGCACGGGCTCGCCCTGCCTGGCACCGCCCGGGCTGGCAGCGCCCCGCCTAGCAGCGCCCAGGCGGGGTGCGTTTGGGCTTGTCTCGTCCAGCAGCGCCCAGCCTGGCAACGCCCGGGCCTGGCGGAACGGGTCTCGCCCCGGCGGAACGCGACTGGTCCGGAAATTTGCCCAGCGCTCGACGCTGGCAATATACGCCCGGCATGCTCTACGTCATCGGCGGCCAGAAGGGCGGCACCGGGAAGACCACGATCGCGACGAACCTTGCCGTCGCGCTCACGCTGGCAGGGCGCGAGACGCTGCTCGTCGACACCGATCGGCAGCTCACCGCCAGCCACTGGTGCGACCTGCGCCAGGTGCACGCGGATCTGCCGCCCATCACCTGCGTGCAGAAGCACGGCAACAACATCTATCGCACCCTCCGGGACTTCGCGGGTCGCTACCACGACGTCATCGTCGACGCCGGCGGCTTCGATTCGGTCGAGCTGCGCGCCGCGCTCGCCGCCGCTGACTGCCTGTATTCGCCCGTGCGCGCCAGCCAGAGCGACCTCTGGACGCTCGACGCCATGACGGATCTAGTGACCGGCGCTCGCGAGCTGAACGAACGGCTCCGCGCGTACCTCGTGCTGTCGATGGCGCCCACCAATCCTGCGATCCAGGAGACCCGCGAGGCGCTCTCGCTGCTCGCCGAGTACCCCGCGTTTACGGTCTGCACGAGCATTCTCCGCGACCGCAAGGCGTGGCGCGACGCGATGTCCCAAGGGCGGGGAGTGCTCGAGCTGGGCGACCCGAAAGCCGCCGCCGAAATGAACGCCTTCACCCGTGAGACCTCCAGTCATGAATCAATTTTCCAAGCCGTCGCGCAAGCCTGTTGACGAACCCGAAGGGCTCGCCGCCTTCGTTGGCAGCGTTCCGGGCACGGTCGTACACCTGACGCAACCGGCACCGCCGCTGCCCAGCCTCGCCGCCGATCTCCTCGTCGACCGGCACGAGCACCTCGGGATGAACGTGCGATTCACCACCGCCGAGAAGGTCGTCCTGATGAAGCTGGCCGAGCGCGAGCAGCGCAGCCAGCATCAGATCCTCAAGCGCTTGCTCGCGCCCGCGCTCGTCGAAGCGGCGCGCGGCCTGGAGTGAGCAGGGCAGGGCGGAGCCTGCTACGCTTCGTGGCATGTCTTCCGTTCCCCCCGCGGGCGTGAGTCCGGCCTCGGCCTTCGTCGTCGCGGAGTACCCGCCGCAGCTGCCGCCGTTGGCCATCCTCGCCGACGCCATCGACGCCATCACGGGCGACTACGAATCGCTGCTCGTCGGGCGCGGGCTCGCCGACGCGATGATGATTGACGCGATGCGGATCCATCGCGGCACGGGGGCTGCGGTGCGGGACGTCGGCAACCGCTTCCGCGAGCTCACTCACATCGACGCGACGGTCGCCGTGCTCGTCGATGGCATGGCGCGCGAAGCCGCGGTGCCTGCGGCCGAGGCGGGCGTCGCGCGCCTGGTGCGCGTCGTCACCGCGCCGAACGAGCAGGACCCATCGCAGCTCGACACCTTCCTCGAGTACCGGGATCTCCTCGCGCCCGCTGGCGCGCCGACGCGCCGGTTGGTCTTCCCGCGCTGAGGGCGTAAGCTTCGGCGATGCCGTCGAGTGCCGAGCGAGAGTGGGTTCAATTCAATCGCGGCGAGCTGCGCGAAGCCATCCTGCAGGACTATCGCGAGGGGCTGCGCCGCCTCGACAACCCCGACACCGGGCTGCCTTTTACCGAGGACGTGCTTCGACGCGCGACGGCACGCGGCGGGCGCTTCTATCGAGAGGCGGATGCTGACGATCAGATCCTGATCGGCATTCAGAAGCGCGACGAGTTCTTCGCGCAGCAGATCCGCATCGATCGGGCGGGCTCGTCCTTCCTCCGCAACTACCACGCGGTGCTATGGGGGGAAGCGTTCCTCGCCGCGTTCGGCGGGTCGGGTTCGGTGCTGGCGCACGGCACGCCGGGCACGACCTGGCTGGGCTCGACGCTCGTCCCGGATGCCTTCGCCGTGACCGGCACCGATCCAGGGCAGCGGCGCTATCAGGTCGTGACGACGGGGCAGGCGGCCATCGGCACCGGCAATGCGACGCTCTCGCTCGTCGCCATCGATGGCGGCGACGAAACCAATCCCGCCATCGGAACGCTGATCACCTGGACCAACCCACCGCCGGGCTCTGACCCTTCGGCGACCGTCACGGGCGCGGCCTTCACCGGCGGGCTCGACGCGGAGACAGACGCCGACTTCGCCTCTCGGCTGATGGCGCGCGTGCGGCACAAGCCAGCGAGCGGCAACTGGTCGCACCTGCGCTCCTTCGCCCGGGCCGCCAGCGTTTCGGTGGAGGACGCGTTCGTCTACCCGTGCGCCTTCCTGGCAGGCTCGGTGCTCATGGCGTTGACGGCCAAGCGAGGCGCCTCGCTTGGGCCGCTCGGGCGGGTGCCGGGCTTCAACGTGCTGCAAGCGGTCACGGCGATGCTCGTGCCGCCAGCCTCGCCGCTCGTGCCGGGGCGGGCGTTCGTGGTCGTGCTGCCGGTGACGACGACGCCGAGCAACCTCGTGGTCCAGCTCGCCCAACCACTCGGATCAAACGCAGGGTGGCTCGACGCGACCCCGTTCCCGCGGGTCAACGGCACGACCGCCGTCGCCATCACGACGCTGACTTCTCAGGTTCTGTTCCGCATCACCGCAAGCAGCACCGGGCAGCTACCGCAAGGCGTCGCGGGCCCGCTCGCGGGCGTGCGCCTGATGGTCTGGGCTCCGCTCACGAGCACCTTCGAATCGCTCGTCGTGCAGACCGTGACCGATATCGGAGCGAACGTCTACGAAGTGCAGCTCGCCACGGCGCCAGCCAAGACGCTCGCGCTCGGCGACTGGATCTCTCCCGACATGGGAACTCGCGGCGCCACGCTGGCGGCCGCCGTCACCGAGTATTTCGACTCGCTCGGCCCGGGCGAGGTCATCAATCTACTCACCGACGAACGCGCGGTGCGGGCGTTCCGCAACCCAGCGCCGAGCGAAGAGTCGCCGAGCAGGGCAGGGCAGAGCGCGGTCTCGTTCATCAGTGACGCGATGGGCGCCGCCGTGACGGACGCGACGCTCGCATCGGTCAGCGTGACCGACCCGCCCGTGCCGAGTGATCCCGTCCTCGGCCCGAGCTTGCTGGTCGCTGGCAAGTTTGCGGCGTATGCTCTCTAGCGATGGGCTTTCCAAACCGACCTGACTTGGCAGCGTTCGGCCCGGACGCGGTCAACACGCGCGCCGTGCGCAACCCGAGCCGCGAGCTGGACGCCGCGAAATACAACCTGCTCAAGTTCCAAGTCGCAGGGCTCGGCGTGCTCACGCCGCGCGCGTACCTGGAGTTCCTCTGCACTGCCGCCGTTACCATCTCCGCCCGAGCCGAGGTGTGGAATCCGCGCGGGCTCACCTCTGCGCCGTTCACCCCGCCCGTCATCACGCGCGTCGGCACTGGCAATTACTCGGTCGTGTACACCTCACCCGTGACGGACGATCTCGGCGCAAGTGTGGCGCTGTCCTTTGCCTCGGGTCGCGGCGCGGTCGTCACGCCGAGTTCGATCGTGCTGCAAAGCGTGATGGTCTCGCCGCTCGCCGGCGTTCCCAACGGCGTCAAGGTCGCTCTCTTCAACGCCGCCGGCGCGCTCGCGGACGGCAGCATCGTCGCGATCTGGATCGGCTAAAAGCATGGGGCAGTTCGGCTGGCACAACCCGTTCCCTTGCGAGTTCGGCAGCGGCGAGACGGGCATCGAGTCGACCTACCTGGCGCTTCGCTCCGCCGTCGGCAAGGGCGGCTCCGCTGAGGACGACGAGGGCACCAGCGAAGGACTCTGGCGCCAGTGCCGAGCTCGCGCGATTGCATCGGTGGGAACGTTCGGCGAGCGCGCCGCGCTGCAAGCCTTCCCGGATCTAGCGACGGATGCGCTGCCGTATTACGAGCATCTATTAGGGATCACGAGCGCAGCGGACGACACCGACGACGAGCGCCGCGATGCCGCGGCTGTGCTTTACGCGCTGCAGATCGCGAGCGCGGTGCCGGATATCGCCGTCGCCCTCGACGTACTCGACGCCCGCTTCTCGGCAATCACGACGGCGTACGCGCAGAGCGACACGACTCTTTTCGGGCGCGCCTTCGAAGACTTTGCCGCAGCCCTGCCGTTTGGCGGCGGACGCAAGAGCACTCTGCGGCCGAACTATTCGAGCGAGTTCGTGCTGTACGTCCTGCTCGACCTCGGCGGCGGCGTCGTGCCGAGCACGAGCGAGAGGCGCACCCTGGCCAACGCCCGCAAGCTGCTGCTCGAGGTGCTGCCTGCGCACAACTCTTTTCAGATCGTCACCCACCGCGGCTTCACGCTCGACGACGACCGGCTCGACCTGACGAGCTTCGGCGCGTAGACTCCCGGACACATGCCATTCGCACCTCCCAAGCCGGCTGGATGGGGCCTCGAAGAGGCGCTGACGTCCGCTCAAATGAATGCGCTGCAAGCGGCCATCGTCGCAGCGGACGCGGCGCAGTCGGCGGCCCTCGCTGCGGTAGCCGCGCTATCGGTGGTCGCCGTTTCCATGGGCCCAGGTAACGTCCTAGCAGCTACCACCTTCCTGCCTTGCTGCGGCACCTACAGCATCCCCGCCAACAGTTTCGGGTTCACCACCAAGTATCGAGCGCAGGGGGTGTATCAAGCCGCACGCGGCGCGACCGCGACCGCGCTCAACCTGGTGACACGTTTCAGCTTGGGACCAACAACCCTCTCGGTAACCAGCGCAGCCCTCAGCATTGCCAACCCTTTCCAAGGGGCAGTTTATTGGTTCGCTGAATTTGCGCTGAGCTCCACCACCAATTGCAACGTATCTCTCGTCACGCACACGAACTGTGACAACGTAGCACCCGCCGGCAAGGTCGTGTCCGGCTTCAGCGGCACCTTTGCAATCGATACCGCGATTGCCAACGACGTCAAGGTCGAGGCACAGATGTCCGTCGCAGTTGCCAACACCGCTCTTTTCGGTGGCATTGGCGATATCGAGCGAAGAGCCAGCTGATGCCTGACTTCTCCGCCGCCTTCACCGCCGGCGCGGCGCTCGTGGCGTGGACGGATCCGCCCGATGCGGCGCGCCCCACGCGGCTCAACCCGATCGCGAATCACGGGCACACTCGCCGCGTCGCCGTCGTCGGCGTGGCGGTGACGATTCGGGCGACGGTCGCGGGCGTGCTCGGTCCGCTCGACGCGGCGCTCGCGGGGCGGCTCTTCCTCTGGATGAACGTCGAGTCGCCAGGCGCGGCTCCGCTCATCACGTCACCCGTCGGGCAGTCGAGCGTGGCGAGCTTTACGCCGAGCGTCGCCGGGCACTACTGCCTCGCGCTTCGCCGAGACGGCGGCGGCGGGATCTTCCTGCATCTGGACGTCACCTAATGCCGAGCCTGCTCGAGGAAATCTCGCCCGCGTACTACGGCTCTGACTTCGTGCGGCTCACCTTGAGCAACCCGACCCAGCGCTTGCAAGCCTTCACCCCCATCACCATCACCGTCGACTACTCGCGCTGCCTGCCCGCCGGCATCGTTCTGCCGCTCGAGTTCAGCGTGACGGGCCCGAGCAGCACGAGCAATCGGCAGCGCGTCTTCCGGCGCTTCCTGCCGCGCGAGCTCTCGTTCGTGCCCCGCGAAGGAGGGAGCTTTCTCGTGCGGCTCGCCGAGTCTTGGCACAACCTGTACTTCGGTGTGCTCGTGCTCGAGATCGCGGGCGACCGCCTCGAAGGCTGAAGCGTGCTAGCCTGACCGCGGGCGCGGCCACTACTCCCGGAGGGGAGCCGGGATGGCATCAGCACTATTCGACGTGAATGCCGACGGCGGCAACCAGGGCTTTCAAGCGACCAATGCACAGGTGCTCACGCTGCGCCTTCGGCAGCAGCCGCCCATCGGCGTCAACACCCTGCTGTTTCAGGTGTTCGATCCGGCGGGCTTCAACCCGCTGCTCGGCATCGCTGCCAACCCGCCGCGCGCCAGCAAATCAGCGCCGACGCTCACCATCGTGGGAGCCACGGCCGGGCAGGCCGTCTCGCCCGTGAGCGTGGATGGGTCGGTCAATGTCACGCTGCCGGGAACCGGCAGTCATTCATGGATCGTCCGCTGCGTCGTCAACGGCGGAATGAAGACCCTGCCGAGCGGCGATCAGGTGGTCGACCCGACGCTCATCGTCGAGCGCGGGGTCTTTATCCCGACCGTGCTCGGCGCGCGCAAGGTGGTCTGCACGGAGACCCGGCAATTCAGCGACGGCGGCTGGGCCGACGCGCTCACCGACTTGCCGGACTTCATCGTTGCCGACCACACGATCCCGCTCATCAAGCTGCCGCTCGCAGCCGCGGCACCGTCCATCGTCGGCGCGGCCGTCAACGGGAACTTCCTCGAGCTGCCGCTCTCGACCTTCCGCGGCGTCGGGCTCACGCTCGGAACGGACGGGAAGCTCGCGCCGCGAGCTCGCATGCGCAAGCTGACGATGGTCGATCTCTTCATCACCGGCGGGCTGACGAGCGGCACCATCGGTGCCTACGGTTGGAACTTGCTCGGCGCCGGCACGCCCGCAATCTCTCAGCCTTCGCACACGGGTCTCGGCTCTCGCAACAAACTGACACTGACGACCAGCGCGGGTCTCACCGATCGCTCCGTGCTGTGCCTCGGGACTTCGGAGTCCAAGTCGCTCGTCGTGCCGGGCGACGTCGCCATCCTGCAAATGATTACGACGTTTGCCGGCGCCCTCACCAACAAGCGTTTTTTCTTCGGCATCCACGACGACTTCTCGCAAATCCCGAGCGCGGCGACCAGTTGTCTAGGCTTCTGGTTCGACTCTGCAGTGGGCGGAAACTGGCTGCTGCTCGCGCGAGACGGCAGCGTGGGCGTCCCGGTCAACACCGGCGTGGCCGTTGCATCGGACACCGGCGAACTGATCACGATGTTGAAGAACAGCTCCACGAGCTTCAGCTTCTACTCGGGAAACACGCTGCTCGGCACCATCAGCAGCGGCGTACCGAGCGACGTGAGCAACGTGGGTATGGCCGTCTACAATGTGACCGCCACCTCGAAGAGTCAGAACATCGGCGGCTTCTGCCTGAACTCCAACGAGGTTGGCGGCTCGCTCGACGACGACACCTTCCTCGAAGCGTGACGCGATTCGCTGTGAGCGATCCTCTGCAGAGCGTGTTACGCTGATGGGCAGTCGGGGTGCTCGTGCGCGTCGGCCGCGCCTGGTTTCTCACGGCGTGGCGAGCATGCCGGCGATTACTTACTCGGGAGTGCGGAACGAAATGGGCAAGCTCGGCGTCGGATTCTGTGCAGGTTTCGCGGTCGCTGCCGTGTGGCTCGTCGCTCTCGGTTGCGGCGCGGGCGGGCTCGAAGCGCAGGTCGATTGTCAGCTCGCGACGATCCACACCATCCCCGAGAACGTGGCTCTCGTGACGGCGGGCGAAGCGTTGCGGCTCGTGCACCGCATCGACGAGTGCCGCAAGCTCGCGCTCGAAAGCGTCGAGCCGACGGCGGAACCCGTGCCGCGCTTGGCGGACGCTGGACCCTGATGGAGGTGCCGACGCCCGTGCCGACGCCGCCGCGGCCGTCGATGAGCGCCGCACTGAAGAGCGTCGCGAGCGCAGCGACTAGTCGCGCTGGACCTTGGGCGGGGGTAGCCGTCGCGATCGTCGGGGGTTTGGTGACGCAGTGGCAGTCGAACCAAGCGAGCGACGACACGGCGCGTGTGAGCTACGAGACGCTTGCCGCCGCGCGCCTGACCGACTCGGCGCGCATCGACGTTTGCTACGAGGGCCTGGAGAAGCTCCGCGTCTGGAATCAAGACCTGAGCGACCGGATCGATCGGCGCGCAGCAACGACCGCCAAGCAAATCGAGCGCAAGGTCAACAAGCCATCGGCGCCGCCCGTCGTAGCACCGAAGGTGGAGCCCGCGCCGCCCGCGCCCGTGCCGCCCGTGCCGCCCGCGCCCGTGCGGTTGCCACCGTTCGACGCGCTCGCCAAGGCAGCCGAGCCGTGAGCTTCCACCTCGGAGCCAAGTCGGAAGCCGAGCTCGTGGGCGTCGACGCCGGCATCGTCAACTGCGTGCGCCTGGCCATCACCTTCACCGAGCAGGACTTCGGCGTGTACGAAGGGCTCCGCAAGCTCGAGCGCCAGGTCAAGCTCGTCGCGGCGGGCGCCAGCCGCACGCTCGACAGCTACCACATCGCCGACGACCGTGGCATCGGGCACGCGCTCGACCTCTTGCCGTTCATCGAGGGGCGGCTTCAGTGGCAGGATCCGCTCGGCATCAAGATCGCTCGCGCCATGCACAAGGCAGATGCACAGCTGCGAACCTGTCTCACGTGGGGCGGCGTCTGGGATCGTCAACTCGGCTGGCTCGACCCGGATGATCTCGAGGGGTCCATCGAGGCGTACGTCGCGCGCTACCGCAAGACGCACCCGCCGGTGCTCGTGAACGGCAAGCTCAAGCCTCGCCATCCGCTCATCGACATCCCGCACTTCCAAGGGCTGCGCGATCGCGCGAAGGTGATCACCGCGTGAACCTGCTCCGCTGGCTCGTGCAGCTCATCGTCGGCAAGGTCGTCGACGAGGTCGAGCACGAGCTCAAGCCGAGCATCCCCGTCGTCTGGTCTGCGCGCCCGCCGCCGCTGCCTGACCCTGACCTGCGCGAAGCGGTGACCCTCACCGATCTGCCGCGGCAGAGCCACCGCGTCACACCGCAGCCCGAGCGCGCGCCGCGCGGACCGTCGCGGCCATCGTCTGGCCCGCCGCCGCCGCTCACGCTGCCACCGCCCGGCTTGGGCGCGCCCCCTCGACCACGCCCACCGCGTCCGCCACGCCCCCCGCGCAAGGATTGATCCGATGCCACTACTCGCAGGGACGGTCAGCATCAGCGGCGTCGGCGTGGCCAGCGGCGCCGGGCTAAGCAAAGAGATCTATGACGCGCTCGTCGCCGCCTCCGGCATGTCGCCCGGCGCCAATCCTCTCAGCGTGCCGGGCGCGCAGCAGCAACTCGCGGTGATCGCCAACGTCATCGCGGCGACCGTGATCGCTCACTTCAAAACGAACGCGCTCATCAGCGTGCCGTCCACCGCGGTCGCGACGACGGGTACGGCAGCGGCGCAGAGCGGGACGACGACGCCCGCGGTCGCCACGCTCACGTGAGCTGCTCGCTGCCGACGCTGGCGGCGCCGGGCTTCGCTCTCCCGAGCGTCACCTTGCCGAGTCTGCCGGCGCTCCCAAGTATGCCCACGCTGCCCGAGCTGCCGGGCTTCCCCGGCGTCGGTCTGCCGGGTATGCCCACGCTGGCGCTGCCCGGCTTCACGCTGCCCTCGCTGGCGCTGCCCTCGCTGCCGGCGTTGCCCAGTCTCCCGACGCTGCCAGGGCTGCCAGGGCTGCCAGCGTTGGCCCTGCCTGGCTTCGCCCTGCCGAGCGTGGCGTTCCCAAGTCTGCCCTCGCTGCCCTCGCTGCCCTCGCTCTTCTGCCCCCTCTCGTGAGGGGGGGGGGCTATCCGGCGAGCTTGCTTTCGAGCGCGGCGATGCGCTGCTCGAGCAGCGTCAGCCGGGTGTCTTCGAGCGCGTCGAGCCGACCATCGATGCCGTCGAGCCGGCGGATCACCATCGCAAAATTCTCGTTCGTCGCGGCGATGAAGCCGTCGAGTCGTGAAGTGAAGCTGATGTCCATCGCGTCGATCCGCGTGTCCAGCTCGTCGACGCGCTTGCCGAGCGCGGTGAGGTCGGCGCCGATCTTCTCGACCTGAGTGGCGAGCGGGGCGATGACGGTCGCGAGAGCGCCGCTGATTTCTTCGAGCGTGGGAGGAGCAGAGGCGGGCATGGCCCCCTAATCCTATATCGGTTTTGCCCCGGGCGCCAATCAAACGGGCGACACGAAGACGGAGGGGGAGGGGGGCGACGCGATGCCGGGCAAGAGCGGCAGTCCCGTCTCGGCAGAGGCCCCGAGATACACGTTGCCCTTGAGCGTGATCTTCGCCGCGTTGACCATGAACTCCCCCGGACGCATCGCCGCGAAGGTCGCGCCGTCGACGGCCAGGTTGATGCTCTGCTCGCCGAGCGTGACCACCGCGCCGCTCGCGTGCACGATGCTGATCGAGCTGTTGCCCGAGCTCGGATCGATGGTGATGGCGTGGGCTTTCGCCGGCACGCCGGCGGCGTCGAACGAGTGCGGGACGTACAACGTCAGGACGTTGCCGCGCTTGCTGCCCGTGTTGGCTGCGGTCATCGCCAGCGACAGAAACCCGCCGCCGTAGCCGACGACCATGAGCTGCCCCTCAGCAGGGGAAACGGGCGCGCCGCTCGGATTGATGCAGCGGTGCAGCCGCAAGTCGCGGAACGCGAACGGCACGAGCCCGTCTTCGGTGCGCGCGCAGACCGCCTCACAGAAGAGCGCGCCCTCGGGCGGCAGCGGGCGCCCGATGAGCCCGAGCCCCGAGAAGCATTCCTGCTCGTGCGCTTGCTCGCTGCCCTCGTCGGTCTCGTCCGCGCCGGTGGCTTGCCCGTCCTCGTCGAGCGCGAAGCCGCCGATGCCGGTCAGGTTGTAGAGCGTGGTCGTGCTCGTGCCGCCCACCGCCGAGGCGATGACCTTGCAGAAGTCGAGGACCCGATTGAGGAAGCTCACCCGGGCGGGAGTGTATCACGGCGACGGCTTCGCTGGTCGCGCAGGGTCAAGGTCAAGGTCATCGTAACGAAGATGCATGGCGGGCAGACCGGGCGCCGGTCTTGCGGCGGCACGGTGTTCGTAGGCACCAACCTGCCGGAGCGCCGTCTCGTAGATCAGCGCCGCCGCCGCGTGGCAGTCGGCGAGGTCGTTCGTCGCAGCGTGCAGCGCCGAGTCTCTGGTGTACGCATTGCGGCACCGCTGCTCGCGCTCGCGCAGCTCCTTCGCTTGGCCTTCGAGGTTGAGCCGCAGCCAGTCGTTCGAGATGCTCACAGCTTCCGCAGTTCCCAAACGCAGGCGAGCGAGTCCGCCAGGCACCAGGCGACCAGCGCGATCCCGAACCACAGCTCCTGCGGCGGGAGCATCATGGCTTGCGCACGAAGGGCAGGACGGTTTGCCGCCCGTCGTTGGCGGGGCGAGGGCGAAGGCAGGGGATGCGTCCGCCGTGAGCGACGACCGTGTCCGCTTCGCGGTTGATGACAGCCGAGTGCCCTCCGACGTAGTGCAGATCGTCGAGGGCGCGGGCGAGTTTGCGGCGAAACTCTTTGAGCGGCGAGCCCGATCCCGAGAGAGCATGCAGCTGCTCGACGGTGACCGGCTTGGTGAACCGGCAGAAGTAGGTCTGCAACCAGAGAGCGAGCGGCTTGTTTTGCAGGCGCTTGCGAAGCTCCCAGTCGATGCGCCAGAAACGCCCCGAGAGGATCTTCGCCAGCTCGCGACTGATGTCGACAGCAAAGAGCGTCTCACCGATCCCATCGTCCTCCGCGTGCCACGGCAGCAGCGAGCCGCCGAAGCGTCTCTGCTTCGCGTCGTCTTGGATGAGCACGCTCGTCGCCTGCAGCTGCCGCACGCACCGCTTGAGCTGCTCGCGCTGCGACTGGTGAGTGCTCCGCCCGATCAGCTCGAGGAGCGTGCGTGCTCGGAACCGAACGACGTCACCCTCCATGCGCTCGCGCGCCATGTGCATGATGCCCATCCAGACGTCGGCGTGGACCTGTGTTAGTCGCTTGCCGGTGAAGATGACCGTGAGCCCGTTGACGCTCGCGAGCTGCCCGCCATCGACATACGTCGTGACTTTGGCTGCGGAGAAGAGCGCGCAGGCGATGAAGTCGCCGGGCATGGCCCGCTCGTCGTCGGGCCAGAACGCGAGCTGATAGACCTTCGCCGCCTCGGCGTCGTTCTCTGCCTTTCGGATCGCGGCCTGGGCTTCCGCCGCCAGGGCTTCGATGACGGGATCGGTTTTCAAATCGGACATGGGCGCCTCCACTGCCTCGGCCGATCTAGCAAGGATGCCCGGTCGGCGGATCAGTTTTTGACGCGGCGCCCTGGGCTTCTGGGAAACCGGTGGGCTTCTGAGACACCGGATCGGTGGGCTTCTCACACACCGATGGGAGCAAAACCGGTGGCTTTTGAGGGCCCGAAGGGGGGGGGCATCTGAGACACCGGACCCCCAAACCGGTGGGCTTCTGGGAAACCGGGGGGGCGGGCATCTGAGACACCAGGGGGGGGGCATCTGAGACACCGGACCCCCAAACCGGTGGGCATCTGAGACACCGGGG
>Ga0307283_10000003_pt1 | contig 59368 bp, 94 predicted proteins | sample ER_DNA_122_FD_194487 | JGI IMG/M metagenome (GOLD analysis project Ga0307283, IMG submission 194487) | Bulk soil microbial communities from the East River watershed near Crested Butte, Colorado, United States - ER_DNA_122 | ecosystem: Environmental > Terrestrial > Soil > Floodplain | place...
ATTATCTGTGCGTCTGTTTTCTTTTATCTCTTCTTCTTCACCACACCATGAGCCACGAACGCTATAACTTCCCTGAGTGCATCATCACCGGCTGCTTGTTCCATGACATCGTCGGCGAGCGATTCCTTGTTGCCGATCTTCACCGCCTGGGCGATGTCTACGTCATCAATGGCAATCCTAACAAAGACGGTGAAGCCGCCTGGATATACGCCGATCCGCAGCACCCTATCTATAGGCGCATGATCTCGGTCGACAACGCAGCGTACTTCGAGCGTCGCGGTGTCGTCGTGTTCACGACACGCGTTGCTGTGTTCAACAAAGAAGCTGAAGACTACATCGCCGGTGTGATCCGTTGGCCCATGCCCGCGCCGACGTATCCGGACACTGCCGGTGATGCAGCGTGACCTAATCGCTCTACATTTTGTTGCATCTATTTTCGCGTCACGATGAATAACGGTCGAGTTATCGGCTACATTAACTACATCGCACTTCGCGATACAAACAAACCGAAGCACAGAAAGGCTTAAATCATGAAATCCTACGAACTCGACACCAATGCCCCCATCAACGAAGAAGGAACCACCGTGAACGACACCGCAACTCTCTCCCTGGACAAGAAGAAGAACTCGCAAAAGCGTGCTCAAGCAGTTGAGCCGACGCCCGAGCCGACGCCTGCACCGCAAGACGGCACCGTTAGCCCTGCCGCCGACAAGACCGACGACGTAGTTACCAACGTCACGGCACCGGAAGAAAACCCGACGAACTCGATTCTCGGTGCCGCCGCAGATGTCGCCAACACGCAAGCGACCCGCACCACTGTCGGCAAGAAAGTGAAAGAAGCACCGAAGGCCCGCGTCGCAACGGCACCGGAACTGCTGGCAAAGGCCCGCGAGTTCGCCGCCACGCTCGACCCGCAAGTGCGCACCGGCAAGATGTCGCGTGTTGCCTTCGTTCGTGAGCTTGCCCTCTGGGACGAGCGTGCGCTGACTCGCGGTGATGTGCTGACGATCACGTCGGATCAAGCGCTTGGCATCAGCCCTGCCACGGCAAGCACGCAATTCCAATTCGCTCGCAGCAGCCGCTATGATGCCGCCGCGACGAAGGGTGTTGACCGCGAAGCCGAGATCGCTGCCCGTGCCGCGAAGAAGATGGAAGAGGCACAAGCGAAGATCAAGGCCCGCGCAGAGCGCGAAGTGCAAAACCGCCTGGACCGCGAAGCGAAAGAAGCAGAACGCGTGAAGGCTGCTGAAGATCGCGAAGCAGAGCGCCGCGCCAATCACGAAGCGAAAGAAGCGCAACGCGTGAAGGCAGCGAACGAACGCGAAGACATGCGCCGCGCCGCCCGCGATGCGAAAGAAGCCGCCCGCATCAAGGCAGCGAAGGAACGCGACGAGATGCGCGATGCCCTGCGCGAAGCCATGCTCAAGGCCAATCGCGAAGCCCGCGAAGCCGCAGAGAAAGAAGTGCAAGCCCGCCTTGCCGGTGTCACCGGCAAGACCGACGCAGAATAATCATCACCGGCAGGGGCTCGCAACCCCTGCCCACCAATAGAAAGGAAAGAAGCCATGCCCATCGACCGCGCAAACAAGCCGTATGACCCGCAGGATCGCGCAGGACGCGCAAACGCCGCATCACCCAGGCCAACCCACACCGAGCACGATGACGGACCCTTTCGCGCCCGCCTGGACCCACCGCCGAAGCCCGGTGTTTCCTTCGGCCTGTTGGCCTGGACCGTGCTGTGCGCGAGCATCACTTTTGCCGTCATCGTTACCGCCGTGATCGCAGTATGGAAGTGAGCGAGACACCGAAGGACGTGCCGACGCCACGGGATAAACCCCTACCGCCGAAGGATCGTCCGGACGAGCCAAAAGAGCCGAAATCCCGAATTGCTGGGATACAATAGAATTCCCAAACCACCAGAAAGTTACCGTGAAGTTGACCGTCTCTCCCATCTCCGACACCGCAAACGCACATCCCTATTACCCTCTCACCGTCGACGGCACGCGTGCAGAACTAATCGACATCGTTAATCAAGTGATCCTTGACGACGAGCAACTAGAACAAGAGTCAGTGCGATGCAACATGATGGGCACGCTCTCTGTTGACGCATCACTCGTCGATCTAGTTGCCTGGGTCAATCGACACAGCCGCGACATCGCTGTGCAGTTGGACAACAACAACTAGAAACAACTATTTTTGAGTTGATGCCGACCCGACGGCAATTTATCGGATACATTAACTCATCGGCTCAGTGGTTGAGCCGAACAAACAGAAAGCACGAAATGATCCGCCACCTCGAAATGACTCCGAACAAGACCTACGCAACTCGCGACAACGCCATCAAAGCTGTTCAAAAAACCTTTGGTGAACGCGTCACCGCCGAGAACAACGAGCGTCTCGACTTCGTCGTTGTGGCAAATGCCGAAGGCCGCTTCTTCCCTCTTTTCCTGGGCGAGCGCGCACTTCAGGCAGGCATGCATTTCTCTTTCTGCGTCGCGAACTAAATCAAAAATCAAGGGGCACACCGTGCCCCGTAGGAGAACGTATGTGTCGAGACATTCCCGCCCGCCCGAATTGCATCTATTGCGGCAAGCCCGTCGCTGATGAAGCCTGGGACGAAGAATCACATGGATGGTTCAGTTATGGCCCGAACTGCATGATGTCGCACCCGCATGGGCGCTATGGCATCAAGATGACCGAAGGCACGCTCTCTACCATGTGGTCAGTGCGCCTCACGACGATGAAGCGTGCCGAGTCAATGGCAAAGTACCTGACCGATTCAAATCCGCAATTCAAAGACAAGATCACTTTCACCGCCGTCGACCTGGGCAAAGGCATCGTTAACGAGTGCAGGCCCGCACACCACTAAACCAACAACGAGAGAGAAACAAATGAGCTTCGAGAACTACGCAAAGACTATCAGTGAGAAAGCAGAAGCACGCGCCGCCGCGATGGTTGCAATGCAACCTCTTTATGAATCCGCACGTGCGCGCATCCTGCCTGACCTAAAAGAGCACGGGCTCGTCGAAGCCATCCGTCGCCACGAAATGCGCAAGATGGCTATTGATCGCGCCATCAACGAAACACTCTGAAACAACAAAGCTGGCGAACTCATCATTTCCGGCATATAATTCATCACCGCAGCAATTCACACTGCGGTGATTTTCAAACACACACAGAAAGGCTAACCATGCGCAACCTCATCGCTCTCTCTAACGCTGACATCGCCAAAGTCGCACCGTCGATCTTCTCCGAAGAACCGGCACCGGGCGCATCTTCCCGCTATCAATTCGTTCGCACCGCCGATGTCATCGACACGATGCGCGCCACCGGCTTCGAAGTCGTGCAGGCGTCGCAATCGAAGACGCTCTCTGCTGACAAGAAACCCTACGCGAAGCACCTCGTGCGCCTTGTTCACCGCGACTACCTCGAAGGCAAGTTGCAAGTCGGCGACTACATTCCCGAAGTCGCGATGACGAACAGCCACAACCGCACATCGGCCTATGAGATGATGGCAGCACTGAAGGTGCTAGCCTGCCTCAATGGCATGATGATCCCGTCTGCCGACTATGGCCGGATTCGCGTGCTGCACAATGATCCGCGCATGATGGATCACATCATCGACGGCACCGATCTCATTCGCGAAGTGCATGCGAACCACGCACTGCCGCGTATCGAGAAGATGCGCGCCGTCGAGTTGACGAAGCAACAAGCCATCGACTTCGCCACGGGCGCAACGCTGCTGAAGTGGGGCGAGACGCGTGCCGATCACGTTCCCGGCTTGCTGTCGATCCGCCGCGCCGAAGACGACAACATGACGCTCTGGTCGGTGTTCAACCGCATTCAAGAGAACGCGATGAAGGGCGGCTATGCTTCCCAGGACCGCGCAGGCCGCAACGTCACGACGGCGGGCATCAACTCGGTGAACCGTGACATCAACTTCAATGCGGGCATCTGGACGTTCGCGAACCGCGTGCTCGACATCGTCGCAGCGTAATCATCAAGGGGGCTGCGGCCCCCATTCTTCAAAATGAACGCACCAATCCCCATCAAATTGACGCCCGCGCTTATTCGCGAGCACCTGAAGCGCACGTACAGCTTCAACACCGCGCATGTCGATAGGTACTGCAACGAGTGCGACAAGCACGGGTATGAAGACACGCTCGAAAACATCGAGAGCGACTTCGAGCAATACATTTTCTTCTGGATGTCCGCACCATGAGCAATCTCCCCTGGGCACAATGGCCCGACGAACAGAAGCAACGCGTGCGCAAAGAGCTTGCGGTGCTCCTGGGCACGCGTCGCATCGAAGAACAGCCGCGTGTCATTCACGCCGCGCTGTATGAGCTTTATCCCTATGCAATCAACGACCCTGACTACGACGCACTTGTGCGCGACATCTTCGCCGATGTCCGAAGCGTTAGCCCGTCATCTGAGCACCACCTGAAGTAATGGGCTACTACATCACACACTCACTCGCGAACGGACTAACCTGCCGCCTGTCACAAGCGAAGCCCGGTGAATACGCGGTCTATGACCCGGCAGGCAAGTTTTACGCGTATGCAAAGAACATCAAGATCGCGCATGCAATGGCGAAAAATTTTATCGGTGAACGCATCACGGGCACGAATAACTGATCTATAATTGCGTCACCAACACAGAAAGGCTAGATCATGAAACTCTCTCACGCAAACAAGTTCACCGTCGGCACCACCGTTCGCGCCTACGAATTTCAACCGATGGCAGGACGCAACGACTGCTACCACGAAGGCAAAGTCGTCGAGACGTGCAACCGTGAGCATGGCTATGACGCATACATCATCGAACTCTCGCGACACGTCTTCGACGGCGAGTCGGTGCCCTTCAGGACCGGCTGTCTCGTGATGGTCCCGCACATGCTCGCGTCTCGCGACTATTCGCATCGCGTCGTGGCGGTGTGACGGTAGAATCAGGGTTTTCTACCGCCCAGGAGATCACCTATGACAAGCGAAGTGAAAATCGTATTCGACTTGACTCAGGGGGCCTGGGCAGACCTGCACGACAAGCAGAAGCCGAAGACGCAAGACGACGCTTGGCCGCTACGCGATAACGTAGAATGGCTCGGTGTCGACCGGACCGAGCTTTTCTTCGGGCGGTTGCCCGGAGGTGTCAGCAAGGCCGCAGGCAGCAGCCCTGCGGTCATCATCCGGGCCAATCGCCCAGACGGCAGCACTGTGCTGATCGAGACATCGCTCGACGTGTTCGTCGAAGCCGCGATGATGATGGCAGCGCTGAATGATGCAGAAAAACAGACAGACAAAATCTTGAAGCGTATATGAAGACACTCATGCTGACGGCAGCAATCCTCTCACCGTTAAGCGTCCCGGCTGCTGAAGCCGATCTCAACATCGCAACGTGTTTCACTTACATGATGCAATCGAAGCGTCACGAAGGCGCGAAGGCAGTCGCTCGAAAAGTGACGGACCTCGATGCTGTTCAACACTACTTCATCACCGCACTGCGAAGCAAGGTCGATCCGGCAGACGGCAACACCGCCTGTCTGAAGATCGGTGTTGATCCGCGCAAGTATTCGATTCTCACCACGACGAAAGAGTGACCATGCCGAAGCATTACACATCCAGCGCTGACTCTACGAACATGCACACAACGCTTGCGCCGAAGCCGAAGCCACCGGCACCGAAGCCGCCGCCGCCGCCACCGGCACCCGCACACGGACCGAAGAAGAAGCCGAAGAAGTGATCGACGCGCCGCAGTCCGATTTCTTCTGGGAGGAACTGCAAGACAAAGACTTGCAGATAAAGCGCTACAAGGACCGGCTCACCCCGTTGATACCTGATACGGGCTGGGTCGCGCCTAACGCGTTCCCCAGGCTCGCAGACGCCCGCGTGCTGGGCCTGGACACCGAGACGAAGGATCGAGCCCTGATCGAGAAGGGACCGGGCTTCAGGCGCACAGGCGAAGAAGGCGCGCACATCGTCGGCATGAGTGTCGGCACCGTCGACGGCGGACGATGGTACTTCCCCATGCGGCACACCGTCGCGCCCGAGCAGAACCTCGATCCCGAGCACGTGCTCGCCTGGGCACGCGACAACCTCTGCACCGAAGGGCAAGCGAAGGTCGGTGCGAACTTGTCCTATGACGTTGATGCCTTGTGGAGTGAAGGCGTCAACGTGACGGGACCATTCATCGACGTGCAGCATGCAGAAGCGCTGATCGACAGCAATCGCTTCACGTACAATTTAGATGCTTTGTCTACGTCGTATCTAGGCGAGACGAAGAAGAAGAACGATCTCGCTGCATGGATCGAGCTTGCCTATGGCGATGACAACTACCGGGCGCACATCTGGCACGCGCCGCCATGTCTAGTCGGTCCCTATGCCGAAGGCGATGTCGACTTGCCGTTGCGTATCTGGGCGAAGCAACGCGTGATCCTTGAGCAACAGTTGATGATGGGTCTGTTCGATCTTGAAACAGAACTCATCCCAATGATGGTACAGATGCGGCAAGCCGGTGTGCGTGTCGACATCGAGTATGCGAAGCAACTAGACGACGAACTCACTGCCGGTATTCTCGAAGCTGACATGCGCCTGCGCGGTATATCGGGCGGCTTGCTGCACAACCTCGACCCAGACAAGGACATCAGCACAACCCATCTCGCGCAACTGTTCGACGCTGCCGGTGTTGACTATCCAAAGACCGCGAACGGTCGACCGTCGTTCGTCAAGGGATGGCTTGAACGCATCGGGCACCCTGCCGGTGAACTCGTGCGACACCGCCGCAAGTTGCAGAAGTATCGCAACACGTTCGTGCGTTCATACATCCTTGACAAGCACGTCAACGGGCGCGTGTACGCGTTGTTCCATCAACTCAAAGGCGACGAGAATGGAACGGTCTTCGGGCGCTTCTCTTCATCGCTGCCTAACTTGCAGAACATTCCTTCACGCGATGAAGTGTGGGGGCCGCGCCTGCGTGCGCTGTTCATTCCTGAAGAGGGACAGCAATGGATTCGACATGATTGGAGTCAGATCGAGTATCGTTTCTTAGCGCACTACGCACGCGGACCATCAGGCGAGATCGTGCGCGAGCGCTATCGCAACGATCCGACTACAGACTTCCACGAGATGACGCTTGACCTCGTCGCACCGGCTGCACGATGGGACATCAGCACACCGGCACGACGTAAGGTATGGCGCAAGCCGGTGAAGAACATCAACTTCGGGCTCGTGTATGGCATGGGCATCGACACGCTGATTGAATACCTGGGCCTGTCACGCGAAGACTCTGAAGCCATCATCGAGAATTATCACAAGGCCGCGCCGTTCGTGAAGATGACATACAACAGCGCGCAGCGACGTGCGAGCGAGCGCGGATACATCACGACATTCGGCGGCAGACGCGCACGCTTCGATCTATTCGAACCGAGATGGAACTCAAGCGGCAAGCGAGCGATGAAGTACGACGACGCCGTCGAAGAGTGGGGGCCGCGAGTGTCACGCGCCTACACTCACAAAGCATTGAACGCATTGCTTCAAGGCAGCGCAGCGGACCTGATGAAGACCGCGATGCGGGACATTCATCGCAGCGGTGCGACGAAGGTTGTCGGTGTGCCGAAGTTAACTTGCCACGACGAGTTAGGCCATAGTGCCAATGCAAGCAAAGAGCATCAAGAGGCAATAGCGGAAGTTAAATATATCATGGAGAACTGTATGACGCTGCACGTACCTATAATCGCGGAGCAATCACGCGGCAACAATTGGGGAGTCTGCACATGATAGAAGCGGGCATCATTGCAATTTCACTTATCGTGCTTGTGTACGTGATCGTGATCCTGATGGGCATTGTTGGAGGTAGGCCGCTATGATCTTCGAACTATGGTCGACCGAGACAGACAGACTACTCGGCACGCTCGATGTCCCGCAGCACGTGAGCGAAGAGATCGGCGAGCGTGTGAACATCAAAACGAAGGGATGGCTTGAGACACACGACGGGCGCAAATTCAACGCCATTGAGGTTCTCGTGTGCAGGATGAAGACCAAAGAGAAGGGCGACTATTGGGCACTCGAAACCAACTTGCCGCGCATCTTCATTCATCGGCTCGAAGGCTTCACGCCGATGCTTGAGCGTCCCAGCAGAGAGCAGATCAACTACATCAACACACACCATGAATGAAATCATCTTGCCGCCCGTCTGGGTCATCGTCAAAGACGGGCGCGTCATTTGCACAAACGACGAGCCGTGCGTATTGGATGACATCGTAGGCGTCGAATACCGCCCGACAGGACCGGATCAATGGCCGAAGGATTGCGGCCTGTCATGGAGCGGCAATCGCATCTCAGGTGATCGCGCAAGCATCGACGCTATACAACGCATCATCATGATTGCGAGCACCGTCGAAGCGCTGACAGAACGCATCAGAGAACTTGAGGCAAGCGGTAAAGTAACGACGAAAGAAGTGCGCGAGTCGCTCGTGCGCGCATACGATCTAGGAAAAGAATACTGGCGACTAGCCGACAGCGAATCACCGAAGCAACACAGACTCGCCGAAGAAATACAAGCGAAGTTTGACAGCATGCTTGAGAAAGGCATCACGCATGAGTGACGCTTACGACAAGATCGACCGCTACTTGCGCAACAATCTCAACGACACAGACTATGCCGAATATTCAGACGCACTCGAAGAAGTTTACTCGTCATGGTGCCCGGAGAAAGACACTGCATGGATAGCTATGCTCGGACGACGTGTGCCAGTAGAAAACATCTTGCGTGAATGTGCAATAGGCAAACGTCCGCGACTAACTCCTGACCAATGCCGCGACTTAGCGATGCGCCTGGGCAGCGCTGACTATCAAATCAACGCGGCATTGTGGCCTGATGGATGAAGTCGGCTTCTGGCATGATCGCGTCAGACCCAACCTCGTGAAGAGTTGTCAGACGATGCATCTGCGCTTTCACTTCGAGCGCGTCGAGAACGTCGTCAACGACGGCACGCCGGACGTTGACTACTGCATCGACGGTGTTGAAGGGGGCCTCGAATTGAAGTTCAGCGACACCGCACGCCGGGACGATTCCCAGGTGCTCGGCCTGGGTCACGGCATGCGCCGATCTCAGATCGTGTACGCGGCTCGCCGGACCTGGGCGGGCGGGCGCTGTTGGTGCCTGATCGGCAATCAGCGGGCAACATGGCTCGTCGACCTTCGAGGGATGACGGCGCAGGAGATGGATGCCCTTGCCGTCGCCAGTGCCGCACGCCTGCGTCAGATCGCGTCGTGGCACTGCGGCCCGCGCATGGGCACTACCTTGCCCCTAGCGCTGATCGAGCGCTTGCCTACTCTTCTTCCTTCTCTGGCACAAGCGGCACATAGCTGACCGCGTTTGCCTTGACGCCCACTGATCCGGCGAATGCGTCAATGGCCTTCTTCGCTTCTGCCTGCGACTCGAAAGTCTTCGTGCCTTCGGCGATGACGGTTTCGCCGTTGTCGCTCTTGAAGCGCCAAGACCACACGCCGCTTGAACCTTCGCTACATTCGATCTTCATTGCATTGCTCCTGAATCGGTTGAACGTGTGCGAGAGCCACTCGCGTTATTGCCACGGCTTGCGAATGACGATCCGAGCCAGAAAGCCCCTATCGTCGAGAGTGATCCGATGATGGCTGTCACCACGATCAATCGTACTTCATCGGTATAAATCTGTCCGCCGTTCGCTCGAAATATTTCCCACGGGAACAGCACGACAAGCACCATCATGACAACGAGCCCGAGCATGACGATAGAGATCACGAAGGCCGGTTGCGTGAGCAACGAGAGCGGCTGTCCCTCTGGCGTGCGCATGGATGCGACAGCGACGCTGTACGCTCGTGCGCCTTCGATGCCGCCGCCGCCCGCCTCTTGAATGTTCAAGTAGTTCTTCTCGATAGCATTCTTGACGATGGTTGCTTGAACAGGATCGGCCTTCACCGCTTCGACAACCTCTTGTTCATTCTTCGCGCCGATGGCATCCTTCGCCACGGTGAACACTGCTTCTGCCGCTGCGATATTGCGGTTCGATACCTCAGAGCCACTGCCGAAAATCTTCGTCAACTGCGGCACGAGTTGAATGAGCGTCGGCAACAATGCCGCGACAACTGCGGGTATAGGCATTTGCTTCTCCTGTATGTAGCTTGCCTCGATGTCCGCCGTTTTACCTCTCGCAATCTCGACGACTTCGCTGCCGTTAGCCGGTGGCAATTTGGGCTCAAGTGCGATTGCTTCCGGTGGCAATGGTATCGGCAAGGGTTGCGCTTGTTCATTCAAATACAGCCCGCCTGCCTCTTCGTATTCTCGCTTGAACTCTCCCAGCGTGACAACGGGTTGCCCGTAGGGACTCCCAGGCAGGCTAGCCCATTCTTTATTGCACTTCGCAACTGCGATGTCGATGCGACCTTCGACAACATCTTCGAGTGCTTTGCGGCCAGCTATCAATGCGATAGCGGCAAGGTCTTGTGTCGGTGGCTCGAAGTTGATGAAGCCGTATTGATTGCAAACACCGTCCCATGTGCGCACGATGAATTGATACGCGCCCGCCGCAGTCGACGTGTAGACCTTGCCATTGCGCAGCGTCACCGTCGTCTTGATGCGCGGGTGATCGGCGAAGTCGTCGAACGTGCCATAGACACCGTCCGGACCCTTGAACAATTGACCACCGAACAGCGTGCGGTATCCGTTCTCGCCTTGCGTGCCTTCGCCATATCGAATCGCCCACAGGAACGCCCGCACATTGCGCTTGACGATGTAGTCTGTGAGCGTGATGTTTGCCATCAGTAGTAAGGCGATTTCGGTGGCGGCTTGTAATCGGGCCGGTGTGGAATAACCCACACGAGTTTGTACCACATGGCAAGGCAATAGATCGCGAGCGCAATCGAAATCCAAAGCGCATCAGGGTCCGTCTCTTGCCGCATGTAGACATAGTAGGATCGTGAGAACGCGCCCAGGCTGACGCCGCCGAGTGCAATGCATTCGAGCACGGTCTTGCGCACCATGCCGTTGAAGCTCGCGACGATAGCCGTCGTGCCGATGAAGAACCAGCACGCCGACGACACGAAAGAAGCATCGAGCATCATGTCATTTATCCTTCGGCTTGCCTCTATTCAACCATGCATCGAGAAAGCCCGACACAGCATTCGTCGATTGAACCCACTCCCACACGCGAGAGAGCACCGACATGCCGAACAGCCCCAGGAGAAAGCCCGTGAGCCCCTGCGGCAACGCGAGCCATTGCGCGACCCACTCAGTTGCGTAGAACGAGAAGAACGCGCCGCCGATCACCATGAGCACACGCTCGAAGAGTGACCCACTCACAAAGCGCATCGACACGAGAGCACCCGCAACACCGGCGAAGCGAAGTATCCATTGCTGTACTTCATCCCACATTTAATTCATCACAGTGACATTGATCGAGTCCGTGTCCGATAGCGTGCCATCGGTTGTCGTCATGACAACAGGGTCCGGGCCTTGATAGTTAAGGTCCGGATAATAGTAGAACGATGCCAACGCCGAGTTAATTTGTTGGTAGTCGCCCGTGAGCGTCACTTGTCTCGTTGAGTGTCCTGTTATGAGTGCCGTACCTTTGTCAGTCAAGGTATAGCCAAGCTGCGTCCATTTGAACTCTGTGCTGAATGAGCCAGTTACCGCAGCATCTAGGTCAATAGACCAACAGGACACGCCACGAAAGGCGGTGTTGACCGTATTCGTTTGTTGATATGCATTCACGGCTTCTGCTAGGGTGAGATTGTTCGTGTAGTCATAGTTATGCGACATGCCAATCATGTGTTTGTTACGTGGAATTTGCGTGTCCGTTATGAACTGAAGAACCTTGCTTGATACAGCATTCGCCACTTTGTTCGCTGCATTGTCCATGAATATCTGTTGAACTAACGTCAAGCAGTCTGCATTGTGCAAAGCGACAGCAATGTCCTTCACTTGCTGCGACGCTGGGTTTTGCCTGAATGAATAAACAATCATGAACTTCGAACCGTATGCTGCCTTCAATTGCTGCGCGATATAGACAGCTTCCGTTGTGAGGCTCAAGCCAGTTAAGTCGCCGTCGTAAAACTGAATGTCGATGCCGTCGACGCCACCCATTGCATAGATCAACGGAATGAGCGAGCCAAGCAAGGCATCCGACTGCGCTCGCGTCGTGTAGTTGAAGCCATACCCAGGCCCGCCGACAACGAGCAAGACAGGCTTGCCGCAGGCTCGAATGAATTGAACATCGTGCGGTAGCGGCACGCCCGCATTGCCCGTTGCATAGGGCCAGGACACAGCACCGCCGCCCAGGCCGGAACCGGCATTGCGTGCACGCGCCATACCAATGACATTCCAATAATTGTTTATCTGTCGCATCGTTGTCGCAGCGGCACCGTTCCAATAACCATAGAGCACCTTCGTCGGACAACCATCGGCGAGATTCGTGTAGCCCGTGGCATTGGCGTCATATTTAATGATGCCGTGACCGCACGAGATCGTTGTGCGAAGCGACATCTTATAGGCAGCGGTGATCTTCATCGAATTGTCAGGACCGGGACCACTCGTGAACTTGATGTTCGAGCCCGCAGTAAAGCCAGATACCGAGAACGGTTGTGGCGGCACGAGTTGCACAGGCGGCAGTGCAGGCACACCGACAACAATGTTGATGTCGTTCGCACTTGTCTTCGGACCATCGTTTGTCGACACTGTTATCTTAGCGTAGCCCCAGAAGCCGCCGTTGTGCGTGAAGATCAACGTGCCGAGTGCTGCACTAATCTGCGTCTGTGTGCCCACGAGAGTGACGAGCCCTGTATCGTTGCCGGTCACGGCTGCGCCGCTTGGCGTCACGTGAACAATGCCACCGACCATCGTGAGCGTCGTTGTCAGCGTCGCCACATCAGGGTCATACACAGTGATGCCGTCGCCTGAGAAGTTGAGCGTGTAGCCATACGGCACCATCTTCGTCCCTGACGGCACAGAGTTCGTTGGCCCAGGCGGCACATAAGGCGGTGCTGTACCTGACACAACGACGTTGAAAGTGTCGGTATCAATGTTGTCACCGTCGCTCGTGCGCAGAGTGATCGTTGCAGTGCCACTGAATGCCGGTGTCGGTGTCCAACGTAAACCGTCGAATGCGCGATTTACGTTCGTAGTTGAGCCCATGACAACAACGCGAGTGCTGATGTTGTTGGAAACGATCACGCCCACATTCGGTATAACTTCGAGTATGCCGCTAGAACAAGTAAGCGTCGCTGTGACGAGTGGTGAATCGTTATCGGCAACCTTGACAGGATTGCTGTCCGCTACTCGAAAGCGCTTCGTCGTGTCGATGTAGGTAGTCTGTCCCGCTGGCACGGTGTTGACCGGCAACGCACTCGGCAACACCGTAGCGGGCGGCACTCTGATCGGCAAACCTCCATAGAATCGTATGCCCATGATTGCCTCACGCCGCCGTCATGCGGAAGATGCGAAAGCCGATGCCGTCGCTCGAAATGATTGCGGCATTACCGACCGACATCGTCTTCGATGACGTTGCGCCATCCAAGAAGTTCACGCCGAGAGAGGCAGTGCTGATCGTCACCGAGCCGCCCGACACAGCGTTAATGGTGACTGCGAAGCCGTCGACCAAACACTCGGCAGCGAATGAGATAGTTATGCCTGTGCCCCTGCAATCGACGCAGCATCCATTGTCACCGAGCTTCATCTGTCTACTTGCTGTCACATCGGTGCCCGCAGCATCCGGGTTCGCTGGGTCAGTGCGCACACGCGGTATGCCGGTGTTGTATAGATTATTCAGCTTGTCGATGTAGTCTTTGCGACCATAGTCGAAGGGGCGATTGCTTGTTGCCATCACACTTCCTCCATCGCGATTCTCGCGGCATAAATGTCGTAATTGGGTTGAGACAGTTGCGTGCTGTCCGCAAACTTGCCCCACAGTTGATAGCTCTGTTCGAGCAACTTGTCGTCGTCTTCTGGGAACAGGCTCGCGAACAACGGTTCTGTCGTACCGTTCAAACGAGCAAGCCGCAGCAACGCGGCACGATCCGCAGAATCCATGTTGCCGAGTTCAAACTCAACGCGTCGCCACTTCGGTCCGCGCTCGCTGCGCAAGTCGCCTGCTTCAGTGCGCTTGCTCTTGCTCGAATCAATGAACGAGACGCTGTGTCCGAAGTTGAAGTTATATTTCGGCGACCACACCGGACCGGCAATGAGTCGTCCGACTTCGATGTACGTGTCTGGATTGGTCAGATCGAAGATGTGCACTTCGAGCTTGCGCACAGCGTAGTTGCCCGGTATCCACACGACACCATAACCGCCATAGCCATAGGAGAACAGAGAGGCACCGCCACGCTGATAGAAGTTCTCGCCAAGGGGCGAGCCCCATAAAAACTGTCCCAGGCCCGGAGGTGCCGCGCACAGCACGTGTGCGGTGTCGAACGCAGGCGTCGTGTCTGTTTCCTTCGCGTATCCGATCACGCGCATCGTGGCTTGTGATGTGAGGTTGTTGAACGCAGCAACGACGCAACTGATCGTTTCTGATTGCGGCCAGCTACAAGCGACACCGGCATTCACATCGAGTGAACGCCACACTTTAGCCTTGAGGTTCGATAGTAGATTTCCGACAACGAGTAAGCCGGACTCGCTCGACGCGACGAGTGACGCACGGTCAACGGCGTTGTCCCAAATCAATCGGATATTGCTCATGATGCATAGCCTTCTTCGCTGACAACTTTGAAGCCGACGAACTCGGTGCCCGCATAAGTTGTACTGACGCGCACGCCGCCGCAAATCCTGTTGTATTGCGTAGATGGATGCGGCAGGTTGCTCGTATAACTGGACATCTCAACTGTTCTTGTGTTGCCGGTGCCAGTAAGAACAACACCGTGATTCGCCACTGTCGTTTCTGAGAACCACGAGAGCACCATCGCTTGCTTTGCTTCACTCCATGCTCTCGCCCAACTGCCGATTTTCCACACTAACGGATTGTTGGATGGAATGTCTTTGAAGACCACTGTCAACGTCTCGCGAGCAAGACTACCGGGCGGACGATTCCAATACAAATCGCCAGCAGGCATCTTCAACCATTGCCCGCAATCAGACACGAGCGTGATGCCTGTGTTTGGCGTGATGACTTCACTAGGCGCAGTCACAGACACGATACGTGCCGGTGCCCTTCGCATGATGACATCTCGCTCGTTGACTACTACTGCCATCAGATTAGCACCCTGATTGTGACCTGGGACGTTAGCCAGTTTACAGCTACCGACACGACTTGTCCTGTCTTGCCTGCGGACAAATTAAAGCGACGGTGAATCACCTTCATCGCTGCGCCCACTGGCGTGAACATCAAGTTCGCAAAGCCTACGAACTCATACACGTGACGCTGTGACGAACGCAACGCAACACGCCGAGTGCACTCATTGTTCGCGCTGTAGCTATCCAACAATAAACAATTCTCTTGCTCAACTGCTTCGGCAATTGATACGGTCAACCACTCGCGTCTATACATCTCCTTGTGATCTTCTGGCACACCTTGCGCTGTGTCTTCTTGTATTGTCCAATTCTTGCAATAGCCCAGGCGAGCACCCGGCACCAATGGCAAACGATCCGCGATGTGCAGCGAGCCCGACACCATGTCCGACTCGGTGACAACAATTGTCGGAAGAACATTCGACTCTGTGCCGGTGAACGATACCGTGTTAGCGAATATCCACGAGTCAGTGTTGCCTGAGATGGTATCGTACTTGCGCATCACAACACGAATCCATCTAGTAGTCGACGCTGTTACCTGTGAGTTGTATATCTGCTTATAGCCTGACAACCCTTGCCCGCCTAACGCTTCTGCGTTGTTGAATGCCGTTGTCGGCAGGACAGGCACGCCGCCGAGAAGTGTGCCAGCTTCGTTGTACTCACTGAAGTAAATAGCGACGCGACAGCGATGGGCACCAGTGTACGCACTAACGACATATTGCTTGCCGGGTTCAACTGGAATAGCTTTGCCAATGTATTCGAAATAGCCTTCTGGATTATTTACGATGCCTTGTTGATGCGCATAGAACGTGTTTGTGTTTGGCGGAGTCCAGACATCAGAAAGATTGATGCCTACTGTCGCATCAGGGGCAACGCCGCCGCTACCGCCGTTATAGGTCCAGCCATCAAGCAGCGCAGAAAAATCGCCGTTGTACTGCAAGTTCACTGGCGTTGAATCGTCGTCCGGCGGCAACTTCAGCTTCACGAGTTGTACTTTACCGAGCGCTGTCATCGTCAGGCGTGCACCCACAGACGCGGCAAGTTGCTGACACGCCTCAAGCACTGTCATTCGCTCTGTTGCGTGTAGACCAACCGGCGCTTTATTCTTTGCGTCGAACACAGTGAAGTTGCGAACATCAATGTCGGCTGCTGTAAAACGATTCGCAGCAATGGTGCCCCATTCAATTAGCAACCGACGCACCAGAGACGCCACTGTGTTGACGTAGCCACCAGTGAAGCCCGCAGCGGTAGGAGTTTTATCGCCTTGCACGCTGCATGTGACCCTGCCATAAGGCTGTTTCTGTAATTGAAACGATTGCGGTGCGCCTTGAAGGAATGTAGACGCCACAGGAACACCGTTGTCGCGAACCTCTAACTGTCCCTCTGCTAGACGCGCATGATAGACATAGATCAAATCCTTGGCGCTATAGATCAACGGCGTGATGTTGTGACATTCGCCGAACGTGATCGGCACGAGTTGGTCTGCGTTAGGTCCAATGCCGCCGACTTTCGAATCAGTGATCGGCATATCGAGACGATACAGCTTGTCGCGCAGCCGCACGTTCACGGTGTCGCGCATGCTGCTGTCAATGTCTTCAATCGTGCCGTCGAATATCTGCCTGAAATCACGGCGCGGCCATGTCGCATCACCGACGTATGCCTTGAACTCTTTATAGAGCCACACGCGGTCAAACATCCAATCGAGATCACCTTCGGTGTTGTCTAGCTCGATGTCGCCATACGATTGATTGCCTTGCAAGTCGAGGTCGATGGTCTGCGCGAACTCAAGCCCGCCGCGCATCAACGGCGCATAGAAGGCAGCATTCGGACCGTCTTCGATTTTCGTCACGAAGCCACGCGACGCGAAGAAGACAGACTCGGTCATGTTCGTGACAGGGTCAACACACTTCGTCTCGATCAGCACAACACGAATCGCATGATCGTCGTTCAACCATGCTGCGAACTGTTCATCTGTTACCGCCGACATCGGCGACGGCAGCGGGAAGATTATCGGCGGCTTGACCTCATTCGATGCACGATCACTGTTGACATACGGTGCTTGCAGATAGAGCGCCGCAAGTGCTTTCGTTGCGTAGTCTCGCCGATGATTAGACGCTGTCGCAGTCGTCAGGAATGTAGGCGGCAGCGCAACCGATGCCACCTTGCCAGGAACATACGAATTCGTTGCCGGTGATGCAACGGTAAACGCCACAGGCGACGCAGTCGAAAACGTGATGCGCCCTGATTGCGTGTTAGGCGGATCGTGCGCATAGTTCGCTTGCAGCGCAATCGAGTTCTTACTCGGGAAAGCAGTCGCCGCAAACACAGTCGAACTGTATGCAGTGCTCGTCGCAGTCGAGTTGTCTGCTACGGCATCACCCGGATAACCTGGGCTCAAGACATACGCAGCCGGTGACGCAACACTCGTGTATGTCCGACCGAGAACATCCGACGTGACCGGCGAGACAAGGTTGTACGCTACCTCTATCGCAAGCGAAGATCGAGCGAAGCCGCTTGTCGTCGCAGTGCCCGTGAGCGGTGCATACGTGAACGGCAACGCAATCGACGTGCGCGCAAGACTGACTTGTGCATCCTGCGGAAAGTTAAAGTAAACCGCAGGCACCGCATTGCTCGGAATAATCCGGACAATGCCAGAGAACGAGTCCGGTGCGGTGTGGCTGTATGTTATCGGCGACGCCGTCGAGAACACGATGCGGACAACGCCGGACGTTGCCGCTATCGCTGTCTGACTGTACGCAGTAGGTGACGCAGAAGAAAACCGTGCGGACACATCGCCTGCATCAGAAGGCGCTGTGAAGAAGTTCGTTGCCGTCGCAGTCGATGTGTAGGTGCGTCCTACCGATGCCGTCGCATTCGGTGCGGTGTGCGTGTAGTTCGCTTGCAGCGCAACCGAATAAACAGCGAAGCCCGATGTTGCCGCTGTTGCGGCAAGCGGCGTGAATGCAAGCGGTGACGCAACCGAGAAGAGCGCAGCGGTGTCGCCTGTTGCATTCGGCGACTGTGCAAAGCCCGTCGACGAAGCGACCGATGAATAAACCCGACCGAGCGAAACCGTCGCCGCTATGCCTGTTGTGCTGTATCCGATCGGATCAGCGCTGCTGTAGTAAGCCCCGGTGTCCCAACCTGGGAAACCGGCTTGCGAGAACGATCCAGGCGACGCGATCCCGACCCTGCCAATGCTACCGGAGCCCGGAGCGGCCCCGAGAGCGTACAGGCCCGCATTTCCGACGCTCGCCCAGCCGCGCCCGGTGCCCGTCGCCGTCGCCGCGAAACTGAAGACGAAAGGCAACGCAGCACTGTTGCCCTGCACGCTCGACACCGCAGCCGCAGCCGCGAGCGCATAGGCCGCAGGCCCCACGTTCCCGGCAGTCGGCACATAGATGCTCGTCGCGGCAACCGGCGCGAGTGTGTACGTCGTTGCGACTGCGTTGCTGAAGACGGCAACTGACGATGTGGCGGCAACCGGCGCGAGAGCGTAGGACGCTGCGACTGCGTTGCTCGTGTAGACCCGCGTGATCGAAGACGTTGCCGCTGTCGGCGACATCGGCGCGAACGTGAGCGGCACTGCGTTGCTGACAGCTTGCACGCTCGACGTTGCCGCAACGGGCGACATCGGCGCATAGACGTTCGTGTTCGCGTTGCTGTAGTCTTGCACGCTCGACGTTGCCGCAACCGGCACCATCGGCGCATACGTCATCGGGTCTGCAACCGACGTGATTGCTGCGGCAGCACCGGCAGAAGCAGCGGTGTTGAACCCGTCAATCTGCGCGGCCTGCAACTTCGTGCCGCCTGCGTTCGTGTATATCCAGAAGACAGGCTGACACGATGCAAAGTTAACCGGCAGCGTGTTCGTCAGCGCAGAGTGACGAACAACCCATTGACCGGCAGTCGGCGGATTAGAAGCGCTACTCGGCGCAGACTCGAAGTATGTTGTCCCGGCTTGCTCGCGAATCTGCAACCATCTATAGGTGTCTTCTTCTGCGAAATAGGAGAAGGTTATATCTGCAACATGGCCCCATGCACCGCCCGTGAATTTAATGATTCGCAGATACCCGGCAGTGTTTTGCGCGAACGCTAGCGTGTTATTGCCGGGCGACATAATGCCCAGCGAGAAATCGGCGGTGCTAGGATCACCGACTTGCTTGAATGGTTTAACGAGCTTGAAGAAGACCTTGCTCTGTCTAAGATCGTAGAACGGCCCAGCAGAAAAGATTTCGGCCTGCGCGCCAGCAATGCCAGTCGAAACATCGAAGACACCGACGCCACCTGTGAACGTCACCGTGCCATCGAAGTTACTTGTCGTCCACTTGCCCGTGTCGAGTGGTGCTTCGAAGTTCTCTGTGAGCGTCTCCATCAATGGCGGTGCATACACCGTCACTGTGCTGATTGCATCGGGCGCGACGCAACTATAAGCAGTCGGATCGGCTGTCGATGTTATCGCTGCCGCGCCTGTGTAGTAGCGCAACTTGTAGGGCGAGACTAAATCAGAATTTTGCGCATTGATCCAGAAATCTTCGCTGTAGGCTGTCGCCGCTGTTTGAACATTGACAGCCCAAAGCTCGCAGACCAGTAAGTCACCCGCTTGAACATCAGCAGACGCACCCGAGAATTGTTGATCTAGACGCGGGTCGCCTAAGAGCCGCCACTCAATGCCGTAGTTCGCCGACGCATCGAGAATGTACGAAACAACCTGACTCGTTGACGGACGCCAGATATACAGAACCGGCCAATTGAATGTATGCGCATTGGCGTTATTCTGTCCCGCAGATACTTCCCAACTCCACAACTGCGCCGGTATGGTTTGCGCTGCCAGTGGTGGCGTCGAGTACCGACCCAGGAACAGCGATTGCGCAGTAGTGTTCGCCTTCGACACAACACCGCGCCACACGGGATTATGAACAATCGTCTCTGGCAACGCACCTTCAGCAGTGCCCCATGCGGTGTGCTGCGTAGCTGTCGGTGTCTTCGGAAGATAGGTTGCCTTCGTTCCCGCTGTCGGCGATGAAGTCGGTGTCGCGCTACTAAAGAACAGGACCGAGTTAGGTGCGAAGAGCACCTTATACTGCGAAGCGATCTTCGATGTGTTGTCGGTGATCCTGAATGTCTGCGTGTAGATACCGGCGATTGTCGGCGACGTAACTGTCCACGCTTCGACGACAAGTATGTCGCCATCTTGAATGCCTGCTACCCGTGCACCCGCGAATGTCCGCGTCGCCGTCGCCGCTGTAGCTGGCAACTCAGTGCCCGCATCAGCCGCCGCATTGAAGACATAACCGACAACAGTGCTGTTCGAAGGCCGGTACACATACATGACCGGCCATAGAAACGCATTCGCATTGAGATTGCCCTCACCGACAACTACTGCATAGTTCCAATTCTGCGCCGGTATCGTTTGCGCGGCCAATGGACGCGAAGAAAAGCGCCCGAAGAAGTGCGATTGCACAACGGTGTTCGACACCGTCGCTGTCGTGCGGTTCGCGATGTTCGCGCCGCCGCCCCAGAACAACGGCAACGATCCTTCGACCGCACTGCCAGATGCGACGTTGTTGTTCCCGACCTTCGGCAGTGACCCTGCCTTCAGCCCGCCTGATGGAAAGACTAGAGCCTGATCGGCACAAGGAAAGAAATTCGTGATGCCGCTAAAGAACTCTTCGCCGTCTACTGGCGTCGTTGCATACGTTGCCGGGTCCGCACTGCTTGTGTAGTTGCGCGTCACTGTTGCCGTCGCATCGAACGGCACCATCGGCGCATACGTCATCGGGTCTGCGACGCTGTTGTATACCTTCACCACGCCTGACGTTGCCGCAGTCGCCGACATCGGCGAGAGTGTCAGCGGCACTGCGTTGCTCGTGTAGTTGCGCGTGACTGTCGATGTCGCTGCGAACGCCGTCATCGGCGAGAACACGAGCGTGTCAGCGGTGCTCGGTGTATTCGGTCCTACCGGACCCGAGTAATAAACTAGCTTGTACGGTGAAGCAATATAGGTGTTAGATGCCTGGGTCCACAGCCATTGAAGCTGTTGACTGCCGGTCATACCTAAAATGCCAGAAGCCCAGAACTCACAGACAAGTATGTCGCCTGCTTGGCACGTTACCGCCGCACCGGCAAATAACTGCCCCGAAACACCTGCCGGTGTGACAGCCCACTCAACACCCATTTGAGCGGACGCGTTGAGACAGTATCCAACGACCGAATTAGTCGAGGGACGCCATACATAGATAACAGGCCAGTGATATGTATTGCACTGCGTATTCCACTCGCCGCACACAACATTTCGATAGTCCCAGCTTTGCGCCGGAATGGTCTGCGCATCAAGAGGCAATGTGCAGAAACGCCCGAGATAGTACGTCTGCCTATTCGCAGTGTCGTTCAGCATCGGGCATTGCCGCGACTGCTGATTCGTATCGTCCGGAGGTACTTCGGTGAATGACGAATTGACCTCTGACCCAGGCCAAACATTGTTAATGGCAGGCGAAGCGAGAGGCAGGTACGTAGCCTTCGTCCCGGCTGTCGGTCCGACTGTCGGTACAACGGCAGTGAAGTATAGATTCGAAGGCACTAGAGGTACTCTCCGCTAAGCGTGCAGCTAGGGAACTTCGAGATCGTCGGGCGCACCGGGCAATCGAGTGTCGGCTTCGGTGTTGTGAGCCCTTGCCAGCACTCGCCGCATTGACTGCACACGCCATCAATCCTCCACCTCTCGCCCGTCACGGGTACGAGGTAGATAACACTCGTCGGCGTTTGCGACTCGATAACTACATTCGGGTCGCACGTCGGGACGTGCGCCACACGACTTTACGAGTCGGTGAAGATCGTACCTGGGCTCGCGTTGTTGAACTTCACAGTGAACGAGTCACCGTCATTCAACGTCACGTTAGAGCCGTGATCCCACCACATCACAAGGGCATCAGCCGGACTCGTCGCGGTGTCGTTGTAGATGCCATAGTAGCGGAATGGACCGATAGCCGCGCCCGCTGCCGTGAAGACAACTTGAGCCGCCGCTACCGTTGTCACACCGGCTGCTTCAGAAATGGTAAGCGGCCCGCCAAGCGCAACACCGCCGCCCGCACCACCTGTGTAGCCGCCGCCCGTAGAGAGTTGCGTGATTTCAGAGAGCATCGACTGTGTAGCAACTGGCAGCGTGTTCGTGAGAAACATCTTGAACGTGTGCGAGCCCCAATTGTGAACACCGCGATTCTTTTGTTCGCTGTAGTCGTTGAACTTGTTTGCTGCTGGCATTTGAATTCACTCCTGTTAGGCCAATACAGGCCGAGAACGTGATTGATAGGTTCGCTGACGAGCGGCCCGGATAGTCGCTTCGCTTTGCACTTGTGCCGACTGTTGCGCCGCTGTGAACGTCGCACCGATTGTGTTGCCTGCATCTTGCCGATTCTCTTTGCGCAATGCCGCAACCTCTTGACGCAGTGCACGCAACTCCCCTGAGAAGTCAGGCAGACCACGAATGAACGCCGATTCATTTTGAGGCAAGACCATTTCGTCTTGATGAAGCAACGCAGGATAGTTGTTGAATGGGACTCGCGACAAGCCTTCGGCGTGCGGATAACCCAGCGTGTATAGATCGTGACGTGCCTCTAAGAACAAACGCAAAGCGGTGTCGACACTCATCAAAGTTTCGTTAATGGAAATGAGGTGATCGACTTGACGATTCAACGCGAGCAATTGCATGTCGGCAACGTCGCTCAAGTATTTAGTCGAACCCGCTGCAAGTTCCATCTCAGATGTGACCTTGTTGAACAACTCATCGTAACCTTCGCCCGAACTGTAGAACTCCCTGCCGCCTTGCAGCAAGGCTCGCGCAGCCGCTTGCATGCGCTCAACGTCTTCCGCCTTGTAGCCACCAGCAGCCGCCGCACTGCGTGCAGCACCATACTGATCGCGAAGTTCCCCCATGCGCTCACCCGGTGTGAGCGTGCTCAATGCTTCGTCAACCTTCAGCGACTTGTTGAAGTCCAAGAACGATTGCGTCGCGTCACGCATCGCGTCACGCGTCCCAATCAATGTATCCCGTTGACGCTCATAAGCATCGCGCAAGTTATCCGTCGCTGTCTCAAGCACATTCGACAAGCGTTCGTATTTCTCCGCAGCCGTTTCAGTTTTAGCCGCCACCTCTTCTATCAACGGGTTGAGTTCTGCGAATGCTGCATTGACCTTCATCAACGCCGCATAGCGCATTCTGTCGCCTTCTACTGCGAGATCAAGACCGTCGACCAACTTGCGAAACGACGCTCTGTCGTAAGTGCGCAAGATCGCTTCACTCCAACCTGTCCACCCGGAGCCCGCTTCATTAAGTTGCGCGGCAATCTGTTGAAACTTCATCGACTGTTGTTCTGCGGGCGATAAGTAATTCGCGACATAGCTCGTGAGATTAGCACCGAAATTCTCGATGCCACCGGAAAGCTCGCCGAGACGAATAGCCGCTTCGAGCGACATATTCGCGAACTGTTTCATGACGCCGCCGAGTCCCTGCACTTGCTTCCAATACACATTAACAGCGGCAAGCTGTTCAACAGAAGCGAGCTTCATTTCATCGGTCATGCCTTCAGTCATCTTGTCGAAGTACGCAAGCAACTGTGCATCCATGCCAGAATTGCGAATTGCATCAACCATCAGAAACGCAGCACCCTTCGCTATCTCCGCAGCGAGTTCTTCTTCGCTACGTCCGACATTCTTGTTCGTGTAGCTACCGCCAAGCGAACTAATCAATTGAACCATCGACGCTGCGTCGCCACGCGGGTCTGTCGATATACCAACGCCGAATTGAACATCTTGCCGCGCAGCACCGAGCATCTGCGCCATCTTCTTATAGTTCGCGTTCAAATCCTTCACGGCATTTGCGGCACCCGAGTCCATCTCATTACCGAACTTGCCGATCAAAGTATCAGACGAATAACCGGCAGAGCCCTCCATCTTTGGCCCGCCACCTTTGCCGAACTTCTTGTAGAGCGCATAGGCCGCAATCGCAGCCAAGGCAACCCACCCTACCACCGGGATAGCAGCAAGGCCCGCACCGGCCCCCATGCCTATCGCGTTCGCCACCGGCAGGCCAGCGGCCATTGCGCCCGTGTACGTCGTTGCCGCAGCCGTGCCGACACCGCCGAACAGCGCCGATCCGGCTGCTGATCCTGCCATGCCACCGATACCGCCAAATGCGCCACCGCCGCCGCCTGCCGCACCGCCGCTTGCCGCACCACCCATGAAGCTCGCACCGAAACCTTGCGCCGCGCCCATGATCGTCGGACGCAGGATCATCGTCTTGAATAAATTCTTTATGAGGTCCGCTGCTTTCAACGAGCCCTTCATCAATTGATCGGTAAGCGATTGCCCGATCTGTTCCCAGGCTTGTTCGAATGCCTTCGCTGTTTCATCGGCATTCTTCTTCGCTGCATCGACAACTTCGATGCCCTTCATCGCCGCGATGATTCTTTTCTGATTCGCAATCTGCCGCTCATAGAACTCGCGCAAGACCGGGTCAGACATATTGACGACGCGCAAATCCTCAAGCCGTGCCAACGTCGTCGCTGCGATCTCACTCTTCAACTTGCCGCGATTCGCGAGTTCTGTTTCTGCCGCAAGCGCTGCTTCATCAGACGCCTTCAAGACAGTGGCTCGATCCTTGTCCGCTGCTTCGAACGCTCTCTTCTCTGCGTCAGCATAATCTTCTGCCGCCTGCGCTTGATCCTTGATGGCTTGCGTGTAGAACGGCTGTTGCGAGATCAAGCCATCGACAATCTTTCGATACTGATCTTCGGTGTAGTTGCGCTTCTTACTTTCGGCGTTGATAACCTTCATCTGTTCAATGAAGTTGTCGTTGTATCCAACAGCCTTCAAGGTGCCGCCGCCGACGATCTTGTCGAAGTCATCGGCTTGCTTTTCCGCTGCCTTGAGTGCGTCTTCAGCGGCCTTCTTCGCAATCTTCGCGAGTTCTTCTGCCTTCTTTTTGGCGTCCGCTATTTCTTTGTCGGTTTGCCCTTGCCGTATTTTTTCTTGCGTTTCGTAGGCACCTTCGCCGCCCGCTGCCATTGCCGCAGCTTCTCTCGCCGCCTTGGACATCATGTCGAGTTTCTTTTGAAAACTTCCCTTGAAGCCTTGCGTGTTGCCGAAAGAAATCCCTGCGAAGTCTTCGGACCAAATCGACTTTATCTTCTCGCCTAAATCCTCTACCGTCTTGTATGCACCAGAGAAGTCCATCGTACCTAAGTCGATGATGACTTTAATCAACGACACTACTGCGTTGATGACACTTTCGACAACCCTGTAGATCAATTGAAATGCAGTGATCGCACCGGCAAGACCGTGTCCGACAGCTTCAGAAAAACTGTGCGCACCTTGATTCGCGCCAAGTGCATCAGCCGCATCACCCATGCCGAACATAGATGCGGTAGTCTCTTTGATAACGAGCTTGAACGCTTCTGTTGCAGGCACAGTGCCAACAAGAATAGCTTGAATGTATTGCCGCGACTTCGATGTGAATTCAGCGTTAGCATCATTCAATCCATCGACAGATTGAATCATCTCATTATTGAGCCGCGTAGCGAATGCCGTTTCATCGGCAAGCACTTTGATTGCCTTGCCTAGTTCACCGGCACCTCGACCCGCTATGGCTTGCAAGATTTCCGTCTTCTCGACGCCATCAGCATACTTGCCCATCGCCACACCGAGCGCTGCAACACGCTCTGCCGGGTCCAGCTTTATAAAGTCTTCATAGTTGATGTTGATACGCGCTAACGCTCTCGCAGCCTTGTCGCCTTCTTCATCAGTCGACTTGAGTATGCGCGTCATCGCATTCATGTGACCTGCCATGCCTTGCATGGATATACCGGCCACATCTGCCGCAGTCTGTAGCTTCGCGATGTTGACCGCTGAAGCGCCCGTCATGTCGGCAAGGTCTGCGTAATCGCCTGCTTCCGCCATCAATGCATAGAGTTGCTTGACGGCATCAATTGCCATCTGCACACCCTTCTGAATAGCATCAGCAAAGAGAGCACCCTTGACCGCAGCCGCAGTCATTTGATCTTCGAAACTCTTTACATCACTCGCGCCCTTCTTCGCGCCTTTGCCGACACCTTCGGCGGCATCTTCTGCCCTGCCTGCGGCACGCGTGAAGTTGTCCAGCGATTGCCGACCTTCATCGACCTGTCGTGAGTCGATGCCGATGCCGAGTGTTGTTATGTCCATGACTTACCCTTCGACATCGGCGTCGTCATCGCGCTCTTGCGGCTTGTCATCATCAGACGCTTCGCGCAAAGTCTTGTCCATGCGAACGAGTAGATCAAATTCCCATCGTGTAGGAACGATCTGCCGATTGCGAAAGAACGAGCACAACTCTGTCTCTGTGATAGCCGCAAGCCCGAAGCCCGGTGTGCGCGTTGAACTGAGACGAGAAAACCACTCCCAGAGATAATCAGTCCCAGGAGGCAACTCATGGCTTCGTAGTTCAACAAGTTCGTCAGGAGCAACACCCGTCATCCTTTCAACAACAGCAAGCGTCTCATACAGCGCTATGCCGTCTTTACCTCTTTTGCCACCGCGAGCACTGGCTTCGACGAACTCGCAGATTTTGTCGGCGAGCCCTTCAAAAAAGCCGCTTCATCCTCCAACGCGGCAAGGATGCGGTCTTTCCAACTTGGCTTCACCGCGAGTATCTGCGTCACGCGTTCGCGCACGAACGGCGCAGCCTGACCGTTGACAGTGAAGCCAAACCAACCGACGACAACAGCAGCGGCAACCTCGAATTCATTTTGACGCAACGTGGCATCGAGTTGCTCTGCACCTTCTTCGCTCTTCAAGTCGAAGCGTGTGCGCTTCACCGCCTGCCGACGAATGGCCTTCTGCCGCTGCCCCGAGATCGTGCGTTGATACTCGTCCGAGTCCTTGCCCACGATGATGAAGCCGTCTGTCGGTTCGCCATCTTCATCCCAGGCAATAGCAACACGCTGCGTGCCCGGTTCTTCCTGTACTTGATCTAGTTCCATTTACTTTCCTGTGACGTTGAAGTCGTAGATAGTTAAGTCGCCGTTGCCGTACACCATCTCAACGCCAAGTTGAACATTGGTGCAGTATTCAGTGCCGCGCACGAATGGCTTGCCATCTTTGGCCTTGCGCGTCTGCATGTGCGCGAAGAACTTCGAGAAGTCCAAGTGAATATTGCCGTCCGCGCCCTTCGGATGATCGTCGCCGTCGTGTTGAAAGATAATGAACTTCCAACCCGTGCGCTGTCCGCCTTTCTCTTCGTTCGCATACTTACCGGAGAGCGTTCCATTCATGAATGAATAGCCTTCGCCCGCGAAGTACACGTGATAGACAACACCGTCGATAGTGGTGTCGTGGCTATACCAACCGGGATTGCGCCCGTTTGGATGCCGCCCATAGGTGCCCCAATTGCCCACGGGTATCATGATCTCGTGCGTGATCGACGTATTCGGGAAACCGTGCACTTGATCGGGTGTCTCTTGAAGCCAGATGTCAAAGGACAGATGCCCTCTGCCTGTTGCAGTGGTCTTCTTCCACTTCAAGTCGGCGACGATTGAACCGTCAGGCATGCCCAGGCGCTTAGGCAGATGATGCCCAGGTGCACAACTCGAAGGCACGCGTCGAATGACCGAGCCGCCCTTCGGTTGCCACTCGCGCACGACATCTGTCGGCGCACCGGCAGGCGGATTCGGCACCGTGACGCCATCAGCCGCACGCACAGCAACGACCCAGCCGGGATATTGATCCGGACCTTGCAGCCCAGGTGGCGGACCGTAGATCGCGCAGGGATAGCCCTTGACTTCACCGTATGCCGGATTGTCATTGACCTTCGCGCCCGATTGATCGAACTCGGGCCACTTCCACTTGATGCGGAAAGCGATAGCGCCCGATGAAGAAGGCGTCAGCGCTCGCTCGACTTCTTGCGTGTACTGATGCGACGCGCCGCCTTCGGATAATCCACGAGAGCCCCAGCGGTTATCGTAAATCCAGAACTTGCCGACTTCGAGCATGTCGCCGGGATGTCGAGCCATGTTGGCAATGTCAGGCACGCCTTGTGATGGTGGCGGTGCCGGTGAAGGTCCAGGCGCAGGAGATGGCGACGGTGCTGCCGCACGTGGATCGGATGAATTCTCCCATTGATTCACGTTCCACCTCCACCAACCGCCCGCCTCATTCGTCTGATAGATCGCGCCGCCGAAATACAGCAACGTCTTCACGTTCGCCGATATGGTTGCCGTGCCATTGCGTTGAATGACACCGTCGAGAACCGTCCACTTGTGCCCGAAGCCGTCGACCAATAGCACATTGGGCGGTATCGTTGCGCCATTCGGACTCTCAGACGGGACCGCAGGCGGTGCCGGTGTCGGTGATGGTGCAGGAGTGGGCGACGGCGCAGGCGACGGCGCAGGCCCAGGCGACGCAGAAGCGGTGAACGTACCTGTGAACGTCCCGACGAACGTACCTGTGAGCTTGTCGCCTTCGGCCATAGCTGTTCTCCTGTGTGTTTGAAATTACGAAGGAACAACCGCGCTGTCTTGAAGCTCGATTGTGGTTGCGTTCGCCACGAGTGTCGGTCCGCCGACATCGTTATACAGCGCGACGAAGTTATACGTGCGCTTGAGCCCTGTTTCAACGTCATCAGGCGTGCTCGAATTGAGCTTTACCTTGTGCAACGCGAACGTGTTGAACTCCGCTGTGTCTGCGTTGCTTGCCGCAAGTGCCGACACGATGCTCGTCTCGACTTCATCGTCGTATAGATCGGGAATTTCTGCGCTGTCATAGTAAGCCGTGAAGCTACCGCTCGCCATCAGCTTACCCGTGAACACGTCGGGCCGGATGTTGTCGCCGACGACAGGGTCAGCAACCGCGCCGCGAGCGTCGAGATTCAACGAGAGATCAGTCACCGTACCGCGTCGTGTGCCGTTCACGATCAACGCACCGCCTGCGGCAACCATGACGCCGGTTGTCGTTTCATTCACCGGAGTGGTGAAGTATCGCGTCACATCCTTCGATTGATCCAGGCCCAGGAATGACCAATCAAGACCGGCGTTGCCCGACCCAGGCAGACGCACGTTCACCGATGCGGCCTTGCAGTCCTGATTGCGTTGACTGCGCGGCACTTCGGGAAACCATTCTTCAGCGGTGTAGTAGATGTCGGTGTGCCCCGTCTCAGGCACAAACGTGATGCCACCTGGGAACATGAACGAGCTTGCCGGGACCGCTGTTTCAGTGACAGGCGCTTTGCGATTGAGCGGTATCACTGTGAGCGTCGTTGCTGTCGGCACACCGACGATCAGCATGTTCCTGCGCGAGCCCGCAGCAAGGCCCGCAATCGGACGAATGACGCGCCCGATCTTCGCACCGTCTGTGAGCCACGAGCCCGTCGTGCGTGTGATGGTGTACGTCGGGCCGGTGCCCGAAACACTCGCCGTTATGCCGGTGATGTTCGCAATCGCGGTGAACTCGCGCATCAGCAACGCAGCGAAGAAGTCCGCGTATGTGCCAGGAGAAAACAGCGCAGACAGCGAGCCGTTGACTGTCACTGCGCCATGACGCGACGACATCAATTGCTTGCGTGATGTTTGCTCGGACTCGGTTGTGTACGACTCTTTCGAGCGGTCGAATGTCGACGTGTCGCGACGTATGATCTGCCCACCTGTGCCAGCGACAGCGAGTGTGCCCTTCGCAGTTTGCCGCTTCATGATTAAGAGCTTATTTGCACCCTTTGCGATTGCCATGATTGTGTCCTCAAAGAACGACGTTGATCTTTAACTACTTACTTGCGCTTGCCAGTAAATAGTCACCGGAACTTTCCACTGTCCCTCATCGGGCACGCCACTCGCGACAGCAGGTATACGAACGATTTCCGTTACGACACCGCCTTCGATCAGAGTTGTGCCTCGACGAAAGTGCCTACGCAATGCGTCGACTCGATTCTCAGCGTCCCTTGGACCCTTACCCTGCGGATAGCACAACGCAACTTGAAGAAAACCTTGCTCGATATAGGTGAGCGTATCCATCATCTCGCCGTTAGGCTCATTGGGCACGAGCTTCGCCTCTTGATACACCGAGCCATCAGCCGGTGGCGAGAACCCCACGTTATCCCATGACGTAGGCAGAGCCGGTGCAAGAGCCGCAAGATGCTTCTCAAGGGCTCGACGTATTTGCGGCAAGCTCATTTGAGACTCTTCACCGCTGCCGCGATGTACGCTTCATAGCGTTGCACCGTCAGGCGCACGATACCCGGTGGCGACGGTGCCTGCTTCGACCAACCGTATTCCAGACGCCTAGCGTATGGCAATGAGTTAGTGATGTAGACGACACCGCCCGCTTGCACATCACCAACCGCAGCGGTGATACGTGGAACAGATACCGACCCGACCGCACCGAAGCCGTCGTTTTTATCGACCGCTTCAATCGTCGCTGTATTCGGCGAGCCGATGCCGAGCATCCAGTTTGCGCGAAACCGGCCTGTGTCCACTGGCGACATGCGAGTGATAGCAACGCTCATGTCAATGACAACTTTGCGCACGATCAAATCCATTGACAAGTTTGTCTTGCGCTGGAATGCCCTGATGTCGTCAGAAAAACTCATGTGCCTCTCGCTTGTACTTCGTGCAGCACGACTACGCCAGCAGGTTGTAGCGGGCGTGACACCACCACTTCGAGACGATATACGCCAAGCGTGATGACATCACCGCTCTGCGGCATCGTGCCCAAATCAGGAGCAATAAGCACGCGACGATCTCCACTCTGTATGAGAGAACCGTCGACCTCACGTTGCTGATAGTCGAATTCAACACCGCTTGCACTCCATACTTCGACAGCTTCTTCGTCAACGACGCCGCTGTCAGGGTCATAACCGCCGCCTTCACCTGGGCGAGACAGAAGCACGAGTTGCCCTAGCTCATTGAGCAAGTCAACCGCTGCTTGTGCGAGTTCGCCATACAGTGCAGACGCCATCACGCTCTCTCAAAGGTCACAGGCCCATAGCCTGCGCCGGTATACACAAGACCGAAGAGCAAGTCTTCGATCACAGGAAACTTCATTTGCCCGCCATACGAAGGCGTGCCGTACCGCAGCGTGAGCGGTCCGACAGTCTTTTGCACAACCGGCGCAGCATCGACATCGCGATACAAGCTACCGTTGATGTGGCGGATCGCTGCTTCTGCCGTCGCCGCCGCGACGTTAGGATGCACACGCTGCACATTCGGGTGCACATCAAAATCCCATAGCGCATCTGATACAAGACGGCGCGAGAACACGTATTGCGTCCCGCGCCGTAGTGCTGCTTCGCGCATGGGAACGGTTTCGTTAATCCACTGCGCGTATCCAAGACTCGCTAGGTAGACATTTGCGTCCTCTAGGCTGATGAAGCTGTCATAGCCAGGAGCCGGATAGACGGCTACAGGCATGATGCTTCAATCCTCAACCTTCTTCCAACCCGAGCGCTCATGCATCTTCGCGTTGGCAACGCTCATCTCTGCTTCGACGCCGTCAGCACTCACCATGCGCACAGTCGCTTCAGCGTCTTCGGGAACGGTGCTGTCGATGACGGCAGTCATACCGAATTCTTCATTCGGTCCCTGCGACGGTGCGCCGTTGGGTGCTTCGCTCGCGTATGCAGGCAATGCCTTCATGCCTTGCCGTTCAACATCGGACGACGGCTTGATGTCGTTGGCAATCTTCTCGACGAGCGCTGCTTCATCGTCAATGATGGCATTGCTCGATTGCCCTCTCGACTTGTCCGTCGTCGCTTTCTTTGCAGTGTTCATCTTGAGCCTCTCGATCAAAAACCTCCGGACCGAAGTCCGGAGTAACTTACGACCGACCAACATCGGTCACAGGAGATCACTTCTTCAGCGGGTTCACTTCTTCAGCGGGTTCACTTGCGGCTCGTCGCCGCCCGGTGCCTGCGATGGGTTGCCAGGATCAAGACCTTCGTCTTCCGGTGGCTCGGGCACATCTTCACCCTTTGCGCGACGCGCCGCACGTTCTGCCTTCGCTTCGGGCGAGTGACCGCGCCCAGGTTCGCCGCTCTTGCCGGGTGCGCCGCCGCCTTGACCGGGTGCATTGCTTCGGCCTTGCGAGCCGGGTTCGTCTGGTTTTGCCATGAATAAATCTCCTTGATGTTTCAGGATTCGAGTTTTAGCTCGATGCGAAGTCACGGCACATTAGCGTGCGTTGTGACGGTCGACCAATTCCGCGAGTTCTGCCTTCTTCGCATCGGGCGGGAACTGCACTCCCTTGGCCTTGAGTGCTTCTCTCATTTCGTCAGCGGTCTTGCCTTCAGAAGCACGACCACCTTGCCCGGTGTCTTCTTCTTTGGCTTGCTGGAAACCCATGCGCGGATCACCAGAGCCCGCACCCTTGCCGCTCTGCGCTTCGTCGAGGTCCAGCGAGCGACCCGATGTCGTCATCGGGCGCATTGCCGTGGGCGTCGATGCATCGGGCACCGCCTTGACAACTTGACTGCGGCCATACTTCTCCGCTGACAAGCCGGTCTGCAACTCGGCGTCATCGCCTTGCAGTTGCGGCACGTTGACCTTGCCTTCGTCTTCAGACGAGCCAGCATCACCCGGCTTGCCGCCGAACAGACGCGGATCGAATTGCAGGCCGATCAACTTGCGCGACTCTTCGTCGATCTCGTAATCGCATCCAGGCGTCGAGAGAACTTCGCGTGCGTCGATGGGTTCGAAGTATTGAAGACCATCGGTGGCTTCTAACTTCTTCGTGAGCGATTCATCATCGCCGGTGTAGCGTAGTGCAATTTTGGGCATGTGTTTCCCCTTACGGCTTGCCGATGAAGATCGTGCTGTTGATCGACGGTGTCGCGCCGCTCGTGTCGTTGAACGCACGAATGTAGCGATAGTAGGTGCCGCCGATGTCGTTGTTGAACGGGATTTCAGTGCGACCCGTGGCGGTGATGGCACGAGCCGCGAGTTCAACCGGCGTGCCGAAGCCAATCGTCAGCGACCCTTGGATGCGCACGGTGTACGTGTTGCCGCCAGAGGTGTCGATTGCGCTTGTGTCGATGACGGCAACACCGTCCATGTGCGCGTCGCCAACGTCGACGACGCGAGCAGAACCGCCAACTTGAGCAGCAGCGTCGACTGTCACGACGGCTGCGTCTTTCAAGAGCAGTAAATTGTCATAGGTGCGAGAAGCCATGTCACATTTCCTTTGTGCTTGTAGCTATCGTTTATGCAACGATAGCGAGGTTGCCGATGTGACGAATGCGAGCGGCTGCGCGACCATGTTCGATGACGATGCCGTTGTACCATTCGACGCGAGTGCGGAACACTGGCGCGGCTTGCAACTCGCCGAGATCGCGCACATCCATCGGGCCATTCTGAATGCCCGACACGCGACCCGAGCCGATGCTCAAGATATACATCGACGTTGCTGTTGCTGCGCCGCTTGCTGCCGCTTCGTCATAGGGCAGGATGTCGTCGCCGCCATTCGCGCCGTATGCAACGAGAATCGGAAGATCGTTGTAGTTCGTGATGCGCCGCCCGAATGCATCGGCGGTGTACGTCACGAAGCCCGCGACAGCCGTCGTGCGCGCCGCTGCGGTGAACTTCCGGCGCAGACCCTTCGACATCAGATAGTGCGTCGGGTTATCGACGGTGTCGGTTGCGTCGTCGATCACACCGAGCGATAACGCTGCGCCGCCCGCAGTCGCGCCCGCTGAAATGACTTGCGCGTTCACGAGACGCTTCTGCAAGCCGTCGAATTCACGCGGGTTCGTGGATGAATCACCCTTGATGAATTTTTGCGTCCAGCCCGCCGCGAGCGATTTCACTTTCATGCGCTCGTGAGTTGCGCGCACGCCTGCGCCTTGCGTCTGGATGATGAAGCGGTCCACATCCAAATCGCCGCCCGCGATGACGAGCGATTCAGTTTGCGGATTGAGCACGCCGGACGATTCCGGAAATGCTTCGTTCACACCCCGGAAGCTGATGCCCGGTAGTGAGCCTTCGCGGTTGTACTTGAGTGCGTTGCCAGCGATGTCTTCGAACGGCAGGACTTGCAGAATATCTGATTCCTGCGCAAACATTTCGATGACAGCCGAACGCACGATGTCGCCAGAGTTCAGCTTGGCGGCTTCGACGAGGGTCAGTGCCATTGTTTCACCTTAAAGGATGTTCACCCTTTAGCGTGCAGCACCGTGCGCTTGTTGGGCGCGGAACTGTGTGATGCGTGCTTCGGGCGGGAGTTTGGAAAGATCAGCACCGCCCTTAGCGTTACCGTTGGTGCCTGTTGCACCGGAACCCTGTGCCCTCGGCCAGAGATGGGGAGCGTTCTCGCGCAGAGATGCCGCCCACTCTTCGGGCGTGAGGGGCGTCTTGCCGTCTTTGCCGAAGACAATTGTGTCGCCGCTCATGGCGATAACATTGCCGTCGTCGTCGATAGTCCAGCCCGCGCCCTTAGCGCGAAGCACGATGTCTTCTGTTGCTTCAGGCAGTGCGCCTGCCTTCTGCGATGCCTTGATGATTGATTCAGCCATCGCACGTTCTGCGAGCTTGTCGGCTTTTGCTTTCAGCTTGTCGGCGCGTGCAGTTTCAGCCTTGACCTTCTTATCCCAATCCGCCGCCATGCGCTCGGTGCGTTTGTTCAACACTTCATCGAGCTTGCCCTGTTTGATTAGCGTCGCTTCTTCATCATCCACGAAGCGTTTGAGAATGGTGCGAACAGCTTCAGGGTCGATGCCGTCGAACTGCGCGAGATTGGCCTTGAGTTCTTTCTCTTTGCCGATCAACTCGCCGTTCTTCGCCTTCAGTCCGGCGACTTGCTCACTGACTGCGGCCTCGATCATGCCTTGCACGATGGGCTTCAGGTTCTCGGGTATCTGAGGGGGAGCAGGGGGAGCAGGGGGAGCAGGAGGGGGAGGGGGAGAACCGCCGCCGCCACCGCCTTCAGGATCAGGGTAGCGATACTTCATCAAGACATTGCGAGTCAAGAACATACGTCAATTCCCTTCGGGTGTGATTGATTGTACGTCCCAAATCATCGGCACAGTGATCCCACTCATCAAGCAGTCATAACAGATGCATGCATACACAACCGTGCCGCCAGTGGGACCGCGTCGACCTTGCACGGCACCATTGACCACACGCGCATAAGTTTGCGAGCCGCATCGACGACACCGCAATTGATCTGCGCGTGCGGGCAGCGACTTCGCACGCAATAGCACAGCGACCTTCGGCGAAGGTTGCCTTGCCACTGCGAGTGAGACGCTGCACATTTCATCAGGTAGGTGTGCAAGAGACGAGACTCGGCGACACGGGACCGTTCTGCGTCGGCGCAGAAGTGGTGCAAGTTGTCGAGAGAACAGTGACGCCGCCTTGTTGCACCGTGAGTGTCATCGACGTGAATTTGATGTCGGTGATGCGCTCGGTCCAATGCGAATTTGGACAGTCGGGCGCACCGGCAATGACTGCATCGGGCGGTGTCGTCGTCACGCTGAAGCCGACGTTGCCATTCTTGAATTGCTCGTCTGGAATTGCCACCGAGCCCGACAGCGTCACGGGTTGCGGGACTTGACCGGGCGGCTGATTCTGCCCGCTAGGGTTCGTGCATGTCGCGGTGATCGTGCCCGATGCAGAGAGCGTGACGGCGATGTCACCTTCGCCCAGGCCCGCGAGCGAGCCCGCTGCCGTGAGGGATAAGCCGTTGTCAATGAGCGTCGGGTTTCGGTTCTGTTTGAAGTGCACGTTCGCGGCTAGCGCCGCCGTCATCAGAGTTGCAGTGATAAGGGCGAGCGCAATCTTCAGCATGTTTGTTCCTAGTTGAGTTGATACAGCACGAAGCCACGAGACATTACGCCATGTCCCAGGCGAACACAAGACAAATTCCTGCCACATCGAACGATTCTCGTCAAATACCCGATTAAAAAGCTCAGGATATGTCTCGTTACGCGTGACCCGGCTTAATTTCTCGTGCTACAATTGCGACATCAGCAACCCACAACAGAAAGCACACCATGAACAGCAATCACACCTTCACCCGAGTTCGCGTCATCGAAGACGAAGCAGCCTACGAAGCCGCCATCAAGCGTCGCATCAAAGAAGCCGCCCGCGCCAAGTTCTTTCGCGAGAACACCGACGCACAGGACGTGATCGACTGCCTCTATAGCGCCTCTAGTTGGTCCGAGTTCGCGAAGTCCTTGCACAACTCGTTCGAAGACCGTGGCTCACTGTCACCGGCTCAATTGAACGCAGCACGCGGCATGCTTGAGAAGGCCCGCGCAAAGGCACAGGCGAAGATCGACGCACGCAACGCACCGGCAAGCTCTGGACATCACGTGTCGACCGTCGGACAGCGCGAAGAGTTCACGCTCACGATCAACAAATTGATGGAACTAGACGGCATGTATGGCATGACCTACATCCACATCATGACCGATGCGAACGGCAACGCATTTGTCTACAAGGGCAGCAAGGAACTCGGCGAACAAGGCGCAACCGTCACGGTGAAAGCCACTGTGAAAGAACACGGTGCGTATAACGGTGTCGCACAAACCATCATCAACCGCCCGAAGGCTGTATGAATAAAAGAAGAAGGGCACTTGCTCTTCTTCTTTTTATCTGTGCTATACTAGCGGCACACCAACAGAAAGACAGAAATGAACAAGATCAGCAAAAACTCGCTCACGATGACTCTCGGCACCGCCGCTGACATGGTCGCACGCGCCGACAAGTTCGAACCGCACCAACTCGCCCGCGCTCGCGTCGTCGTCGCCTATTGGGCAGCGCTGCGCGCCAAGCAATCCCGCGCACGGGCTGCAAAAAAGAATTTTGCATCAGGTGCTTGCGTTACGCGATAACGCTGCTATAATTCATTCACACCAACCGAAAGACAGAAATGAACAACGCAGTCGCAAACACCATCCTTCAGCAACTCGGCGGCAATCGCTTCATCGCCATGACCGGCGCGAAGAACTTCGTCGGCACCGAGAACGCTCTTCACTTCCAACTGCCGAACCGCAAGATCAACTCTGTCGTCGTGCGCCTCGACGCCACCGACACTTACACGGTGATGTTCAACAAGCGCACGAACATGGGCGTGAACATCAAGCAAGTGTCAAGCGAGTCCGGCGTCTATGCCGACAAACTGCGCGCTGTCTTCGAACAACACACGGGATTGTTCACGAGCCTGTAAGATTAACGGCACCGAGTATGCTATACTCGGTGCACACCAACAGAAAGCAGAGAATGACAGCACGCAAATCCTGGGACGAGATCATGGAACGCAAGCACATCACGCGCATGAATCGCGACGACAAGACCGTCGACAAGATCGAGCGGCTCGAAGCGAAGGCACTGCCGCTGATCGGCGAGCTATGCAGAGAAGGCAAGACGGTCTACTATGTAAACTGTCACCCGCTCTATAAGGGAAAGACCCGCGAAGGCACGCAGGCCGATCTGTTAGCATTCCTGATCCGCAATAAATACGTGATCTGATGCTGACCGTCGAACGCCTGCGCGAACTCCTGATCTACGAGCCCGACACCGGGCTTTTTACTCGACGCATCACCGTCAGCAACGCTAGGGGAGGTCGGGCCGGTGAAGTCGCCGGAAGCATTAACGGTGCTGGCTATGTGTACGTCAACGTCGATGGGAGCAAGCATCTCGCGCACCGCTTGGCATGGCTCTACATGACCGGCGAATGGCCGACAACAGGCGTTGACCATAGAGATCATGACGAAGTAAATAATCGCTGGAATAATTTGCGTCTCGCAAACCAGTCGATGAACAACGGCAATGCCTCTGTGCACGCAGACAACCCATCAGGCGCAAAAGGCGTTAGTCATTCGCAGCGACTCGACAAGCCGTGGAAAGCGCGCATTCACAATCGACATCTCGGTCACTTCGCCACAATTGAAGAAGCGAAAGCGGCCTATGACAAAGCGGCCCGCGAAATATTCGGAGAATTCTTTCGCCCGTAGTTGCGTTACGCCGAAACGCCATGCTATAATTCGTCATCGCAACGAATTAACCTAGAAAGCAAATCATGGCATACGTAGACCAACAGAAGAAAGCAAAGATCGCAACGGCACTGAAGGCAGTCATGCCCAAAGGCTGGAAATTTTCTCTTGCTGTCAACAATCATTCGACCATCGTTCTGACGATCTCGGCTGCACCTGTCAACCTGATCGCAGCGCTCGTGCCGAGTGAGTATCGCAAACCCGAGACGATGACGTATGCGCAAATCTATCACAAGCGCATCGACGAATGTTTCACCGATGCCGAGATCACCGCGACGTTTGAAAAGATCAGCGAAGCGTTGAACCTCGACAACTTCGACAAGTCCGACAGCATGACCGATTATTTCCACGTCGGACACTACGTCGACATCAACGTCGGCAAGTGGAACAAACCCTTCGCAGTGATCGCGAAATAAAAAAGAAAGGCGCACCGTTACTCGATAACGGTGTGCTATACTCTAGGCTTCAGCAACCCGGAAACAGAAAGCAGACCATGACCGCAGCAAACAAACCCGCAGGACAAATCGAATGGCGCGACGACTCTGGCCGCAAGCATTGGGCAGAGTTCTTCACCGCCGCCGCTGATTCCTGGGGCGCGCAGAACGGTTTCCCCTTCGAGATCGCTTTCAACAACACGGGCGAAAAGCGCTTCGCTCGCGTCTTGCAGACCGTCGTTCACGTCGCAATCGACGAAGACGAGAACGGCAAGCCCGTCGTCGACAAGTGGAACGCGAAGCGCACTGTTTACGCCGCCAACTAAAAAGAATTTGCACCGTTACCCGATAACGGTGCTATAATCTCTACACACCAACAGAAAGGCACAAAATGCAAATCGGACAAACAGTCAAAGGCGCGAAAGTCGGAACCTTCTTGATCCTGGGCTTTCGCGTGATCGGCAACGAGAAGTATGCGCAACTCAAAGAAGTGTGCCCGGTGACAGGCCGCAAAATGCGCGGAGAGATCGCGCTGCCGGTGTCGGCACTCAAATCCACAAACTGAAAGAAAGACGACAATGCTTTTCAAACTCGGCAAAGAACAGATCGCACAGCGCGACGCAATCGCGGTGAAGATTCAAGAGCAACGCGAAGCGGTCGACACCGCTGTCGTTGCCTTCAATGATGCGATGACCGTCGCACGCAACGAACTGCAAGCGGCACTAGACATCTACAATGAAGCGCTCACTGAAGCGAAGGCATTCGCCGAAGATGTCGCGCAGAATTGGGAGAATGATTTCGAAGAGAAGTCCGAGCGGTGGCAAGAAGGCGAGAAAGGCGAAGCAGTGCGCGAGATGATCGAAGCATGGCAGAGCGTCGACCTCGACGAAGCCGCAATCGACATGCCCGACGCCGAAGTCAGCTTCGACGATGTCGAGATGCACGACGAAGTATTGAGCAACCTACCTACAGAAGCATCATGAAATTTCGCATCAACAAAGACGCAAAGAACAACGCGAGCCGGTTGCTCGACTCGGTCAACGTGCACCAGTACGAGAACGGGCGCGTGAGCGTCACAGGCCGCATCAGCGGCAGACAGGCACCGTGGGAGGGTAGTCTAGGCACAAGCGTCGTCTTCGACGATCTCGAAGCCGAAGCATGGTTGCTCACGCAAAACATTGATTGGATTCGATACGGTCGATGGCTCGACGCAGCACGCGCAGAGCAAGCGCAACGCGATGCCCAGGCCGAAGAAGATCGCAAGCGTCGACAGGAATCGACGCGGCAAGAGATGGCAATCGTGCGCGCAGCAGAACAGAAGTTTGCCGTCGCAGTGCGCGAAGGCGTCATGCAATTCGACCCGCTGCCGCAGATCGCGAGCGTCCCAGGTGAAGACGGGCGCAAGTGGGTGCAAGCCTGGGTGCTCGTGGAGGTGCCCGCATGACATGGCACCGCGCCAAGTACGCGCACGGGCGGTACTTCTGGGGCAATTACACATGCCAGAAGGAACATTCGCGCCTGGGTGACGTGTGGACACTGAAGTACAACGGTGTCGAAGTCTCGCAGTCGACGACGTTTCGAGCGGCAAAAGAAGACGCCTACGAACATTTTCAGAAAGCGCTTGCGACGTTACGCAATAACGGGTTATAATTCGTCATCGCAACGAAATTCGAAAGACGCAAAATGAACCTGATCCGAATTGTCACCTCCATTCGCACCGCCCACATCTGGGTTAACGGCTTCGAGCGTGCAGCGCTCGCCGCCTATCATCGCCAAGTCGGCGAAGTCGTTCACGCTGTTTACAAGGCGTAAAAATAAATGCGCCGTTACCCGATAACGGTGCTATAATTCTTCCACACCAACAGAAAGCAGCAAATGACCGTGATCTACACCGCCGAACAAACCGCCTCGATCTTCTTCGCACTGACCGAAGCCGAGATGGGCAACAACGGATACGCCAACGTGCCCACGCTCGACACCGTCGTCGTCGACGCTCTCGCAATCGCCGGTTTTCGCGTCACCGCTGCAACTGACGGCTTCGGCTGCGCATGCTCACGCGTGTTCACGCCGAAGGGATGGGCAGCAGCAGTCGCCGAGCACAACGCACGCGGTGCGGCTGTTCTCGCGAGCTTCAACCGCGCACCTTCGTTCGACTACGAAGGCGCAATCCTGGCGCGCAACGACGCGCACCTCTTCGCATGAACCACAAAGGCACAAGCATCATGAGCGCACAAACTACCGCCGAACGTCAAGCACTCTATCGAGCCCGACGCACTGTCGAAGGCAAGACGGAAGTGCGCGGCATCTACTTGCTGCCCGAGCAACACGCACTCCTGCGCGCATACGCTCGAAGCCTGTTCGCCGCATCTCTCAACCCACGCATGCAAACCACAGAAAGCACGACATGAAACCCGCATCAGCTATCCAACACCCGAGCGAAAGAAACCGCAGCATGCCCGATGTCAAGGGCATGATCTTCATGCCTGCACACATGGCCTTGACGTTCGTCGACGCACCGATGATCGGCGTCAAGCTCGGTGACAAAGGCTTCTGGCCTTTGCATCATCCGGACCATGAAGAACTTAACGGACGACCCGCAAGCGATGCGGTGCTTCGCTCTGCGTTGCAGGCGTCCATGTTTGGATGGGACGCACCGTGTGCACGTGAAGCGCTTGCATGGCTCAGAGAACGCGATGGCGCGTAACGATGTTGCCCTACGCGGGCGCGATAACCAGAAGAGCAAAGTTTACCGATGGGAAACCCGGATCACGAAGGGCTCGCACCACTTCGGCACCCTGGCAACCCTGGACGAGTGCACCGACTACCTGCGCCCGATCTGGCGTTCTGAGCGCGGGCGCTATGGGCTCGCTAGGGTTGCCATGCCTGCCATCGAGCGGCCCGCCTGGGGGCAGCGTAGCGCGATTGCGCACGACTGCCACAAGATCACCTTGCCACGCTGGGCGCGTAACCCGTGGGTGATCCTGCACGAAGCCGCGCACCGGCTCACGCCGGACGACGAGGGACATGGCCCGCGATTCGTCGGCGTCATGATCGGGCTCGCCTGTAGGCACCTGGGCTACGATGCGAATGACCTGATGGCGACGGCTGATGCAATGGGCGTGAAGTACCATGTGCGCAGCATCGGCAGCGTGCCTGTGATCGCACGCGGACCATCGGCGACGGTGGCGCGAGCGATACGCGACGAAGGCCCGATGACCGAGATGGACCTTGCGTGTTGGTGTGACCTGACCTACTTGCAAGTACGCGGTGCTGCGATGCATTTGATTAAGACAGGCCGAGCCCGATGGCTCAGAAAGAAATTAATTCTGATCTGATTGCGTTACGCCGAAACGTCGTGCTATAATTCGTCATCGCAACGAATTCTGAAAGACGCAAAATGAACGCTCTCACCGCCGCCTGCCCTAAGTGCAATCCCCTGTATCCCGAGCTTGACGAAGACGGCATCCCTTACACGTGTTATGCATGCTGCGACACCGGCATTGTGTCGAAGGATTACGCTGACGCTTACCTGCGTGACCTCGACGACGCTTGCGAATATCGCGTTATGCGTCCCGTCGTGAACGGCAAGCATCAGCGTCTCGACGGTGATGAATACGATAGCTGGTACGTCGCCGAGCCGCTGCTTCCCGCGTCGCTCTTCCCGAAGGCCCGCCGCGCCGCGCCGGTCTACGCTGCTGATCTCGAATTCGACGATCTGCCCTTCTAAAAAGAATTTGCACCGTTACGCGATAACCGCGCATAACGGTGCTATAATTCAGACTCACCAACAGAAAGACGCAAAATGTTTGACCTCAACCGATTCGCCTACAACAAGAATTCCCGCCTGCTGACCGCGAGCCTTCGCGACCTGGGCATGCGCACGCTGCCGCAAGAAGTCGAGATTCGCTCGCACCTCACCGGCCACATCGTCAAGTTCGTGTACGACAACGAAGCCGCCGAGCGTCATGAGTTCTGGGATGGCGAGATGGCTGAATACAAGCCTGTCGGCGAGTGCCGCGTCGCGAAGCTCGCAATCATCGCCAACTAAAAAGATTTTGCACCGTTACTCGATAACGGTGCTATAATCAAGCCTCACACAGAAAGCAGCAAATGAAAACCGCGAAAATCAATCAAGTCTTCGAGACGCTCAGTGGCGACACCGTCGAAGTCGTCATGTACGTCAACGGCGAGTACGCTGACCGCGCAGTCTCCGACAGCAACACGGGCGCGAAGCTCGCTGCCGAATGGGTTCGCGAAGATCATGCTGCGCTCGTCAAAGAAGTCGCCCGCTGCACACGCTACATCGCGCATCTGCGCGCATTCAACGATCCGATGCTTCACGCCTACGAAGATCGTCGCGCCGAAGCTCGCGCCGCCATCATGAACCTCATCACCGCCTAATCATGTCGATCCCTTTCAACGCAGGCTTGCTGCGCAAAGAAGCCAAACAAGCCGAGATCGAATCTCGCGTCAATGCGCTCTTGAACCTCAAGACCCTTGCACGGGTCGAGGGGCTCGCAGACGAAGCCGCAAAGCCGCACCGCGCAAGCCTACAGGCACAAGTGCTGTGCAGCATCGAACTCGGTGCCGTGGCGCAATGGCTGTCCGATCAGGACGAGAGCATTGACCCGGCTCGCATCACTGCAATCGCTCGTCAAGCTGTCATCAACATTCACAGGAAATACGCATCATGAGCGAGTTCGCAAACATCAAAGTCGCCGGACGCGCAACCATCGAAGACTGCGGTCATTTCCAAATCGAAGAGAGCGCCGTTCGCGTGTTCGCCAACACACCATTTCAATGCGCAGTGCAAATCCGCCATCACGGCGGCATCACGCACGGCGGACGTGGCGGCGTGAAGCGCAACATGCTCGCGACGGTGCAACTTGATCGCGCAGGACTCACAGAACTACGCGACGCGATTAACGCTTACTTGGAGACGAACAATGGCTGATTACGCAGGATGGCCCGAAGACATGCTAGGCAACATCTTCGATGGCATGATGAAGAACATCGCCGAGCGTCCCTATTGGGTCGGTATGGGCGAGAAGCAAGCATACGACGCAGTACGCAACGGGCGCATGTCGTTCGAAGACTTCGCAGCATGGCAGGTGTACCGCTTCGAAGAGATCGAACAAGCGAAGGCATTCGTCCACACTGGCAGGAGCAATCGAACATGAGCATCGTCGTCACCCACATCGCTGATATTCAGGTGATTTTAGTGGCAAGGACCCCACTGATCGGCGAATTAGTAGAGCAATGTGCTCTAGGGCAGATAAGCTTCGACGAACTTTGCAAGCGAGTTGCCGCTATGGGCTACAAGACCACATCACTGTACGAAATGGTAGCTCGATGACTGACGATCAAATCAAGCGCATCGTCATCCTGTTGCCTGTTTACAGTGACGATGCGAATTATGCCTATGAGATCAGGCTCGCACGCGCAGTGCTCGCCGCTGCGCACAAGACAGAAGTGCGCAGGCGACGCGACGATGACGAGACTAGCGCTTGCGCTTCGCCGCCGCCTTGCGTTTGACCGCGTAGGCAATGGCGACGGCTTGCTTCACCGGCTTGCCCGCCTTGATCTCGCTCTTGATGTTCTTCGTGAATGCCTTCTTCGATGTGGACTTCTTCAGCGGCATCATGAACCTCCATAGACACGACTGCGATACTTCACACGGTTCTCGCCTGGGCGCTTCACCGGCCTTGCGTGCGCCGCTTCGAGTTGGTCAACCTGTTCGCGCAGTGTCTTCGCGAGATGACCATCAGAGGCACGCTGTTCTAGCTTCGTCAGCATGTCGCTGAAGTCCGCCGCATCTTCGATTGCACGATTCATCATTTCCATATCATTCCTCGATAACCGGCTCAAGTTCGCCGATCAAATACCATTTGTCTTCCATGACGAACACTTGATAGTGAACGCCACAAAGTAGCTTCGTGAGTTCGTGCCACAGCATAGTCCCACCTGACAAAACACCTACGACCCTGAATTCTCCGAACTCGTTGACAAGCACCACGTTCTTTCGTGTCTTGCCTTGTATGCTTGCGAACCGTCGCCCTGTTCCATCGCCATACCGCAGCGTATTCCATTCGTCTTCATCTGGAATGACCTCCTGCAACTTAGCGAGAACATCGGCAACAGCCTTGTCGAGTGTGTCGCTCATATACTGCGCGATGCCAACAGCGACGCCATCCAGCAGGCAAGGCCCGCCGCCATCAGGTTGATGCGTCCTGTCGTCACGCCGAGTGCGGCAACAACAAACAGCACGAGCGCTGCGATTAAAAAGATAAGGCCAATCGTCATGATGTATCTCCTTCTACTACAAACCGGCTTTTTTGAACGCTTCGCTATGCTTCTTACGGAGATCGTTCAATGTCACCTCTTCACCTCTTGCGTTGCGGAGTTCATCGAAGGTCAAGCCCCCTTCGTTGAACAGTTTGGCCCGCTTCTCACCGAGCACTTGTATTTGTCTTTTCTCTGATTGATTGCCGAGCCATGTCTCATAGTCGGTCTTCGCAGGCACGCTGCCGTCCATACTCGCACGCTCACCCGGTTCGAACTCTTCGATGTCGACGCCTAACTCTTTCCATGATTTCGTGAGCATGACATAGGTCGAACGACATTGCCAGTGTAGCCGCCCAGGCCCAGCACCCCACGGGTATTCATGATCGACCGGCTTGTGATCGAGCGTGTAGAGCTTGTTGTCTCGCACCTGACACTCTGGCGTTGTGCGTGCGTCGAGCGTCGACAGCCATTGCAGGTTTCCGAGTATGTCTTCATTCGCTTTCGTCACACGATCTTTCGCGAATTGTGCGGTGTGAGAGAGTGCCGTGCGCGTGATCGCTGCGACCTCACGCCGTGAGCCTTCGAGCACACCGTCACGATACTTGTTCTCGCGTGTGCCGCGCAAGTCGCGCACGATCTGATCTGTCGTGCGGTTCTGTACGTAGCCGTCTGCGATGGTCCTGCGAATCAGCCGCGCCTTCGACTCTTCCTGATCCGCCATGAACTCAGAAAGCAATGCACCCTGGAACGGTCGAGACATCGCGCCCGCATACACCTGATTGATGTCGACGCGTGCGATGTCGATTGACGGCGGCATGTTCTTCGCGAGCATGCCCTCTTGAAATTGCAATTCAACAGCAGTGAGCCCCTTGATCTCACCGCGCAACACTTCATCGACCGATGCAAAGGCTTCGTGATTCATCACGCGCACACTCTCAAGCATCACCTCTAATCGCTTGATCGTGAAACGCTCTGGCGTCATGTATTCGAGCTTCTGCACAAGCTCAGAGAACAAGCCCGCATCGGCTCGATTGAGCATGCTGATAAGCCGCCGCACGACGTTGTCAGAGTACGCACGCAAGTCCACTGCGTGATCTATTTGCGCATCACGTAACGCGGTGTTAACCTTCTGTGCCACGGCTTACCGCGCCCGAGCCTTCGCCCGCCGCTCGTCCTGGGGCTTGATCTGGATCGGCACCGCTGGGGCCTTGCCTGGGGCCGCAGGCGCACCGTTCGCCGCCGACGCTGCCGCCGCCGCTGCTAGGGCCGGTGGCGTCACGCCTGGGGCACCTGGGACCGCTGGCAGGCCCATCGTCCCGAGCGGTTCTTCTTCTTCAACATCCTTGTCGATGTCTTCGTTACTGCGCTCAGTAGCAATAAGGCCAAGACGACGGAAGAAATCGCGCACATCGTTCTTCGCCAGAAGACCGCTTTGCCATGCCTTCGTGAGTTCTGCCATGAGTTGCGGGTTCGCCTGTAGTCGGACGAAGTCTTGCTGTATCTTAAACGCGTCATCATAGCCTTCTGCCTTCTCTGGCATGTCCATGAACATCGCGCAAAAGCCTATGGCCCGCTGATATGCTTCGGACACGTTCGACACACACAAGGCCAACACCGATGTCGTCGCCTCTCGATCATTGTCTTCACCTGTCGCGGTCTTGTTGCCCTTCGTCGCCTCGATCATGCGCGCACCGGCTGCAACCATCTGCGCTTCTTTGTGCTCCATCGCTTCTTTCGCGAGCATGTTGGGCTCAGCCTGTGCGATGCCGAATTGTGCGCCTTGCGGCAGTAGGATCGGGCTGCGTGAGCCGATATACATCTTCTGTCCGGTGTAGCGTCGCTCGCCGTTGGAGTCGAGCACATAAGGGTTCTGCATGAAGTCGCGCCATTGCTCGGTTAGTCCGCTGATCCACGGTTGCACTTGCCCGCAGAAGAAAACGCTGTCTTCGTAATCCGCACTATTACGAAAATGGGCCAAGTTAAGCTGCGCCAATCCATAAAGAGGTGACGGATCAATGCTCGCATCATTGTTGTTGCTGCCTATGAACGTGAAGGGAATTTCAGTGAGCACCTTGCCACGGCTGCGCAATTCGACTGCCTCGATCTGCGTTTCATCACCCGTCGCCATATTCTTGACGACACCCAGCGACACGAGACGCTTCGTCTTCGCCGCGCCTGTGTCTTCGCGCCATAGGCGCACTTGCACGTTGCCCGCATCGTTGAGCGTGATCTCGCGCCACTGCTTCACGAGCAAGATGCCCCACTCGCCATCTTCTTCTTCGGCTTCTTCTTCGAGCACCACCATGCACAACGTCGCCTTGCCATCGACGATGTCGTATCGCCAATTGATGATGCTCTCTGCGTGATATGCCTTGATGACCGGATGCCCCGATGCCTCTGACCAATCGACAAACAAACCGTGTCGACCGACTGCGAGATTGTTGTTCAATGTCGCTTGCGACTGCTGATAGAGTGACACGCCCATCCCATCGCAATCCTTGAGCAAATACTCAAGTTGTGTCGGTAGCTTCGTCACAGGGTCACGATGAAAGGCTAAGCCGACAAGCCCTTCGAGCGTGAATTGCGTTGCGGGATACCACACCGCACGCACGCGATAGGCGGCATTGCGCGCTATGTTCTCTACGCTCGCATCAGTGGCATTGAGTTGCGGCAAATATGTGCCGCTGCGTAATTCATTGTCGCCGGACACGACATCACGCACGACAGACCAACGCTCTTTGATTGCTTCGGGAACGCGATTGAATGAGACATCAGCAACGATGCCGGTTGTGAGTGATGCCATGATGTCAGCCCTTGCTCTTCGACAGCCAACGTGTGAGCGCACCGCGCAGCCCGCCGATCATCTCTTGCTGCTGATCGTCCGCTGTGAGCGTGCCTGTGATGCGCTGCGTGAGCACATCGCGCCACTCAGGACGCCCGCCCCACTCGCCCGCGTGTACGCTCTCCATGAACTCTTTGCACTCGGACAATAACGCTCGTTGATCGGCTGATAGCATAGCTTTCTCCTTTAACCGTTGGTGCTGAATCCCATGTTGATCGTCATCGCGTCGCTCGCTGTCTTCAACAGGCGATAGCCCGCTTCGTCTGCGACGTGATCTTCTGCATCAGTGTCGATGTCGTCCGGATCACGCTCAAGACGCGGCAACACAGGTATCGTTCGTGCGAAATGCGGGCACGTGTTGAAAATGAACAAGCCTGCGTCTTCCATGCGCGGCTTGAGTGACGCTGCGAGTCGACCGCGCATCAGTGCCCATCGACGTTTGCGCGAGCCCGGTGTCTTGTCGGCCTTCGTCCAATACACGCCGAGCGCTGCCTGTTGCTTCGCAGGACTGTCGCCGTTGATCTCGTCGAAGATGCTGCTGTCCGCAGGCCCAGGCGCACACCGCATGTGCATGCCCCACTCTTTCTGTCGTTCGATGATGCCTTGCCCGATGGTCCGATCTGACAGCCGCATGCCCTGATTAGGCTTGCCGTTCCACCCGTACCATTCATGCACGCGAAACAGTGTGCCACGCGGGAATGACCAACGCTTGCCCGTTGCGAGATAGCACTCGGTGCCGTCGCTCTCTGCCCACCATCCAACAGAGAAGGGCTTACTCGATCCCCAATCGAATGCACGATCAATCATCCATGATGGCGGAATAGCGAAGGGCTCGATGATGTGAATGTCACGACGCCACACATCATCGAACATGCCACCGGCAACGATGTCCCAATCGCCTTCGAGCATCGCACGCACGAGCGCAGGCGAGCCCAGGCCCGCGAGCCTTGCCCTATACATCGGATCGGCCTTGAGAAGAGCGGGATTGTCTGCGAGCTTCGCCGGTATGAATGCGCGCCGCATGCCCCCATCTTCTTCTTCCATCTGCCTGATTGCGAACGGTGCGACGTTGTCTATGAAAGAAGCCTTGACCCAATTGTGACCGATGCCGCCTGGGTTGCCACTGACCACAACACGCGGGAACAACTCTGCATACTCAGGCGGGACAACGATGCCCACCATGCGCACGCGTCCGCGTAGATAGGTATACATCGGCTCGGTCCAGTGTGTAATCTCGTCGATTAATAGAACGTGTATCTCTGCGCCTTGATAGTTATAGACGTTGTGCTCGTATTGGCAGTGACACAGATGAATAACCGAGCCGTTATAGAAACGTATCAAGCCCTCTTGATAGTTGATCTTCACCCATCGAAAAAGAATCCACCCAGCAAGCAAAAGAGGGAACGATGTCGGTCCCTCCATGTGGTTTTTGTGCAAGTCTGGAAACGTGCGACGGAATATGTAGACCTGAAGCCCAGGTATCAACACACACCACGCAATCGCCGCGACGCGTAACAAGTAACTCTTGCCGCCGCCCGCCGCACCGCCATAGAGAAGCTCAGTCGCCTTCGATAAGAACGCGAGCCCTTGCTTGTACTGCAATCGCAGAATCGAGCCGAGATCAGGACTCGGGTTCTGACTCACCGGGCTTGCCCTCGATGGTCACGCGCAACACCGGAGGGGCAAGAGGCTGTCCGCCTGGGCCTGTGACCTCTGTTCGCGTGAGTTTGGGGGCAACGTACTCGGCGAGCCTGCCCAGGAGGTCTACAGCCCGCGCAGGGTCCGCCGCGATAGGGTGCCGCACGACATCGCGCCCGCCTTCGGGTCGATCCAGATATTCACCCGGCACACCGTGAGCGACACGATCAAGCCACACCTTCACGTTGTCGGCGTTTTCGTCGATCAAGTCTTGAACAATGCTCTTGAACTCGCGAGTCACTTTGTTTTGCACACCCTTCTTCCGGCCCGAGTTCTCGGGTTTGTGTCCGCGAAAGTTCCACCCTTGCGAGCGGTCTTCGTCTTCGGGTTGTTCTGTTTCATCACTCATGATTCGCTGTAAGTCGCTGTTTCAGCGTAGGCAACACCGACAGAAGTATACGACGCATCGACGATTGTCAAGCGAGCAACACCGGAGATCGACACAACTCAGCCCATCCTTAAAGCTGTCCGATCCAAAGCAAAAATGCAAAAATGCACTCTTAACCCTGTTTTCAGGTTATCTCTCTATGGAGACTCTCTAGGAGTGATAACCCCAAACAGGGGTTAACTTTGCATGTTTGCATTTTTGCTCGGTGTTTTGCTCTGATTTTGCGGCCCATTGGCTCACATCGTAGTGCGACGGTCGTACTCGCTTGGACCGCGAGCCTCGTCGTATAGCTGTGATCCGAGCTTTGTGAGCCTGACCCAACGCCATCTGCGCACGCCGCTATCTTCTGCGCGCATGGGCGGCATCTTCACTTCTTCGCTGAATTCATCGGTCCACATGCGTCCGGTGTTTGCGAGATACTCACCGAACTTGATTTTATTCTTCGAGTAGTTAACGCCGTTTGTCTTGCACCATAGAACATAGGTCTTCCAGAACAACACACACTCGACTTCGCACTTCTGAGAAGGCTTCATGGCTTTCCATGTCGCACGCTTTTCTGCACTTCCGCCTGATCCAGTGAACGACTCTAGCGTCTCGATCTCTGCCTTTCCGATGTACTCAGTGCAATCCTGAATGAACGCGCCGACGATGTCCATGTTCTTACGGTGTAGCGCAACTTGTTTCTTCACTGTCTGCGGTACTTTGAGCCCCTTGTCTAAATACTTCACTGTGCCTTTCGCTGCCCAGAACAACAGCGCTGATCGTCCCTCCGGTGTCTTGCACTTCTCTAGCAATTGTTGATCCCATACATACCTTGCCTCACCGTTGTCGACTTCATCTTGCGGACCAAAGCGTGCCGGTGTGGGAAACAAAAACAAACGCGCCCACATCGCATCGTCTTCAGCCGGTATGCCCGGCCTATGATTAGTTGCAACCGTGATCTTGTGAGTGACCTCGAATGTCTTCAAGTCTTTGTGCGAGTGACGTGCCGATATGGTGTCATCGCCAGTGATTGCCTTGATCGTGCCCGCCTTGAGATCGACGCCTTCGGATGTCTCAGAGCCATGTGCAAAGCGAACACCGTTCAAGCCTGCCATTGCATATTGTTCGTTGTTGTCTGCATTGGCCTTGCCGTCAACGAATCCACGCGGCAACTTGAATGCATAAGCGCCGAGTGCCTTTGCTATTGCGTCAATGAATAAGCTCTTACCGTTACGTCCCTTGCCTACCATCATCATGATGCCGTGATCTCTACGCAACCCGGTAAGACTGTAGCCTATCCATTGATGCAAGAACTCATACATATCGTCTTGCTCATCGCAAATCTGTCGAACTACTTTCTCCCACCACGAGTAATCGACATCAGGCACGTAGACGGTGCCTGTGCTCTTCGTCAAATAATCCGATGGCTTCTGCCAACGTAACTCACCTGTGCGAAGGTCCAACACACCATTAGCACAATTCAATATCAATGGATTGTGATTCATGGTGACTCGCTTAGATGAATGCAATGTCTTCAGATGGTTATAGACCATCGTCGCAATTGCGGCTATCGTATTGGCTTTGCCCCATCGTTGAATCAGCTTGCCTAGATGTGTGTGCTCACGCGTGAGACGATCTCTCTCTTCCGGTGTCGCTGTTTGAAGTTGTGCACTCAATGCAGCGTACTCATCTCGAATAATGTCTTTCGACATCGTCGACACATACGCACTGATCGTGCCTCTCACATCATCATTTGTCCATGTACCTGTTTCTGTATCGTACACATAAAGCTCTGAGCCCTTGTCAGTGTCATCTCTACAAAACAAGTGACCGTACTTGCTGATGAATGCGTGTTTGAGGTCAGTGTCTAGTACACCCAGACCATCGGCTGTCGCGTGATCCGTAAGATCAGGCGCAGTGACCTTGATGCGTTTTTCTTTCGGTTGTGCTTTCTCTCGTCGTTCTTTCTCTCGTCGTGCTGGTTCGTCCATGTCATTGAGATCGTCCGGATTCATGCGTTCTCTCCATAGAAAGGCCCGCGCCTGCGCTCGCCTTGTCTAATGACTTCATCAGCGACCCAGGTTTCTAAGTCGCCCCAATTCTTAGCCTCACAGTGCCCGTGATGGCACTTGAAGCCGCCCATGTATCCATTGGCCTTCATCGGCGGTGCAACGGCAGTGCCGGTGTTCGCTCGTGCGGTGTGGTGTTCGATCCACGGGCAAGTGATGTCCATCCAACCGCCGCCGGTTGCGTGCTTCACAAGGCCCAGGAATTTAATTGCGTCGCGCATGATCTTGAAGCATCGGATGCGCTCTTGCGTCACACCGTCATTCGGCTCGACATAGTTGCGATAGCGCTCAGAGAGATGGAACTCTTCACGCAATGCTTGCCACGACGTGCGCACTTCAGGACGCCACCGCCACACCTTGCATTGCCACGGTCCACCGTCACGCGGCTTGCCGTTGATGCCTTCAGGCAAGCGCAGCACACGCGTGACACCGGCCATGCCTGGGTCGACGCCGCCGCCAGTGAGCTTCTCGATAATGGCGCGTATGGCGTCAGCGACGTGATCCGCGTTAGTCTGCGGCTCGTCGAGAAAATAAGTGAATTGGAAATTGCCCGGTGATGTCTCAACGACTAGCGTAGGCATCACTGATTTCGGCAGTGCGTCATAGTCGATCTTCGTATTGACATCATCAATCATGATGCACCACGTTCGACTAAACTGCGCTATGCGTCGCTTGAAGCGGCCTTCGACTTCGCGAAACGAACTGATGGCGACATAGTTGTTGCGGTCATGATGTAGTGGACATGCGCCGCCGCGCCACGGGATAGGACTCCATGACATCGGTGATGCTTCGCTAGGGTTGCCGCGCACAGAACAGAGAATTGCTCTCTCTTCTGGTCCGAGTCCTTTGAACAATTCTGCTAGGACAATGGAGTTAGTTATGCCATCAAGGGCAGGCATCTTTCTAAGACCTTTCTGGGTATACTGATGGGGCAGCGCTTAGGCTGGGAGGTCGATTCTACACCTAATTTTCAGGATTGCAAAATCACCTCATCAGTCCGGTTCTGTGCTACAGTCAGCCATTCGAAACCCAGAAAGGACAGAAATGGAACTCAAATGTTTATTCGAGAACGAGCACTACATCGTGTGTGCTCTCACCGGCAGCGGAGCCCTTCACAGTGAAGGCATCGAAGTTGTCGACAAAGAAAATCACGTTACCGCGTACCTCACCGGCAAGATGCGCCGAGTGTTCATGCGTCAGATAAAAAGCTGGCACACGAAGACACCGCAACTTGAAGAAGTCGAAGCACGCCTCGACGAGTTTCTCGTGCTCAATGCACACCCGCTGACGTTGCATTGACATGACCTCAACATCTCCTAGCACATGGCCTAATGCTTGGCCTAACAACTCCACATCTTACGACGTGCGCGCTGTAGACATACCCAACGGAACACGAATCGGCAAGCTCACGGTGATTCGCCGTGCAGAGAACATCGGCAGCAATCGCGCATTTCTTTGTGAATGCACGTGCGGCACATTCAAAGTCATTCAAGGACGTTACCTACGCATCGAGAAAATCAAGTCATGCGGTTGTTCGAAGAAGCACAAGAAGGGCGGCATATCGAAGCACCCGCTGTACTTCATCTGGCAGCGAATGATTTACAGCACCACCAACAGAAGTCACTCGGCCTATAAATCAGCCGGTGCCCTGGGCATCAGAGTGTGCGAACGCTGGCAGACATTCGAGAACTTCTGCGTCGACATGGGCACGCGTCCAAAGAACACGCGACTGTGTCGCATGGACAAGATGAAGCACTACACGCCAGAGAACACACGTTGGATGACTCCGGTGCAGATGCGCGCCTTTCACTACCCGAAGAAAGCACCTCATGCTGTCATTGCTGCCGACGCCATTCCCTGCGAAGTTTAAGTACAAGACCGAGCCACGCGGCAAGCAGCGTGAGGTGATCGAAACAACGTGGGATAGACCGATGCTCGCATTCCTGTGCCGCCCAGGCACGGGCAAGAGCAAGCTCGGACTCGATACCGCTGCGCTCAACTTTCTCGCCGGACGCATCGACGCGTTGCTCGTGATCTCACCCGACGGTGTCGACCGGCAGTGGATCGAAGAAGCTGTGCCGAAACACTGTGCAGTACCGTCCCTGTGCTGTAATTATTTTTCGAAAATGAGCAAGACAGCCTACGCGCAACTTGAGCGCATCGTGTTGGCAACACCGAAGGATGACACGATGCTCATTCTCACAATGAGCTTCGACGCACTGCAAACACCACGAGGGAAAAAGATCGTCGCGCTACTGCAAAGCGTGAAGCGCTATATGTGCGACGACGACGAGAGCCACCGCACAAGCAACCCGAAGAGCGACATCTACAAGGCAATCAAGCCGGTGATGCGAATGGCCCGCGTGAAGCGCATCGGAACGGGCACGCTCTTGCGTCAAAATCCGTTCTCTGCATGGGGGCAATTCGAACTGATGGCTGATGCGTGCTTAGGCCATGCATCGCTCGCTTCGTTCAAGTCGACTTATGCGCTGATGCTCGCGCCGCACAATCCGCTCGTGCAGCACATCACGAAGAGTCTCGACGCGAAGGGACGCTTGCGCCACGACAGGCAAGGCAATCCGATCTATCCTGCCATCGTTGCGAAGGACGATCTCGACCGGCCTATCTATCGCAATCTCGGCGACTTACGCAAGCGGCTTGAACGCATGTCGGCGTTTCTCTCGCTGGCCGATGTCAACGGCACCGAGCCTATCGTCAACGAAGACCCGCGTTACGTGACGCTGCACCCGCATCAACAGACGCTCTATGAAGAGTTGATTCGATGGGGAGTCACACAGGCCCCAGGCGGGCAACTCACCGCCGAAGGTGCGCTTGCCTTAGCCATTCGGCTCGCGCAGGTTGTGGGCGGTTTTGCACCCAGCGACGACGATCCGCAGGCCCAGCACATCACACCCGTGGACGAAAACCCGAAGGTGCTGCACCTCCTGGCAATCGCCCAGGAGTGCGAAGGCGAGAAGCTCGTGATCTGGTGCCGCTTTTCTGCGGAGATCGACACCGTCGTCGACACGCTCGAAAGCGTCTACGGTTACGCGGCTGTGACTCAGTATCACGGGCGCATGACATCGGGCGAGAAGGACGCGAGTAAGCGCCGGTTCATCGACGATGCCGCGTGTCGCTTCTTTGTAGGTCAGCAGAAGTCAGGCGGCACCGGGCTCGACGGCTTACAAGGCGTCGCCTCTTACATGGTGTTCTACAGTAACGACTATTCGTATCTTGAGCGGTTGCAGGCAATCAGCCGACTCGCGAGAACAGACGGCGCGAGCACGGTGCAGGTATACGATCTGATCGCGCAACACACCGTCGACGAAGAAGTTGTCCGCTGTTTGAAGTCCGCCCAGGATGTCAGCGAAGTAGTCCTACAAAACGCGATTGCGCACGTATGGACATGAATCAACACCTCTCAACTATAATCAACAACTCCTACCCGTCCCAGAAAGGGCACACCATGAAAACCGGCAAAGTCTACATCACGCAGAATCCGATGCGTCGCAACGTCTACAACGAGCTTGTGTATAAGTACGATCTGACAGCGGCCCGCGAATTCGGCACGCTCGACGTGCTCCTACCATCCGGCCCGGTGTTGATCTCGCCGCAACTCTCGATCATGAAGATGCGCGAGAAGCTACGCGGCTTCAAGCCGAACGACTGGCTGTTATGCCTGGGTGATCCGGTAGTGATCGCTGCCGCGAGCGCAATCATCGCAGAGGTGAACAACGGCGTCGTGCCTGCGCTCGTGTGGGATAGACAGGTGAAGAAGTATCTTGCTATCGTGATCGACATTCATCCACAGGTGGCAGAAGCGGCATGAGTTTCGCGTCAATGAAAGAAGAGCGGCAACGCAGCGACTTAGACGAGCGCATCATGCAAAAGAAAGGGTTCGCCGCAACCCTCTTCGGTGCGATGTCACACGCCACCGTGAGCGGTTCACCGCAGCACGGTAAAGCGTTGCACGACATTCTGCAATCGGTCTATCGCGACATCGAGTTGCTCGAAATGCAAAAGACCGTCAACGAACAGCAAGAGGCTCGATACTCATGAGCGACCTAGCACACCTACGCCCAGACAACGACGAGAACAACTGCACCGTTGCCGGTGATCCCGAAGGAAAAGTCGGGCGCGCACACTCGTGGATGTGGGAGAGTGGCGAGAGCAATTGGCGCATTTGCACCACATGCGGTCGACGCGATTGGAATAATCGCAGCCGCCCGCCGAACGCGACAGAAAAATAGGGCATAATCTAATCTCACACACAGAAAGGCAATCAATGTTGATTCGAAAGAAGAGCGTGCTCACCGACGAGTGGCACACAATGGACCTACCCGTCGCACAAGCAGACATCGACGCTTGGCAGAATGGCGGACTCATTCAAAACGTCTTCCCCTATCTCACATCAAGTGAGCGGCAATTTCTCATGTCCGGCGTGACCGATGCCGAATGGGAAAAAGCATTTGGCGACGAAGACAACGTCGACCCGCGAGACGTTGCGAAGATCGCGATGACGATGGGCAAGCAAGTCATCATCGTCCAACCGGGTGATGCAGAATGACACCCGAAGAACGCAAGCAACTCATTGACGACGAACTCAAAGCTCGTTGGTGGGACCGGCTCATGGCGCACACAAAATCTCTCGCACCGTCGACGCGCCTGATGGTAGAACACGAGATGACTGTCGTCATGCTCACCGAAGGCGCGATTCGCTCGAAGCAACACGCCGAACTCTTCGCCGCCGAAGCCATTAAGAACACAGGTGGCGGTGTCATCAAGCCTGAAGACATCGAAGCCGAGATGAATCGCATCATTCGAAGGTGACAGCATGCTAGAAGGCCCAATCGCCCAGGACACCGACTACGTCGAGATCGAGACTGACATCGTCTACACGGTGCTTCTAGGGACTCAAGATGGCATCATCGACACCGAGACGGTGCTCGAAGTCCTGGGCACAGAACTGCCCGCAGTGGTCTACTATAACCAACTGCACTCCACGAAATCATACGTCTGCACTGAAGCAGCGTTCAGAGAAAGATTCAAGGTACAACATGGCTGATCCAGATTTCAGCGGCATCAACAACGACACGCCGACAGAAGATCACTTGCAGATGCTCGTGCGTATGGCGAGCACGCTGCGCGAGAAGTTGCAAGAGGTTGCCGATGCACAGGCAGAACTCGACCGATGCACAGCGGACTTGAACCGCTATCAACTCACCGTCTTACCCGAAGCGATGGAGCTTGCCGGTGTTGCCGACTACACGCTCAGCGACGGCACGAAGCTCGTTGTGCGTGACGATGTGAAGGCAAGCATCACCGAAGCGAACCGCCCATTCGCGCACAAGTGGCTACGCGACAACGGGCACGGTGGCGTCATCAAAGAAGCCTACGTCGTCGACGTGCGCACGTTGACAGAAGAACAACGCGAAGCGCTCTACGCGCAAATTATGAGTTATGATGTCACTCCGGAAGACGTTGAATCTGTTCACGCTGCGACATTGAAAGCGCTCGTGAAGGAATTGCTAGAGAAGGGCACCGCTCTGCCGCCATCCTTTAGCATCTTTCAGTTTAAGAAGGCAGAGTTGAAGACAGCAAAGAAAGCATTGAAATGACAGACACCACAACCGCAACTCCCACACAACCGGCGAACGCGCCCGAAGCATCAGCGAACGCAATCGTGACGCCGAAGCCTAACGGCGCAGCGTTGACGACAGCAGCCGACGACTTCAGCGGCTTTGCCGGTGAAGGCTTTCAAGGCGCGACGAAGGACGATCTCGCGATTCCTTTCCTGACGATCTTGCAATCGGGCTCGCCCCAGGTGAAGCGCAGCGAAGGCGAGTACATCGAAGGCGCGGCAGAAGGCATGCTATTCAACAGCGTGACCAAAGAACTCTATGACCCGATCAAGACACCGCTGTACGTGATCCCGTGCGCCTATGATCGGTTCTTCATCGAGTGGCGCATTCGCGAGAACGGCGGTGGCTTCAAGGGTCAGCACTCGGTCGAAGAAGGTGAGCGACTGCTTGAGAAGAGCATGCGCGATGACAAGAATCGCGACATCATCGAGAGCGGCAATCAGTTGAACGACACACGCACGTTCTTCGTGATGGTCTTCAACGAAGCAGAAGGCTACGCGACGCCTGCGCTCATCACCATGACATCGACGCAGATCAAGAAATCGAAGTCATGGTACATGCAGCAGAACATGCTGAAGCTCAAAGGCCCGAACGGTCCCTACACGCCGCCGATGTATGCGAGCAAGTGGCGTGTCACGACGGTGCCAGAGAGCAACGAAAAGGGCTCGTGGATGGGATGGGCATTCACGCATGCAGGCTATCTCAAAGGCCCGCAAGACCCGATCTTCATCGAAGCGCAGAAGTTCGCGAAGAGCGTGAAGAGCGGTGCCGTCAAGCCTGACTTCGAGAAAGCGCCGGACATGGGACGCGAGCCCGGTGCCGACAATGACGACGACATCCCATATTGATCGTTAGCCGCTGGGCGACAGCAGCGTTAGCGTGTAGGTAGTTGATGGAAGTTCTGTCTCACACGCACTGAAGACCAATCTGCCACACGCCTGTTAGTCTACAAACACAAGTGGCTTGAGCCTGGGTATGCCGAGAAAACTGCCCTTCATTTCTCGACAGAAAGCATCATGGCAAAAATCATTCACACCGACAATTTCGGCGGTGACTATCCAGACGAGAAATTCGTCACCGGCTTGCCCGTGCTGGATCGTCCGCGCATGCAGAAAATCTGCGACGCAATCAACGCTGTGACCGGCGAAGCTTACTCTCGCTATTACGCCGTTGTCGACGACGACTACAAGTTGCAACCCGGCTTCGAACCATGACTTCACGCGAACTCTACTCGCCTGCATGGCAAAAGTACCAACACAAAAATGTGACAGATGAAGAGCTAGCAGACCTCTTCATGAAGAAGCACGGGCATCTGTTCAAGATGATGGCACCGGACAAAACTCCTGTCATCATATTCAGCAATCATCACGTGCCAGAGAGCGCATTCAGAAAGCGGTACGGCAAGCCGCGCCCGTGTTTCTGGGACGAAAATAATCACCGCTACAATTTCCAAGTCTATTCGTTCGTCGGCGTCAGCATAAGCAGCGTCACAGGCTTCTATGTACCGTTGAATCGCCTAGCCGGTATCGTCCGCATCATCATGTCCGAAGTGCGCGCCAAAGGGGAACTAATCCCCACACAATAATGCTTAACGGTTTCATCAAGGCCGCACGGGTATTACTGCTGATCGCAGTGATTATCTGTGCGGCTGTTTTCTTTTATCTCTTCTTCTTCACCACACCATGAGCCACGAACGCTATAACTTCCCTGAGTGCATCATCACCGGCTGCTTGTTCCATGACATCGTCGGCGAGCGATTCCTTGTTGCCGATCT
>Ga0307283_10000004_pt1 | contig 57336 bp, 72 predicted proteins | sample ER_DNA_122_FD_194487 | JGI IMG/M metagenome (GOLD analysis project Ga0307283, IMG submission 194487) | Bulk soil microbial communities from the East River watershed near Crested Butte, Colorado, United States - ER_DNA_122 | ecosystem: Environmental > Terrestrial > Soil > Floodplain | place...
CTGGGTAACCGCGTACTCCTGCCCCAACTCGGTCGGGGTGAGCGGTGGGCGCACGGGGCGCCGGGGCCTGGTGGCGGTGCTCATCGCTGGCGGGGCTGAGCAGACTGCGGGGCGTCGGGGTGGCGGTCGATGGCACCGACCGCCACCAGCCAGTAAATGGCCGCGTTGACCTCGGGCACGGTGGTGCGCACGACGACCTGCAGTACGCTCGGCGAGCCGTCCAGGCGCGCCTTGAGCGTGAGGTCGTCACCCTGGCGTGAGACGTTCAGGTGCCAGACGCCGCTCGGGCGGGTCCAGGTCCAGGAGTGCTCCGACGAACGGAACGCGTGGTCGGGCAGGGCGCGCTCGACGAGGTGAAGTAGGGCGGCTTCGGGCATGGCGGGATGGTTGATGGATCCTGGCATGGGCATGGGCGGACGGTAGTTGACCACCTAGTGACACGTCAAGTACCGTCGCGCCCATGGTAGTCAAGACAGAACGTGCCGGTCGCGGAGGTTCCGCGCGAGCCGTGCGCGCGCCGGCCCGCTTCACCGAGCAGCTGGTTGCCCTGGTGGTGCCCACCGTCAAAGAGGGCGTCATGGCCCTGCACGACGAGTACGGCGTCAGCCAGGCCTCGGTGATGCGCGCCATCATCAACGAGGGCCTCCCGCGCATCAAGGCCAAGCTGGCATCCGGTGCGCTGGACCCGTCCACGCTGGCCTGAGGCGTAGCCTTCGCTCGGGCGAGCGGGTCGGCCCAACTCCATACATGACGAAGCCCGGCGCTTGTGGCACCGGGCTCGACGTCGTCAACAGAAAGGTCTGAACTTTCGGTGACGATTCACAATATCTCACAGTTCGCCGAGACGTACTGTGCGCGCGGCTGGGCCGTCATCCCGGTGCGGGCCGGCGCGAAGCTGCCGATCGAGACTGACTGGCCTAACAAGGGTCGCAGGACGGCCGCCGAGGTCGCCGCCGCCTGGACGCTCTATCCGGACGCCAACGTGGGCATTCTGACCGGACTGGTGTCCGGGCTCTGGGTGCTCGACGTCGACCCTCAGAACGGCGGCATGCAGGCTCTGGCCGGCCTGGTGGCCGCGTACGGACAGCTGCCGGAGACCTACGTCGTGAAGACGCCGTCGGGCGGCCTGCACTACTACTTCCTGCTGCCCGAGGACTTCGAGCCGCGCAACGCCCAGCACGGGCGCAGGGCGGGCCGGCTGCCGGTGGGCATCGACGTGCGCGGCCGGGGTGGCCAGGTCGTCGCCCCGCCGTCGGTGCGACCCGAGGGTTCCTACCTGGTGCTGGCCGACTTCCCGCTGTCGCCAGCGCCCGAGTGGCTGCTGGACATGCTGCGCCCCATCGAGCCGGCACAGGCGGCTGGCGCCACCGCGGTGCCGGACGGGGCGGCGGTGCTGGCCCCGGTCAGCGTCAGTCACCTGTGGGACTCCTGGCTGACCCGCGTGTTCCAGGAAGAACTCGAGCGGCTGGCCCGGGCACCGGAAGGTGCGCGCGACGACGTGGCGTTCGGGGTGGCCATCCGCCTGGTCGAGATCTGCAACTCGGACTGGAACGTGGTCACCCTCGACGACGCCTATCCGCACTTCATGGCGGCGGCCGCGGTGGCCAGCGGCAACGGCTCGTCTCCGTTCACCGGGGCTGAGGCCGACCAGAAGTGGCGCAACGCGGTGGCGCGCAAAGGCGGGACCGGCGTGCCACCGCCGCCACCGCTGGGCATCACCGGCACCGCCTGGACGCCCCCGGTGATGCCGTCCGATTTTGATCAGGCCGGACAGGATCCGGCCAACCCGTTCACGTCACCGGGCGTTCCCGGGACATCGACCGATATTGCTGGCCAGTTGATCAACGGACCCATTGAGCAGTCAGAACTCTCGGCCTGGGACCACGCGGTGGCCGTCGCGGTCAGCAAGATCTACGTCAACGAGGAAGCCAAGCGCCAGGTCGAGCAGGCCAAGTTTCTGCGCTCGTGGCGGAAACCGATCACCTACGGAGACCTTGCTCTGGAGCTGACGCTGCCAGAGTCGGATGTCGTCTGGCGAATCGCGGGGTTGCTGCCGGCCGAGGGTAACGGCGTGGTGGTCGCCCCGCGCAAGACCGGTAAGACCACGCTCATCGGCGAGCTCATCCGGTCCCTGGCCGACGGCGTGCCGTTCCTGGGCCACGCCTGCACCCCGGTGACCGGCGGCGTAGCGCTGTTCAACTACGAGAACACTGAGCGCCAACAGCGGGCCTGGCTGCGCGCCCTGGGCATTCAGAACCAGGAACGCGTCCACGTCCTGCACCTGCGCGGGTCGGCTCTGAGCCTGAACGTGTCGCAGGTGCGCGCCTACGTCACCGCGTGGCTGCGCGAGCGCCAGATCGAGGTCTGGGTGCCCGACCCGTATCTGCGGGCGGCGCAGGGCGTGGTGCTCAACGAGAACGACAACGGCCAGGCCAACATCTTCACCGGCGTCCTGGATGAGATTAAGCTCGAGGCCGGCGTCAAGGAAATCGTCATGCCGGCCCACTCGTCGAATAAGAATGAGATCGAGTCGGGGGCGGAATCAATGCGCGGGGCGGGCCGGGTCGAGGACTGGGCCGACGCCATCTGGTACCTGACCTCGATCGAGGGAAAGCGCTTTATCCGGGCCACCGGGCGCGATGTTGAATTGCCGGAGACGCAGCTGCAATTTGACCTGGCGACGCGGCATCTGAGCATTGGCCGGCCCGGGCACGGGCGGAAAGAGGCCGCCCTGGAGGGCGACGTGGCCCAGGTGTCGAAGGTGCTGCGCGAGTGGTCCGAGGCCACCCCTGCCACTCAGAACCAGCTCAGTGACGCGTGCGGCGGGTGGCGGGCGCAGCGGATCAGGGCTGCTGTCGTCTGGCTCGTTGATCGGAACCTGGCCTGGATCGAGAGTGGCCCAAATAACTCCAAATACCACCATCACGGCGCAAAGCCTCAAGAGGCAGAGTCAAGTGCTACCGGTGGTGCTACGTAAGTGCTACGGCGTAGTACTGAGACGCAGCACCCACGGCTGAGTGGTGGTGCTGCGCCTATAAAGAGCGGCGCACCACACCACCACCGCTCAGGCCATGGGGGGCGGTCGAGTAACGAAGCGCACACAGAGAGTAAGGGGGCTTGAAATATGAATCCGATTCATGATTCAGAGCATGCGCTCTACCGCTTCTTTGATGATCAAGGGGCGCTGCTTTACATCGGGCTCACGGTCAACCTGCCGACCCGACTGCGCGACCACCACCACGGGAAGGCCTGGTGGCAGAGCGTCGCCCGCATGACCGTCCAGCGCTACCCGACCAGGGCCGAGGTCGTCGAGGCCGAGCGGCTGGCCATCATCGCCGAGCGGCCGATCCACAATGTGCAGCACAACCGACCGAAGAAAGGGGCCAACCCCGTGGGCGCCGCCGAGCAGGAAGATGTGATTTTTAGCAACGAGTTCGTCGGGTCATTCTTCCATTCCGACGTTACTCGCGGATGGCAGGGAAAAGTCATCGAGTCGCTCGGCGGTGGGTTCTACTTCGTTGTCACGTTCTCATGGATGAGTGGTGACGAGTGGACCCGCCATGTCGTCTCTTTGTCGGAGATGGGGGCGTGGCGGTTCTACTCCTCCGATGAGGCCATGATCCGGGCTGCGCCTAGCGTGTCGAAGGTCTGGGAGCGTGAGCGCGGCCAGGTTTCGGACATGACCAACGAGCAGCTGATCGAAGCGCTCAAGGCTTCCGCCCCGAAGTCGACTGGCCGGTGACCTGGATCGGGGCGTCGAAGGTGGTCGGTCGCGACGTCCTGACGACCGAGACCTACCCGTGCCTGTGTTGGGCCCGCCCGCGGGACTGCGGGAAGGACGAGCCCTGGGGGTGCCCGTGCTGGGGGCGCTACGACCTGTCCGCGGTGCCGGAGGGCTGCTGCGCCCGGCGGAACCTGGCGACGCTGGAAGGCCTCCGTCGCCAGGCCGCGAGACTACTTGACGTGTCACTTGGTCGTGGGTAGCGTCGTGGCCATGGGAGACGAGAGCACCGAGCGGCTGTTGCTGGACGCCGAGATGACGCGGGCGCTGTCCGCTCTGGACCTGGCCCGGTACCGGTCGCGCCAGCAGCGGAAGGCCTTCGGCGGTGTTGATCGCGACGTGGCCCGCCGGCTCGAGGCGGCGCTGCGTCGGGTTTGGTGGCTGGAGTCGCAGGCCGTTGCGGCCGCGCTGGTGGCGGCGTGAGCGCCGGGGACGTGCGGGTGGTGCGCTACCACGGCGACGCGCTGGAGGCCCTGAGCGGGCTGGCCGATGACCTGGTCGACGCGATCGTCACCGATCCGCCCTACGAGCTGGGGTTCATGGGCCACACCTGGGACGCGTCGGGCATCGCGTACAACGTCGAGCTGTGGAAGCACTGCCTGCGCGTGCTCAAGCCTGGCGGACACCTGTTGGCGTTCGGCGGGACGCGGACGGCGCACCGGATGGCCTGCGCCATCGAGGACGCCGGTTTCGAGATCCGCGACTCGATCGCCTGGCTGTACGGGTCCGGCTTTCCGAAGTCGCTCGACGTCAGCAAGGCGATCGACAAACGCCGCGACGACGGTTCCGACGTCGCGCGTGTCGCGGCCTGGCTCGCAGATCAAGCCGAGGCCGCCGCCGTCACCCGTGCCCATGTTGATGCTCACATGGGCACCTCCGACATGGCCGGCTGGTGGCTGTCCCGATTGCCGCACCGCGCGCAGGTCCCGCAGTGGGACCAATGGCTGCATCTGCGCGAACTGATCGGATTCAGCGACGAGATGGACATTGAGGTCTGGCGCCTCAATGGACGCAAGGGCACGCCAGGTGAGCCATGGGCGAATGCCGAGGTGCTCGCCATAGATGAGCGATGGAACGAACCCGGCGTTGTCAACGCGGGCCAGGGCGATCGTGAGCGCGTCAGTCGAGCGATCAAGGCCCCCGCGACCGACGACGCGAAGCGCTGGGCGGGGTGGGGCACGGCGCTCAAGCCGGCCCATGAGCCGATCGTCGTTGCCCGCAAGCCGCTGGTCGGGACGGTGGCCGCGAACGTGCTGGCCCATGGGACCGGGGCACTCAACATCGACGCGTGCCGGGTGGGCGATGCCCCCATCACGCAGCATGGCCGCTCGGCCGGCCAGAGCGACAGCATGTCGGGGCCAAACTGCGCCGAGCCCGCAGGGCGAGCCTGGGTTGGCCGCTGGCCGGCCAATGTCGCCCTCGACGAGGTGGCCGCGGCCGAGCTCGACGAGCAGAGCGGGACGTTGAAGTCGGGCGCGAATCCGACCCGGCGCAGCAGTGACAAGTTCCGTGACGCCTACGGCGAGTTCGCCGGCCAGGAGGAGTGCACGCCGGCCCGGGGTGCCGACGCCGGCGGGGCGTCGCGGTTCTTCCCGGTGTTCCGGTACCAGGCCAAGGCGCCCACGCGTGAGCGCCCGGAGTACTGGCGACCTTCGTGCAACTGTGAAACAGTTAAGCCATGGCCGGATCAATCACCGCAAAGGGCTATCGACGCATCAGAATCGGGCGTAGGCAAGTCATGGAGCACGTCTACGTCTGGGAGCGGGAGCACGGCCGAACAGTTCCCGACGGGCACGACGTCCATCACCGGAATGGCGACAAGCTCGACAATGACCCCGGAAATCTTCAACTCGTCACAAAGCTTGAGCACAAGCGCATCCATTCCGGATGCGAACTCCGCGGCGATGTCTGGTGGAAGCCCTGCGGTGTCTGTCGACGACTCAAGCCGGTCGACGCCGAGTATTGGTATTTCTCGGCCGAAGGATGGCCGCTCTACGGTCGCTGCCGACCCTGCCACATTGAGCGAGTGGTCAGAGACAAGCGTCTGCGTAAACTGCGGCGCACCGGCTAGGCGTGAAGCGCATGCGACCGTGAAGCCGCTCGACCTCATGCGCTGGCTCGTCCGGCTGGCCACGCCGCCCGACGGAATCGTGCTCGACCCGTTCGCGGGCAGCGGCACGACGCTCGAGGCCGCGGTGACCGAGGGCATGCGCTGCATCGGTATTGAGCAGAGCGCGGACTACCTGCCGCTGATCGATGCCCGGATGACCCGGGCCGGCCTGACGGCGGTGGCGGCGTGAAGTCGATTGTCGTGGGCTCGGGCGGTCTGGGGGTCGTGCAGCTGAGCGTGGCCGACCGGTTCGTCTCGCCGGAGCACGCCCGGATCGTGCGCCACGACGACGGGACGCTCTGGGTGGTGGACCTCGGGTCGACCAACGGCACCAGGCTGACCCGGGCGGGCCAGTCCGCGTACACGGGTGCAGGGGTGCAGGTTCGCGGCTCAGCGGAGCCCTGGCGGGCCGGATGGACCCTCTGGTTCGGCGCGCGGGTCGGCCTGACGTTGGACGCGCGGGGCTGGGTCAAGCCGGTCAGGCTCGACCTGTGACCGCGCCGATGCTGGCGCTGCGCCCGTACCAGGCCGAAGGCGTCGAGGCGGTGTTCGGGGCGTGGTCGCGCGGCATGCGCCGGCCCGCCCTGGTCTGGGCCACTGGGCTGGGCAAGACCGTCGGGTTCGCCGCCATCGGGCGGCGGTTCGTCGCGGAGAACCCGGGCCGGCGGGTGCTGGCCATCGCGCACACCACCGAGCTGGTCGACCAGATGATGCGCAAGTTCCGCGACGCCGCGCCGGACCTGCGGGTGGGCCGCGTCCAGGGCAACGCCAACGAGACCCTGGCCCAGATCGTCTGCGCGTCGGTGCAGACCCTGCGCGGGGAGAACCGCCGGCGCATGATCCGCGACGTTGGGTTAGTAATTGTTGACGAATGTCACCATAGCGTTGCATCTACCTATATGTCCATATTGACGCACTACGGGGCGTTGGGGCCGATCCGCCCGGACAGCGCGGTGGCCCTGGGGCTCACCGCCACCATGATGCGCGGCGACGAGCTGGCCCTGGGCGAGGTCTGGCAGAACGTCGTGCACACCCGCACCATCGCCGAGGGCATCGCCGACGGGTACCTGGTGCGGCCGCGGGGCCTGCACGTCCAGGTCGACGACTTGGACCTGACCCGCGTGCGGACGTCCGGCGGGGACTACCGCGAAGGCGACCTGGGGCAGGCCATCGAGGACTCGCTGGCGCCTGAGGCCATCGCGAAGGCGGTCGCCGAGCACGCGCACGATCGCAAGATCCTGCTGTTCGCCCCGACGGTCTCCAGCGCTGAGGTGATCGGCGACGCCCTGAGAGCGTCTGGGCGGACCGTGGGGCTCATCCACGGGGGATTGGGCGCCGGGCCGCGAAAGGCCGTCCTGGACGCGTACAGGGCTGGGGAAACGCAGATTCTGACGAACTGCATGGTGCTCACGGAAGGCTTCGACCATCCGGCCGCGGACTGCGCGGTGATCGCGCGGCCCACCCGGTCGCGTGGGCTCTACATCCAGATCGCCGGCCGGGTGCTGCGCCCGTGGCCCGGTAAGACCGACGCGCTGCTGCTCGACGTGGTGGGCGCGACCACCCAGCATTCCCTGATTTCGGGCATCACGCTCTTCGGGGACAAGCCGGAGCGGGCGGACGACGACGAGCGTGGCGATGACGACTTGCGGGACGAGTCGGACATTGGCCTGGAAGATCCAGAAGAATTGGCCCCTGGCCAGCAGGACGCGCGCCAGGCGCTCGGGCTGCGCGACGGGGCGCTGGTCACCACGGAGGTTGACCTCTTCGCCGGGTCGTCGATGGCGTGGCTGCGGACCCGCGCCGGCGTGTTCTTCATCGAGGCCGGCGAGCGGTACATCATGATCGTGCCCGGAGCGCCGAAGCGGGCGGCCGACTGGCTGACGCATTTTGGTTTGTCGCAAAACAGTCGCGGTGAGCGCGCGTTCTGCGGCTACGACGTGGTGGCGGTGTCGAAAAAGGGCCCGCTGGTCCGCCAGGAGATCGTGGCCGGCGTCGAGGATCTGGCGTACGCCATGGCCTGGGCTGAGGGTGCGGTCACGCCGGTCGAGAAGATGACGGCGACCCGGGAGCGTTCGTGGCGGGCCAAGCCGCCCAGCGCCGCCCTGTCCGCCCTGGCCGAACGGCTGCGCGTCTTCGTGCCGCCCGGGGCGCGCTCGGGCGAGGTCTCCAACATGGTGTCCCTGGTGCTGGCCAGCAAGCGCATTGACCCGCTGCTCGGCGCGTGGACACGCTGAGCACTTGACGTTTCACTAGGTCTGGAAGTAGGTTTCCGTCATGCCAAGCCACCCCGTGCAGCCGACCAAGCCGCCGCCCCCGATGCGTCCGCAGCCCAAGCCGCTGCCGCCGCAGCCCCGCCCCCAGCCGCATCCCGTCCAGCCCCGGCCCGGCAAGCGATGAGCGCCCGGACGCGGCGGGCGCCGCGCTGGTACGACGTCAGCGAGACGACCGGCTACGTGGTCGCGGTGGCCGGCGTGGCGCTGATCGTGGTGTCGGCGGCGGCGTTGTGGGGGACGGTGCTCAATGGCTGAGGGTTTGGCCCAGTGCCATCTGCGGTCGGGCGGCGTGGTCGATCACGCTGACCCGTGCACGTGCGGCGGTCGAGTGGTGCCGCCCGGTGTGTCATCGACGGCGCGGCCCGCTCCTCGCCAGGGGGAAGCGGGCACGGCGTCGTGGCGGGCCGAGCACTGCCGCCTGGGCGACGCTGCGCTGTTCGAAGCGCAGATGATCGTCGATCGCGAGGTTGGCGATACCCTGGCGCTGTCGGCCGCAGCCCAGGCGTGGGCGGCCATCGCCGCAGCGCACTACGCGGCGGCGAACGTGCGGTACCGGGCGTGATCCAGGGCATCGAGGTGCTGAACTTCTGGGTGCCCGGCCCGCCGAAGACGAAGGGCTCGCTCGACGTCGTGAACTCGGGGCGGGGCGGTGGCCGCCCGGTCCTGCAGGACTCGCCGGCGTCGAAGCGCTGGCGAAAGCTGGTGGCGTACCTGGCCGAGCAGGCGAAGCGCGATGCGACGCAGGGATTCCCGCTGGACTGCGCGGTGGCCGTCGACCTGGCGTTCGTGCTGTCCGGGGATCCGACCGCGCCGCGGTCGGGCGACCTGGACAAGCTCTATCGCAACGTGCTCGACGCGCTGACCGACGCCGGCGTCTACGAAGATGACGTGCAGGTGGTCCGGCTGTCCGGGTCGAAGGTGGGCGATGGCGACCCGGGCGTCCGGGTGCGAGTGGTGATCTAGGTGGAGCGGGAAGAGCGCGAGATCCGCGTCCGAGCGGTGGTCGAGACTCTGCGGCAGTTGTCAGAGTGGGACGACGAGGCTCGATCGGCGCCGGAACTGGAGATGTTGGCCACGACGGTGGAGACCTACGCGCTACATGATGACGGCCACCTGTGCTGTCTCATGTGCCAAGAGGTCCATTGCGATGAGGGCTGCCCGCTCGACGGCGTCCGGTTGCCATGACGGGCGACATGGCCCAGTGCCCGTACCGCATGGGCACCGGGGACCGGAAGTGCGATCAGGGCTGCTGGGACTATCCGCGCTGTCTGGACCTGGGGAAGCCGGGCCGGGTCGAGCGTGCCGTGGCCCTGGTCCGAGCACGACTTCGGCGCCGCTGATGGACGCGCAGGCGTGGCTGGCCGAGTTCGCGGCCCGGGCCGCGGCGGCTGAGGCGCGCTGGCGCGCTGAACGCGACGAGCTCTGGGCGCGGGTCGGCGGCGGGGCTGCGGTCGCGGTGGTGCGGGGCGGCGGGACGGTGGTGCTCGAGCCGGCTCGTGAGGTGACCGGGGACGTGCCCGCGGCGGCGTGCGGGCGACTGCTGTCGGCCGCCCTGGCCGCGGGCTGGGATACGCGGGTCACGCGGGCGCTGGCCGCGGTGCCGAAGGTCGGGCTGCTGGAGTCGTACGCGGTCCGGGCCCGCCGCCACGATGAGCGGCTCTGGGCGTGCTGGTGGAACGGGTCATTCGAGGCCGCCCAGTATTTCCGGGCCGGCGGCCGCGTCGAGACGCTCGGCGCGCAGCGCATGGCCGAGACGGTGGCGGGGCCGCAGCCGGCGGACGGCATGAGCGTGGCGCAGATCAAGACCCTGGCCGCCGAGCGCGGCATCAAGATCCCCAGCAAGTACAACAAAGCGCAGGTCATCGACCATGTGAAGGCGCACGGCCTGGTGGCCGCACCGCCCCCGCCGGCCGTGCGTGGTGTCCTGGACGCGATCGAGGGCCTACACTTGGCGCGTCACTTGGTCAGTCCGATGGCGTCATGACACATGGGGAGGTAATGCCCGGTTATGGCACGATCTGACACACTTCCCCGGCTCCGCGGCCCAGTGTTCTGCGGCGCGACCAGGCGCAACGGCTCGACCGACTGCCGCCGCCCATCGGGCTGGGGGACCGATCACCCCGGCTGGGGCCGGTGCAAGCTGCACGCTGGCTCGACCCAGGCGCACGGGGAGTCGGCCGCCCTCGCCCGGGCGCAGGCCACCGCGCAGCTGTTCGGCGTGCCGCGCGACGTCGACCCGATTACCGGCATGCTCGAGACCTATCACCAGACCATGGGCCTGCTCGACGCCATCGAGGCCATGTGCCTGCAGCTGGTACCGGCCGAGGTGGTCTGGGGCGTGGTCAAGGAAAAGCGGGTCGGGGACGGCGAGCCCGGCGATGACGACGAGGGCCTGACGCCGGTGGAGCGCGAGTACGCGCCGGGCATCAACATCTGGGTGAAGCTGCTGGCCGAGTGGCACGATCGTGCGTTCAGCGAGGCCGAGCGCATCCTCAAGCTGGGTCTGGACTCGCGACGCGTCGAGCTGGCGCAGTCGCACGTGGCGGCCATCGTGGCCGTCCTGCTCAGTCCGGACCTGGCCCTGTCCGACGACCAGCGGCGGGCGGCGGCGCGCATCATGCGGACCATGGACCAGCGGGCCGCGATCGAGGCCACGTGACCTGGGATGAGTTCCTGGCCACGCCGCCCCGCGATCTGCCGTGGTGGGGCCAGGTCGCGGTGGCGCTGGTCGTCCTGGGCGCGGTGGCTGCCTGGACTCAGCCCTGGCGGCGGCGGTTACCGAGGACATGAGGCCACGTGTAAACGTCTGTGGGTGCCTGACACGCGAGTTTGAGCGGGTCCACGTTGGCCTGGGGTGCGCGTGTCGCCCACCTGCCGGCCGTGATCGCCAGGTCATCGGACTGCGGTGCGTGCACTGCCGCCGCGAGCCAGAGATTGGAAGCCGAAAGGCCTACGCGGAAGCCTGGTCGTCGTCGCCCTGGGGTGCGGACGACATCGAGTTCTGTCCCAGCAGCGGACCATGACCGGGGTTCTGACCGCGGCGGCCGACCTGATCGACCCGGACGTCTCGGTCGAGCGGCCCGAACTGGCCACCCCGGCCACGCTGGCCGCCCACCTCGACCAGACCTACCAGCTGCGCGCGCACCTCGTGCTGATCGGCGAGGAGCTCGCCGAGTTGGAACGCGGCACCGCGTTCGACCGGCTCATCGTCAACACGCCGCCGCGGGTCGGCAAGACGCGCCTGGCCGTCGAGTGGTTCGTCTTCTGGTGGCTGATCAAGCACCCGACGCACCGGGTGATCATCGCCTCGTATGACGACTCGCTCGCCCAGCGGGCCGGCAAGCACATCCGCCGGCTCATCGAGATGTACGGGGCCCGGTACGGGCTGGTGATGGAGCACGGGTCGGCCGCCGCGAAAGACTGGTCACTGACCACCGGCGGCGGTGTGCGGTCCGTCGGCATCGGGTCCGGCATCACCGGTCACGACGGCGACGTGCTGATCGTGGACGACCCGACCAAGTCCCGGGCCGAGGCTGAGAGCGCCCGTCGGCGTGACTCGGTGTACGACTGGTGGTCGTCGGAGTTCTCCACCCGCGTGGTGCCGGGCACCCGGATTTTGATGATCCAGACGCCCTGGCACCCGGACGACCTGCGTGTGCGCGTCGTGGCACAGGAAGGCCGGATCGAGAACGGCGGCCGCTGGCGCGAGGTCATCATGTCGGCCATCTGCGAAGATCCGAAGACCGACCCGCTCGGTCGGGCGCCCGGCGAGCCGCTCCCGCACCCGCGCATCCCCGATGGCGAGACCGGCCGCCTGCTCAAGTGGTGGGAGCGGATCCGCTCGGCCATCGCGGTGCGGGACTGGCGGGCGCTCTACCAGTGCGACCCGAAGGCGCCCGAAGGCCAGCTGATCACCGAGACGCTGCTGCGTGAGCGCCGCTGCCACGAGACCGGCACCTGCTCGACCCCGACCAGGACGGGGGTGGCCATCGACCCGAGCGGCGGCGGCCGGGACACGGCCGGCATCATCGGCGGGTACCTGGGCGAGGACGGCCGGTGCCACTTCACGCACGACGCGTCCGGGGTGATGCCGTCCGACGCGTGGGCCCGGGCGGCCTGTGTGATGGCCGCCGACATCGGGGCCGAGTTCTTCGTGGCCGAGAAGAACTACGGCGGCGACATGATCAAGCTCATGTTGCGCACGTCGTGGGACGCGCTGCGGACGGCTCAGCCGGCGCGGTTCGGCTTCATGCCGCGGATCATCGAGGTCACCGCGAAGAAAGGGAAGGTGCTGCGCGCCGAGCCGATCGCGCAGCAGTGGACGGAGAACCGCATTGTCACCGCGGCCTACCTGCCCGACCTTGAGTCCGAATGGTCCACCTTCATGCCGGGTAGTACGGAGTCCCCGGGCCGCATCGACGCGTCGGTCTACCTGGCGTATGAGCTGCTGCCGCTGCCGTCGGCCGGTGTGCCGTCGAGCGCTGGCGTCTCGTCGTTCATCGACGCCACCCTGCTGGGCGGGACCTGGGGCCGGTGACGATCTAGGCTCAAGGCATGTGGCCTTCCGTTCAGTCCATCGTCGCCGCCCGTGCCGCCGCGACGCCCCCCACTCCGCCAGCCCAGGGCGTGCCGGTCTGGCCGCAGGGCGTCGCGTCAAACATCGCGGCCACCACGCCGACCCCGTGGCCGACCGCGTCCAGCGTGACCGCCGCTCGCGCCGCGACACGCTGACTCCACTTGACGCGTCACTAGGTCGGGCGCTACGGTCGTCGGCATGGGAGACGACGACCGTATGAAGGCTGCGCGCGAGCTGGCCGACCGTCGAGCGCGTGAGGCCGACGAGGCCACGCGCAAGAGCGACGAGGCCACGCAGCAGATCCTGGACGAGCAGCGCGTGGAGAACCAGAAACGCGCGCGCCTGGCCCAGGAAGAGGCCGACCGGACCAGGGGGAAGCGATGAGCGACGAGCTGGCCGCCGTGGTGACGCCCACGGTTGAGATCGACGGCGAGACCTGGCGGGCCGGGGACGTCGGTATCGACGCGTCCGGCCGCGAGGTCAAGCTGGTCCGGATCGGCAAATCGTCCTGGGCCTGGGTGGGCTTCGGCATCGACACCGATATCCCGCTGGACATGGTCACGAGGCCGCTGGCCAAAGTGCACCTGGTCAAGCACGGCGAAGAGGCCGCGTTCTGCGCCACGTGGCACGCGGGCGGGTTCTAGTGGCGACCGGTGCTGGCTGGCTGCCGGCCGAACTCACCCGCGCTCAGCCGTACTCGATGGGCCCGGTGCTGGGCTGTCCGACCCGCTGTCAGCGGCTCATGATCATGCCGGCGGCCGGGACGAGTCAGCGCCTGGACAACCCGGGCGTGTTCATCGCCGGGGCGTTCATCGCGCCGGCCGCGGTCCAGCGCGCTGCCCAGGCGACCGGTGAGCGTGCGCTGATCATGGAGTACCCGAAGGGCCTGCGCGAAGCGCTCGGCCTGGTGCCGCCAGAGGCCGAGCGGTCGCCGTCGCCGGCCGAGCGCGTGCTGACCGAGAACCAGCAGAGCTTCGTGGACGCGCTACTGGCGCTGGACGAGGACTGACGTGGAGACCGGGACCGAGGGCCAGCCGCCGCTGAGTGGATGGCCGCTGGCCATCACGCTGTCCGTATTCGCGCTGGCGGTCGCCGCCTGCTGCGTCGGGGTGACCTGGATTGTGGGGACCACGTGAGACTGCTCTTCGCTCTGGCACTGGTGGTCATCATCGCCAGGCTGACCAGGCTGGCGATCGTGGACGAGTGGCCGCCGGCCAAGGGTCTGCGGCACTGGTTCGTGCGCACCTTCGCCACCGTCGACCGCCGCGGCAACGTGGTGCCGGACCCGGCGCGCTGGGGGCGGCTGGCCGGCCTGGCGCACGCGGTGGCCTACGTGTGGACCTGCCCGTGGTGCATGTCCATCTGGGTCGGGTTCGCCGTCTGGGGCATCGCTGACTGGTCGTTCTGGGGCGCGAAGGCCGACATGAGCGTGTCGTGGCCCTGGGCCATTCTGGCCGCCGGGTCAATGCTGGCCGGCTGGGATGCCAACATGCAGGGCGAGCACGACAAGCGCTACGAGGTCATGGAGCGCAAACTGCTCGGACACGACGACTCGTAGATAGGATCAAGCCATGCCTAACGATGTGACCCTGGTGGCCGACGGCCCGCAGAATGACCGGCTCGTCGCGCTCGCCACGGCGGCCAAGCTCATGGAGTCCTGTTTCTGCGGCGTGGCCGGCTGCACCACGGAGGGCGCGGTCGCCGCCGCGCAGCGGGTCACCGCAGTGGCCGACGTTTTCGTGCGGTACATCCGGGGCACGGTTAGGATCAAGTTCGGCCCTGCGGTCATCACCGAGCAGGATTCAGCAGACATCGTTCGAACCGTAGGAGGCAACATGGCAACCATCGACACCAGCCAGGTCGCGACGTGGACCGTCGACACCGAGGACGACCGGGGCTTTGACGTTGACGTCGCCCTAGACGTCACCAACTCCGACGACGCGGTGGCGACCGTCGAGTTCATCCCGGCCGCCGACGGCGAGCTGGCGAAGATCGTGGCCACCGCGGTGGGCCTCGGCTCGACCCTGATCACCGTGACCGCGCCGGGCAGCGACCCGCTGGTCACCGGCTCGCTCTCCCTGGACGTGGTCGCCGGTGGCGTCGCGACCATCGAGTTCGGCGAGGCCGAGGTCACCGAGCAGGTCACCACCCCGCCGCCGGCCGAGCCGGTCCTGTAGTTCCCCCTAGCGCGACCGGGCCAGCCGTCCCGGATCTGCGCCGGATCAGCGCCGCCGCGTCTCCCCCGCCTGGTCGTATTCCCCGTTCGGCCAGGCGGTCGCGGTGGCGCTGTTCTGTGCCTGGCGGTGATCTCCGTCTACGATGGCGTCAACTGTCCGGCCACGGCGAACCACGGGGGTGAGCATGCCGCAGAGCCTGCGTATGCCGGCCCTGATCGCCGCACCGACCCCGGCCGCCGACGTGGTGGTCGCCGCCGCCCAGGCGTACACCCCGACCGAGTGGCGTAACGCCCAGGTCTTCGGCGGCAACAACCCCTGGGAAAACGAGGCCTGGGGGTTCTGGGACACCCTCGGCGAGTTCTATCAGGCGGTCGACTGGCAGTCCCGGGCCATGTCCCGGATCCGGCTCGGCGCGGCCGAGGTGGTGCCCGGCGGCGACGAGCCGGAGATGCTGACCGAGGGCGCCGCGGCCGACCTCATGCAGTCGTTCTGCGGCGGCGCGCCCGGCCACTCGGCCTTCCTGCGCGCCATCACCCCGCAGATGCTCGTGCCCGGACAGGGCTGGCTGATCGCCGAACGCAACGACCCGTTCGCCCCCCTGGCCACCGCGGACTGGGGCGTCTACTCCATGGACTGCGTACAGGGCCTCGGCTCGACCTTCCAGGTGCGGGTGGGCCCCGGCGCGTGGCGCTACCTGGCGCCAGACAACCTGCCCATGCGCATCTACAACCCACACCCGCGCTGGCCCTGGCTGGCCACCTCGTCCGCCCAGGCCGCCCTGCCGATCATGCGCCGCATTCACCTGATCGACTCACGCATCGTCGCCATGATGGTCAGCCGGCTGGCGATGAACGGGCTCATGCTCATCCCCGAAGAGGGCACGCTCGGGGTGCCCGACACGTACAAAGACGCGCCGGACCCGTTCGTCGCCATGTTGATCGACATCGCGTCGCGCAACATCGCCAACCCAGGGCAGGCGTCCGCCGGCATCCCGATCCCCGTGCGGTTCGCCGGCGAGCTGATCGACAAGTGGAAGATCCTCAAGCCCGATGACCCGCTCGACGAGTGGCTGCTCAAAGAGCGCACCGACGAGCTGGGCCGACTCGGCGACACGCTGGGCATCGCGCGGGAGCGCGTCACCGGCGGCATGGGCCAGCAGAATCACTGGAACGCGTGGCAGGTCAGCGAGGAAGAGGTCAACCTCGCGTTCTCTCCGCTGGCCGAAGTGATCTGCGGGGCGCTGACCAAGGCGTACCTGGTGCCGATGCTGACCGCGTCCGGCCAGTCCCTGGTGGGCCCGAACGGCGGCAAGCTCATCGCCTGGTACGACACCAGCGAGCTGGCCGCGCGCCCGGACAACAGCGCCAACGTGCGCCAGGCCTACGTCGACGGCGTGGCCAACGAAGAGGCCTACCTGCGCGAGATCGGCCTGGGCGAGGCCGACGCGCTGCGCGACCCGGACGAGATCGAGACCTGGGCCTACAAGCGCTTCATCGTCGGCGGCACCGCCGAGCTCGCCCCGGCGGGCCTGGCCGGTCTGACCGGCGTCCAGACTCCGGCGGCTGGGGCCGCGGCACCGCCGGCTGCATCCGGCGCACCGGCGACGGGGCCTTCGGTCTCGGCGTCAGAACCCGCGGCCCCAGCGGCCGGCCCCCCAGCCACGCGCGGCACACCCCCGCCGGCGCCGGTGACCGGTCCGCCGGCCATGGCCGCGTCCGGCGTGCTGCGCAAGGTGCTGGTCGAAGCCGGCGCGCTGAACGGGCACAACGGACACAATCCCCAGTCGGGGTAGGCCGTGGTGCAGCGCGTTCAAGGCCTGCGCGATGACCAGATCATGGCCTGGGAGGCGCGTCTCGAGGCCCAGATGGTCGAGTCGTTGCAGGCCGTCATGGATAAGATCGCCGCCCGGATTGCGAAGATTCAGACGGCGTCAGCGCGCGTGCTCGTCGCGGTGGCGACCACCGGCCCGGACGGGGACGACGACCCGCCGCCCATGACCGCCGAGCTGGAGATCCCGGCCCCGGTCCCGCAGCCCGAGACCATCCCGGCGACCCCGGACCTGCCGCCCGGCCAGCCCTACATCTCACCCGACGACCTGGCCTCCATCCCGCCGCTCTGGCAGCAGGCGGTGGCCGACCAGCTGCTGCCGCTGGCGGCCGAGGTCTTCGTGGACTCGGCGCTCAAGGTCCGGGCCGAGATGATCGACGCGCTGCCGCTGCGCAGCATCCCGGCCCTGGGCAGTCTGGCCGCCGAGCAGTACCTGGCCCAGGCGAAGAACACATTCGAGCAGGTCGGGGATCACCTGTGGGCCACCGCCCGGGCGCAGCTGTCGCAGGGCTTCGAGGCCGGCGAGTCCATCCCGCAGCTGGCCGACCGCCTGCGCCAGAGCGCCGGCCTGTCCGCCCGGACCGGCGTGCTGGTCGCCCGCACCCAGGTCATTGAGGCTTCAAACTCCGGCTCGATCGCCATGGCCCGGGTCAGCGGCATCGAGATGCTCAAAGAGTGGATCGCCACCCCCGACCTGCGCACCCGCCCCACCCACCTGGCGGCGGATGGCCAGCGGGTCGCGCTCTCGGCCCCGTTCCTGGTCGGCGGCTTCACCTGCGACTTTCCGGCCGCCCCGAACCTGCCGCCCTCCGAGCGGTATTCGTGCCGCTGCACCCAGGGCTACGTCATCCCGGACCGGGAAAAGGCGCCGCCGCGTGCGGATCCGCTGACTGAACTGCCTGGCACCAGCGCGCCGGCCACGATCGACGACCTGGCGGCTGAGCAGTCCGCCCGCCTCGGCGAGATCATCGACGACCAGCACCAGCAGCTCGAAGCCGTCATCGACGACGTGCACGAGCGCTTTCAGCGTCGATTCCTGGCCAAGCCGGCCGGCCCGGGGTTCGACCAGCCCGCGTACGGCGACCATCCGCCCGGCTATGTCCGGCCGTCGCTGCAGGCCGCGAAGACGCCGCGCCAGCTGCGCAAGGTCTGGCAGGACGAGGTTCAGGCCGTCACCGGATACCCGTTTTTCGTGGACGCGATGCCGCGCGGGATCTCCATGGCCACGGCGCGCGAGTACGCCGAGGGCACGCTGCAGATGTTCGCCCAGTTCCCGGCGGCCAAAATGGATCGGATTCACTGGTTCGACGAACCGACCGGCCCCTACGCCCGGGTCCGGACCGGCGGCCACGCCATCGAGATCAACATGCGCTACGCGGCCGAGTCGGCGCGGTCGCGGTTCCTGGCCTCGCGCAGGAAGGACGTGGTCGCGTGGGAGACGCGGCCCACCGCGTGGAGCGTGCGCAACGACGTCCCCGCGCAGGGCGTCATCTATCACGAGTTCGCCCACATCATCGACGAGGAGAACCTGCGCCGGGCCATCCATCCTCAACTGGTCCCGCTGATGATCCGCCACGCCCAGCGCGAGGGCGTCACCGACATCGACGACCTGATCAAGCGTCGGGTCTCGACGTACGCGACCGAGAGCCATCACGAGCTCATCGCCGAGGCCACCACCGATGTCATGGTGAACGGGTCGGCCGCGTCTGCCATGTCGCGCGAGATTTTCGACCTGATGCGGGCCGAGTACCGCCGGCGCGGCTACGAGATCCGCGACGCCGCGCCCGACCTCGACGCAGACCTGGCGGCCGAGGCCGAAGCGGCCGGCAACGTATTCCCGAAGGCGCCGAGCCTGGCCAGCCGCACCGTCGCCGACCTGCGGGCGCTGGCCAGGGAGCGCGGCATCACCGTGCCGGCCGGCACGCGCAAAGCCGACCTGGTGCGCCTGCTCGACGAGTCCCCGCCCGGTCCAGCGGTCTCGGCGCCTGCGGTTCGCAGCGCTCGGTCGATCACCGACCTAGCTAATGAGACCCCGATCCGCGTCACGCCACTTGAGGGCGGCGTCACGGCGAAGGTCGAGCGACTCGACTTCGCAGGAGGTGATTCGGCCGTCCGCAAGGACTACATGGGGTTGCGCTCCGGTGGAGCGGAAGCGCTGCGTGACGCTGACCACCGCGTGTCGTCCGAGGTGCTGGCCGCTGATGTACTCCGTGCCGTTGGCGTGCGGGCACCAGCCGTGGTCCGGCTCAACGATCACACACTGCTCATGGACTTTGTCGCTGGAGATCAGGGCGGGGCTGACGGCGTTCTCAAGGCGCCGGCGGCCATCGTGCGTAGCGCGGAGGGACGTCGACTGGGGCTGGCCGACGCGATCATGGGCCACCGGGACCGGGCCGGCGGCAACTGGATGCGCGCGCCGGACGGCGGCATCGTGGCCATCGACAATGGCGGAGCCTTCGGCGGCGTCGGCGCGGACCGGGCCGCAGCGGGCAACCCTTTCACGTCCTTCCTGATGGGTCCATATGAGGAGTCCCCCTGGAAGGCCAGGATTGAGCTTCCGTCCGATATCGACCTGGCGGAGATCCGGCGGAAGCTGCTGGCCCTGCGGCCGAGATTTGACGATGCCGGATTCCAGCGCCAGTTCAAAGACATGCTGGGTCGTCTCGATGAGGTCGGGCGCCGCGCCGTCCGCGTTCCACCCGCGCCGCGTCTCGCCCCCGACGTCGACCTGATCCCCGGCGCCCCCGGGCCGGCATCCGCGCCGGTCGCCGGTCCGCGTCTGGCCACCATGAAGGTCGGTGAGCTGCGCGACCTGGCCCGGGCCCGCGGCATTCCCGACGCGGCCAAGCTGCGCAAGGCCGACCTGGTCAAGGCGCTCGAGGCCTCGGGCGCCGGACCCGACCTCGCCGACGTGGCCCGGACCAGGCAGGCCGTGATCGACGACCGGCGCGCCGTCGCCACCGCCCTGTCCGAGGCGTCCGAGCTGCTGGCCAACGGGGCCAGCGAGCGTGCCCTGGGCGCCCGGTCCGGCCAGATCCTGGGACGCGTCTCGGGCCAGGTCGCTGACGATCTGGCGCCGCTGGCCACGGCCATGCGCGGCGGGGATGCGGCGGCCATCCGGACCGCGCTGGACGACCTGGCCACGCGGCGCGGCCTGCGGCCCGTCGTGCCCGACGGCGATGCGGTGCCGTTCGACGCCAAGACCATGGAGCTGCTGCCGGGCACCTCGCGCCCGCCCGCCGGCACGCTGGTGCGCGTCGTGCGACTCGGCTATGAGGTCGACATCAACGGCGAGACGGTGCAGCTCGGGAAGGCCGTCGTCGACCCGCTCAGCGCCGACGAGATCGCCGCCGTGCAGCGCCGGGCCACGCGGGCCGCGGCGCGGGAGCGCAACCGCCTGATCGAGTCGCGCGCCGCCACCGCGCGCCTGCTGGCCTCGGTCGACGAACTCGTGGCGAAAGGTGCCAGCCGCTCGGCCATTCGGGAGCGCCTCGACCCGGCCCTGCGCCAGGCCGAGCAGGAGTTCGCCGGCGCGGACGACGCGGTGGCCAAGGCGCTGCTCGACGCGCTCGAGACCGGCGACACGGCCAAGCTTAAGAGCGCGATCACGCGGTCCGGGACCAGCGTGAAGATCAAGGCGGTCAGCAAGGCCGGGGCGAAGGCGAAGTTCGACCCCGACACCATGGAGGCCGTCGGCGGCGTCGACATTCCGGCCGGCGCGGCCGTCCAGGTGGTGCGGCGCGGTTCGACCTTGACCCTGCCTGACGGCGAGGTCATCACGCTGTCGAAGCCGCAGGTGACGGTCGTTGGGAAGCCGACGGCGCAGGCCGCCCCGGCTGCTCGACTCGCCCCCGGCGAGTCACTGGCTGAGCGGACGCAGGCGGTCGCACGCCTGCAGTCCCAGACTCCGACCGCCGAACGCCAGCTTGGCGGCGGCCTCGTCGGGGAGGTCGACATGCTGACCTATCCCGACGGCATCAGGGCGGTACGAAAGCGCCTCTTCGGTCGCCGGGCCGAGGCGACGGCCGCCCAGCGCCAGTTTGAGATCGACGCCGAAGTCTTCGGCCCGTCGGTGCTCGACGCCGTGAGCGTGCGCGCGCCGGGCGTCGTCCGCAGCGGTGACGGCGAGATTCTCATGGAGTTCCTGGACGGCGACACCTTCGCTAGCAAGTATCCCGACTTCGGTTACGGCAACCCAGAGCACTGGGACGTGGTGGTGACGGCCAAGTACGCCGATACCGCGGACGGTCGGATGATCGGGTTGGCCGACTACCTCATGGGCAACACGGACAGAAACGCGGGGAACTGGATCATCCAGGCGGATGGCTCATATGCCGGTATTGATCACGGTTACGCGTTCCTTGGTCAGCGCGGCACCGATGTGCCGTCCGGGTTCTTCACCCGCTACCTGCACGATGGCCCGTCGAAGGCCGGCCCCGGTTATGTCCTGCGGTCCCAGGTCGACTTGAATCCTGCCGACCTCGCGGTGGTGCGCTCGCGCCTGGCCGCCCAGCGCGCCCAGTACGTCGAGGCCGGTCGCAAAACCTGGCACGACGCGATCATGCGGCGGCTGCGCGAGGTCGAAAAGCGAGCCGATCCCGCCGCGCCCGTTCGCATCGCAGGGCTGGCCAAGTGACGTACCATGCGGTCATGAAGCGGGACCTGGTCTCAGTGCGGCATCCGCGCACCGCGCTCGGCGCGGTGGTCAGCGACGCCCGGGGCAGGCGCTTTGAGGGCCAGGCGGCCAACGTGCTGCGCGGCCCGATCAACGAGTTCGGCGAGGCAGCGGTGATCGCCGATGTCATGGAGCACGGCTGGGCCAACGCGGCGGGGCTCTACTTCGCCGAGCCGGTGCCATCGTGACCGGCCCGCTGCCACACATCGGCCTCGGTACTGGTTTCGCCCGGTCGCTGTATCCCGACGGCAACACCCTCGACGAGGCCGCGGCCAGCGCGACCGCCGCGTTCCAGATGCTGGCCAACATGCTCATGGGCCCGCCCGGTCGCCCCAGCGCCCGCGTGCCCGACGTCGAGCCTGAGGTCATCGACGAGCGCGGCCCGATCCGCGTGCGGGCCGCGGTCGGCCGACCCGTCCTCGAGATCGAGCAGGCATGAGCGCCCGCGCGCAGGCTCAGTGCGCCCCGTCGTGCGCCCGCTACCGGTCACCGTTCAGCGAGGAGAACCTGACCGGGCTGACGCGCCCGTTCTGCGCCGCCTTCCCCGACGGCATCCCGGCGGCCATCTGGGACAACCAGGCTGACCACCGCGAGCCCTACGAGGGCGACCACGGTCTGCGGTGGGAGAGCCTCGACGGGCAGGCCTTCCCCACCTACGCGTTCGGCCCTGGCATACTCGACCGCGTGACGGATCAAGCGGTGACGGCGGCGGCCGACGTGCTCGACGGCGCGATGATCGCGCTGGTTCCCAGCGCTCCAGATCTCGAGCGTCTCGCGATATCCGGGGGCGAGACGCTCGACCAGCTCCACCTGACCGTGCTCTTTCTGGGCGACGCCGCCGCTATCGACGAGCCGACCCGCCAGGCCCTGCGCGACTGGGCGGCCGAGGTGGTCGGCCCGTGGGACAGCGTGGCTGGCGACGCGTTCGCCCCGGCCGTGTTCAACCCGGCCGGCGATGAGCCGTGCGTGGTCATGATCGTGGGCGGGGCTGAGGTGGCCGAGTTCCATGAGACCGCCCTCGCTGACGTGAGCGAGTTTTTCGCGCTGCCCGACCAGCACCAGCCCTACATCCCGCACGTCACCCTGGCCTACGTGACGCCGGACGGGGCGCCCGGCGTCGGTGCGATCGACATTGACGAGCTCGGCCGCACTGGCCCCATCACCTTCGACCGCCTGCGTCTCGCCTTCGGGGGCGAGGTGTTCGACGTGCCGTTCGCTGAGCCCGGCGGCGCGTCGGATGAGCTGGCCACGGTTGCTGAGACGCAGGACGAGCCGTCGGACGTCCGGCTTGAGCCAGCGCCGGCGACCGTGGCCAGCGCCAACCCGGACCGCGAACTCTTCGACGGGTGCCTGCGATGCTTCCGCCTCGCGCATCATGGAGAGTGCGCCCGGTCGGCGCTATGATCACGGCACCGACCGGGGGTGACCATGCAGCCAGACTTTCCGCCTGAGGATGACCCCCAGGTTCTACAGTCCGAGTTCGACGTGCCTGATGTCGACGGCCTCGCCGACGACGCGCTCAACGGTGACAGCGTCGAACTGTTTGACGTAACAACGATGCTGCCGGGCACGCCCTGCTACGGGGTGGCCTGCGTCGAGGGCATCCCGGACGGCTCGACCCCGCAGCGCATGTGGGCGCCGGGCTCGCTGGTCTTCGCGCCGACCCCGTTCCCGCTCAAGTTCCAGCCGGCCGAAGATGACGGTCACAGCGGCTCGATGGTGTCCGGACGCGTCGACGCCATGTGGCGCGACGGCGCGCTGATCCGCTGGATCGGCGTCATGGACTCGGCCGGCGTGGTCGGCCGCGAACATGAGCGGCTCATCGGCGGCAAGTTCATGACCGGCGTCTCGATCAAGGCCGACGACCTGGACGAAGCGGACGTTGAGTACATCTACCCGGCCGGCCCGGACCCGTCCGACGAGGTCGAGGTGGACGGCGAGGTTGTCGAAGACGTCGAGGGTGAGGCCGATTTCCACTACCCCGGCCGGCACAACCAGGCCACTCACGGGCACGGCGCCAACGGCAAGGGCAAGGCCAGCAACCGCCAAAAGGCGGCGGCGGCCAAGCGCATCAAGGCCCGGGGTGACAAGTTCCTGAGCGGTGAGCGCTCGGTCGACGGCGCCGTAGTGGCCGACGGCGCCGAGATGATGGACATGCCGCGCCCCAGCATGATCATTTACCACCACGGGCGGGTGCGAAGCCTGACCGGGGTGGCCGAGGCCGCGTTCATCGAGTGCACCGTTTCGCTGGGTGAGTCGCCGTTCAGTCCGCCGATGGTGCCCGAGGCATCCCCGCTGGCCGAGCTTGAGGCCCTGGCCATCGAGGCCGAGACGCCGGTGCCCGTGGCCGTTCCGCTGGTGGCGGCGGGCTACACCATCACCATCCCGCAGCTGTGGCCCGAGTCGTGGTTCTCCGAGCCGAGCCCTGCCGAGATGGCCATGGTCGCCGGCGGCGCCATCCACATCACGCCCGAAGGCCGGGTCTGGGGCCTGCTGGCGCCGGACGGCGTCAACCACCGGGCCTACCGGGCCGGCCCGCGGGCACAGTACGCGCCGCGCGGCATCGACTACTCGGAGTGGCAAAACAAGGCCTGCATCGTGGCCGGCGCCGACGGCAACGCCTACAAAATCAACGCCGGCACGGTCACGTTCGGGTGCGGCCACGCCAGCCCGGTCGATCCGCGCCGGGCCAACCCAGCCTGGGCGGCCGAGCACTACGAGAACAGCTGCTCGGTGGCCATGCGCGCCCGGGTCGGCGAGAACCGGTTCGGCACCTGGTTCGCTGGCGGCCTCAACCACGGCCTGACCGCGTCGTCCCTTGAGGAGATCATGGGCTGCGCGCTGTCGGGTGACTGGCAGGGCGGCAAGCTCAAGGGCGCCCTGCTGGTGCCGGTGGAAGGCTTTCCGGTCGCGGTCACCGCGTCGGTGCGCGAAAAGATGGGCACGCTCGTCGCGTCGTCCGTCCCGATCCGCTTCGACGCCCCGCCGCCGCCGCCGAGTTACGACTGGGTCTTCGACCTGGTGGCCAGCGCCACCGGCCGCGGGCCGGCCGCCATCTTCGACGAGCTGGCGGCCGAGCGCTTCGACGAGCTCGCACGGGAACGGGGGTGATTCAGATGGCATGTGGATGCGGCCAGGTACCCGTCGGTACTCCCCCTCCGCCCGCGCCGCCCACCACGGGTATCGAGGGCGAGACCGGCGCGGCACAGTAAGTAGTCAGCACACCTGATGGCGCATTTCGATCACGACCGTCTACCATGACCAGCAACGCGAACTCCGGGTGCAGCTGGAGAGACCGAACACGATCAGCGCAATGATCCTGTCGTTTCTCACACGGGGGCATCCATGCCGAAGAACCCAGCCGCGGGCACCGGCAATGACGGTGCCTCCTACAGCCTGCCCGAGCTGGACGGCCTGACCGCCGACCAGCTCGGCGAACACCTCGCCGACGTCAACGGGCGCCTTGACACCATCCTGGCCAAGCGCGACCCGGCCGACCTGCCGACTCTGGGCGAGCTGCGCACCGCGCGGCAGACCATCATGGCCCAGCAGGGCAAGGTCGCCGCCGCGCAGGCCGAGATCGACGCCCAGTTCGACGAGATCGCCGCCGAGATGGCCGAGCCGGCCGCCGACGCTGACGCCGAGGTCGTCGAGGGCGAACTGATCGACGCCAACGGCACCGCGCAGGCCCCGGCCGCCGCGCCCGCCGCTGCCGCTCCGGCCACCCCGCAGCTCGTCACCGCTTCGGGCCGGCCCGCTGGCGGCGCCGTTACCGCGTCCCGCGAGACCGGCGGCCTGTCCGGCGGCGCGAACCGCCTCAACCCGAGCCTGTCCGGCGCCCGCGCCGCGGCCCCGGCCGTTGAGGCGCCGAGCCTCGACGAACTGGTCATGACCGCATCGGCCCACTCGGGGGCGGCCAAGCTCAACATGGGCGACCGCATCGGCGGCATCCGCCAGCTCGGCGACCTCGTCGAGGACCGGGCACGCGGGATGGCCGACGCGCAGGGCTTCCGCCAGGCGGCCCCGGGCAACACGGCCTTCCAGCACCAGGCCCGCCGCCATGACGCCCCGTACGGCGGCACCATGGTGGCCTCGATCCAGAACAAATTCGACACCGTGCTGCACGACAAGTCGAGCACCGAGGCCGTGCAGGCCTACGTCGACAAGCTGTCCGCCCAGCGCTCCGGCTCGGCCTTCGAGTCGCTGGTGGCGGCCGGCGGCTGGTGTGCCCCGAGCCAGATCCGGTACGACTTCTTCAACATCGCCGGCCAGTCCGGGATGATCGACCTGCCGACGTTCGGCGTCGAGCGGGGCGGCATCCAGTACCCGATCTCGCCGAGCCTGGCCGACACGTTCAGCCCGGCCCTGCCCTGGTACACCGCGTTCAGCAACGCCACCGTGCCGTGGCTCTGGACCGAGGGCGACGACATCCTGGCCGTGACCGGCTCCCCGACGAAGCCGTGCATCCGGGTGCCATGTTCGACCATGGATAACCGTCGGCTGGAGTGCTACGGCATCTGCCTGACCGCCGGCAACCTGGCCGACAACGCGTGGCCGGAGTCGACCGCCAACTTCATCAAGCTCCTGATGTCGGCGCACTACCACGCCAGCAACGCGCGCTACATCTCGACGATCGCCGGGATGGCCGTCGCAAACGCCGGCTGCACCGCCACCGGTTCGGGTGCGGCGGCGCCGCTGCTGTCCACCGCCGAGCTCTCCGCGATCGACTACCGGGCCAAGTACGGCATGGCCCGCACCGATGTCATCGAGTGGGTTCTGCCCGAGTGGGCGCTGGGCCTGGTCCGAGCCGACCTGGCCAAGCGCACCGGCGTGGGCGACTTCATGAGAATCCCGGACTCCGAGATCGCGGCCTGGTTCGACGTGCGCGGCATCCGCGCCCAGTTCGTCCAGGACTACCAGGTGCGCGCGGCCGGCCAGCCGGGTGCGAGCACGACGGGCGGCATCACCCAGTACCCGAGCACGCTCAAGGGCCTGATGTACGCGGCCGGCACGGTGGCCCGCGGCAACGGCATGAACCTGGACCTGGGCGTGGTCCGCGACTCCACCCTGAACGCGCGGAACGACTTCACCGCGCTCTGGATGGAGGAGTGCCACCTCATCGCCAAGTTCGGCCACGAGGTGCGCGAATACACCGTCAACGTCTGCCCCGACGGCACCACCGGCGCGGCCGACCTGACCAGCTGCTGCCCGTAAGGGCAGGGCGGCGCGAGTCCGCCGATAGAAAGTCGCAGTCACGTGAAGCGAACGAAAGGGGGTGGGACGACATGGCCGGTCCACGCATGCTGATTCCGCCCCCCTCGTTTGACCCGCGCAACTTCGGGCTGCTGTCGGTGGTGCAGGCCCGCTACGACGAGCCGGACGCGCACTGGCGCAACGGCGGCACGTGGCAGGACATCTGCGGGCTGGGCGGCTCAACGTTCGACCCGAACTGTCTGACCGCCACTTCCATTCCGGTGTCGGGCGCTCCGGCTCCGGCCAAGGTCGACAACATCGACTGGAACACGTACGGCGCGACCCCGTTCACGGTCGTGGCCGAGGTCGACTGCTCGCCGGTGGGCTACAGCCAGGAAGAGCAGCGGGCCCGCGCCGTTGACGCCCTGACGCGCACCGAGGCCTACCAGGTTGAGTACGCGTTCTGGACCGGCACGGCCGGTGGGGTGACCAACCGCGTCTATCCGCACCTGGCCGCGACCGAAGCCGTCTACGACGGCGGGCTCTACCCGATCGTCCAGATGCAGTGCGCGGCGCTGCAGGTCACCGGTACGACCATACTCGACATCATCGAAGGTCTCGGCCGCATCGAGGCCGCCCTGGCCGCCTGCTACCAGGGCAAGGGCGTCATTCACGTGCCCGTGCTGCTGGCGACGCAGATGTTCCAGTGGAACCTCGTCAAGGCCGACGGTGCGCAGCTGCGCACCCAGTCCGGCAACCTGGTGGCCATCGGCGGCGGCTATCCCGGCACCGGACCGACCGGGGCGGCCATCTCCAACGCCCTGTGGATCTACGCCACCGGCCCGATCTTCGCCTACCGGTCAGCGGCCGAGACGTTCAAGTTCTCGGAGATGCTCGACCGCACCACCAACACGCTCAAGACCATCGTCGAGCGCACCTACCTGCTGGGCTACAGCTGCTGCTGTCTCCCCGCGGTCCCGATCAGTGTCGGCGGCGACGTCACCGGCCAGCCCCTCTCGGCGTTCTAGGAGTAGCCAGTGGCAACCGCCCTTGTCTGCGCCAGCCCCATCGAGGGACTGGTCATGCGGATCACGAAGCTCAACGCCTGCGGCGTGGTCGTCACCGGCGCCACCGCAGCACAGTTGATCCTGGACGGCTTCACCGAGGTCACCCCATCGCCGCAGTACGACACCGGCGACCGGGTCATCACGCGCAAGGCCAACGGCACGATCTGCCAGAACTACAAGCAGCCCGACCAGTACACCAACGACGAACTGACGATGAACTTCTGCGTCTGGAACCCGGCGTTGATCCCGCTCGCCATCGCGGGCCGGCTGCTCACCTCGACGCAGTCTCCGACCGGCACCGGCTTCGCCCGGGGTACCTGGTCGAATGCTGCGATCCTGGCCGCGCACTGGTCGCTGGAGATCTGGCAGGCCCCGCCGCAGTCGTGCGACGCGTCCGGCACGGTGCTCTACCCGTACCACGCATGGCCGCACATCGCGAACGGCAAGATCGGCGACTTCAACATCAACCTGGACGCCAACATTCTGCAGATCATGGGCGACACGATGGACGCGTCGCCGCTGTGGACGCTGGGCGACTCCTACCTGGGCACCGGCCAGGTCGTGCAGGGCGACCACCACCTGTACAACCTGTCCTCGACCGCACCGCCCACGGCGGCCTGCTACCTGTACTAAGATCGGCTCGCAAGGAACCGCGCAGGGACAATCAGGGCAGGCTGGCCACGGGGCGGCCTGCCCTGATCCGCACCAGGGGGAAGGCTGAGGTGCTGCGATGACGAGCCCCACCCCGACCCGCGGGCCCTGCCTGGCGTGGGACCCGATCTGGTGCTGCGACCTGACCAGCGACGGCGCGGCCGCGCTGACCGGGACGGCCGTCATGGCCGCGACGGAGATCCTGTACAACCGCAGCGCCCAGCAGTTCGGGCTCTGCGAGTTCACCGTGCGCCCATGTCGGGCCAACTGCAACGACTTCGCGGGCTGGGCCGGCGGCTGGGGCCTGGGCGGCGGCGGATTCTGGTCGGGAGGGTTCTCGTCCTGGCCGCAGCCCGCCCTGATCGGCGGCAACTGGTACAACCTGACCTGCGGCTCGTGCTCGGGCACCTGCTCGTGCACGCCCATCTCCGAGGCCTACCTGCCATCCCCGGTCGCCTCAATCACGCAGGTCAAGCTCAACGGCGAGGTGCTGGCCGCGTCCGGCTACCGCGTCGACGACTACCGCAAGCTGGTGCGGCTGGGCGGCTTCACCTGGCCCGAGTGCCAGGATCTGACGCTGGCCGACACCGAGGACAACACGTGGTCCGTCACGCTGCAGGTCGGCCAGGAAGTGCCCACGATCGGACGAATGGCCGTCGGCGAGCTCGCCTGCATGATCATGTCTTCGTGCCTCGGTGAGGCCTGCGCCATCCCGTTCAACGCCACAAGCGTCACCCGCCAGGGTCTCACCATCGACTTCCCCACGATCTATGACCTGCTCGACCGCAAGCTGCTCGGTCTGTGGGCCTGCGACCTCTTCGTCTCGACGTACAACCCGCGCGGCCTGACCACCCGGCCGCAGGTCTACGACGTCGACGGCGAGATCAACCGCCGGACGACCTGGCCATGAGCACGATCTTCGCCGGCGCCATCCCGCCCAACGAAGGCAACTTCGGCGGCGTGACCGGCCTGGACTTCACGGTCAACCACACCGGCGACGTCGACGGCATCTGGTGGTACCAGCCCACCGGCTCGGCCGCCGCCGTCACGCCCGGGCTCTACGACACGCAGACCCAGGCCCTGCTCGCCACCGCGCCCGCCGCGGTCGGCCTGGCCGCCGGCGCCTGGTCGCTGATCCCGCTGACCACGCCGGTGGCGCTGACGCCGGGCACCGTCTACACCGCAGCCTGCTACCAGAACAATCGCATCGCCTGGTACCCGAGCGCGGTCGACGACCTCTACATCTTCAACTCCCCATTCACCGTCATGAACCAGGGCGGCCGGGTCCAGGCCGGCGGGGCGCTGGCCTTCCCCGGCAATTTCTTCCGGGACGCGTACGCGGTGGACGTCAATTTCACCGCCACCGAGCCCTGCGAGCCGTGCCCGCCCTGCCCGCCGACCAACGGGTTCTTCATCAACCTGACCGCGCCGGGCTTCATCAACGTGGTGACCGGGGTGGGCGCCTGCGTCATCGAGGCCTTGGGCCAGACACCCGCTGGTGCCCCATGCCGCCAGTGCCTGCTGCTGCCCACCCAGACGATCCCGTGGGACAACTGCGGCCCGTGCGACAACGCCAGCTGTAACGGGCAGATCGCGCTGGCCATCCGCGAGGTCTACGGCAGCGGCCAGTTCCCGCAGCCACTCAACGGGGCGTCGTGGCGCAAGTGCCAGCACCGCTACGAGATCGTCCGGGCAACGGTGTCAGTGACGCGCTGCGTGCCGACCATGGACAGCAAGGGCAGGCCACCGACCTGCGCCGCCGAGCTGGCCGCCGCGGTCACCCTCGAGAATGACCGTACCGCGGTCCGCCAGGCCATCGCCTGCTGCCTGAGCGCGGCCAACCTGGCCACCCCGTACTGGGTCTCCGAGTGGATGCTGGGCGGCAGCGTCACGGTGGGCGAGCTCGGCGGGTGCTCGGGCGTCGAAACAGAGTTCTTCGTCGGCGTGCAGTCCTGCCTCTGCCCGAACTGAGGCCGTTGTGGCCCAGGTCAACATCACGCACCGACTGAACATGACGGCCGTTCACGCCCTGCTGACCGGCCCGCGCGGCGGGGTGGCCCAGGACATGCTGCGCCGCGGTCTGCTGGTCGAGACGCAGGCCAAGCGCAACCTGGGCGGCATCGGCGGGCCCAAGCGCGTCGACACCGGGCGGCTGCGCGCATCGGTGAATACGCAGCTGGTGACGCGTGACGGCAAGCCGGTGGCCGTGGTCGGAACCAACGTCTACTACGCCCGGTGGGTGCACGACGGTACCGGCCTGTACGGGCCGGCCCACCGAGTGATCAAGCCCAAACGCGGCAAGTACCTGCGGTTCCGCCCGGGCGGCCGGGGGCGCTACGTCTACGCCAGGTCGGTCAAGGGCATGGTGGCCAACCCGTTTCTGCGCAACGCGCTCCCAGCCGCCCGCGGCTGACCTACTTACTCCCCGTCCCCCTTGTTGCGCTCGGCTTCCTGGCGCGCGGCCTCTTCGCGCTGGATCCGCTCACGGGCCTCGGTCTGCTCTCTGAGTCGCTTCAACATCTCTTCGGAACTCTCGTCAGCCATGGTCATTTTCCTTTCTTCGTGTTGTTGTCTGCGGCGTCCTCGGCCGCCCGGCGTGCATCGCGTTCGCTCTGGCGCTGGGCCAGCGCGTCGCGCTCCCGCTGCAGTTCTGCGCGGCGGGCCTCTTCGTCGGCGCGGCTCATCGGCCGTTGTTGCGCCGGTCGAAGTCTTCCTGTCGCGCCCTCTCGGCGGCGCGCTGTTCGGCCACACGGTCGGCGGCGCGCTGCACCTCGGGGTCGGGCTGCGGCCTGGGCTTGTCTGCCACGTCGATTCCCATCTGAGCGTCGGTCTCGGTCGGGTGACCGAAAAGGTTTGTTTATAGCATGAACGGTCGTTTAGGTGCTATGACGCCACGAGTCGCAGCGCCGGCCGCGTGGTCGGTGGGATGAGTGGCCACGTCGGCAGGGTCACCGGTCTGAACGTGTCGGTCTCGGGGTCGCCGGTCCAGGACGCCATGCAGCCCGGCACGCCGCACGCGTGGACCTGGAACGGTAGGTGCCCGCCCGGCAGGCCGCAGTGACAGTCGTAGGCGCGTGCGGCGCACTGGGCCACTTCGGCGGTCATCTGCCCCGGCCGCCCACGCTGTAGCCGTCGGTGTCCGGGTCGTCGTTGCTGCGCGACGTCTTGTCGTTGCCGGGGCTCTGTGCCGCGCCTTTGCTCGGTCGGCCGCTGATGCCGCGGCCCCGCTTGTTGTCGTCGGTGTTGCCAGCGGGGCCGCTCGTCGGCTTGTCTTTCGCCATGTCTTCCTGCTCTCCGGTCAGCGGGGCTTGGTCGGTACGGGCCCCGGCACCTTGCCGGGGTTCGGTCCGGGCCAGGGGCGAGAACCAGGCTTCGGGTTGGGCTTCGGGTTCGGGGGCGGTGGCGGTCTGTCTTTCGGCATGTGGCCCATGGTAGCGGCGAGACCTAGTGACGTGTCAAGTGGTGTTATCGTGTGGGCATGGGACAAGCCGTCAATGCCTTCACGCGTGAATACGCCTTCGCGTACCGCTGGCTGATCCAGCACTGCCCGCCCTGGGGCTGGCTGGCTGGCGCTCTCCTGCTGCCCGGCACGCCTGCACGCGCCGCCGTCATGGCCCTGCCCACGGCGGCGCTATCTGTCGAGGTCACAACGATCTAGACTCACCGCATGACCCAACCCGATGCAGCGGTGCCCGACTTCACTATCCCCAGGCCGCCCCACCAGTTCACCATCGACAGCGACCTGTTTCTGGCGCCGGGCTTCCTGGCCCCGTTCACGCTCAAGAAGTTGGCCAGAGAGGTCGGCCTGCTCGGTGACCTCAACAACCTGAGCGGCGATGTCGAGGCCGTCGTCAAGGCCATCGACGCGGCCGGCGCGGTCATGGCCACCCTGATGCCCGGCCCGTCCGGCCAGCTTTTCCGCGCACGACTGTTCAGCGAGGGCGGGCCCGACGACCCGCTGCCGATCGACCTCATGAAACAGGCCATCCCGGCGCTCTACTACCTGCTGGAGTGCTACGGCCTGCGCCCTACGGTGCCGTCCTCGCCCTCTTCGGATGGGTCGACGGACGGGCAGACGAGCACCCCGAGCGAGGCCACCTCTTCAACGGCTGGTGTATCGCCAGTGGCATTGACCAGCGAGGGTTAGCCTTCGCCGACTGGCTCGACCTGATCCACCACTACCTGCTAATGCACGCCGAGACGGAGAAACATGTCGCGATCACCAGGCTCCTGACCGGAGAGCTCGGCACCTGGCGCCAACTCATGCCAGCGGCCGTACCGCTCAAACCGTCCCCACTGCCCCGTCCGCCGCCCTGGTCGCGGCTGCGGCGGTCCGACATCGAACGCATGGAGCGCGCCCGCGCCGCGAGTGCCGCAGCAGCACCACAGTAGTCAGCCACGGGGGTGGCCATGGGTCAGCCGATCGATACCGCCGAAGTCGAGATCGTCCCCGACTTCGGCGACTTCGCGCGCCAACTCAAGGCCGGTATCGACCAGGCGCTGCGGGGCGTACAGACCGCGGTCACCCAGGCCTTCGCCCGGGTCGAGGACGCCGCGGGCCGAGCCGGTACCGACGTCGGACAGGAATTCCAGCGCGGCGGGGAGCGGGCTGAGGCCGCGTTCGGCGAGGTGTCGCGGACCGCCCGCAAGGAGTTCGCCGAGGTCGAGGCCGCCGCCGCGGCCACCAGCTCGGGCATGTCCGGCAAGTTCGGCGGCGCGCTGGGCATCATTAAGACCGGCCTGCTCGGCATCGGCATCGCGGCCGGCGCGGGGCTGGCCGCCGTTACCGCTTTCGGGCTCAAGTCCGCGGCCGACCTAGAGCAGACCACGGTCGGCATGACCGCGCTGACCGGCTCGACCGAGACCGCGCTGGCGTTCCTGGGCGAGCTGCAGACCTTCGCGGCGTCCACGCCGTTCGAGTTCGCTGGCGTGGCCGACGCGTCGCGGCGCATCCTGGCCTTTGGGCAGAGCGTCGGCATCGCGCGCAACGAGGTCATCCCGACGCTGACCACTATCGGCGACCTGGTCAGCGTGCTCGGTGGCACGCAGGAGTCCGTCGACTCGGTGGTCCGGGCGCTGTCTCAGATGGCCAGCAAGGGAAAGCTCTCCCAAGAGGAGATCATGCAGCTGGCCGAAGCCCTGCCGGGCTTCAACGCCAATGCTGCGATTGCGGCCCAACTCGGCCTGTCCGTCGGCGACACCCTGGAACTGATCAGCGCCGGCGGGGTCGACGCGACCACCGGCATCAACGCCCTGCTGTCCGGGATGGCGCAGTTCCCCGGCGCGGCCGGGGCCATGGCCGCCCAGGCACAGACCCTGTCCGGTGTGTTCTCGACCTTCAAAGACACGGCCTCGATCGCGCTGACCAACGCTTTCCAGCCGGTCATCCCCGAGATCAAGAGCGCTCTGGCCGACCTCACCCCCATCCTGGGGTCGGCCATCGGCCAGCTGGCGCCGAGCCTCGGCGGCGCGCTGTCGGCGATTCTGCCCATCGTCGGCAAGCTCATCACGGCCATAGTCCCGATCTTGACGCCGCTACTCGACGCCCTGGGCCCGGTGCTCGACGCCATCGGCCCGGCCCTGATCCCGCTGGGCGAGGCCCTGGGCCAGCTCATCGTGGCGCTGGCCCCGGTCCTGCCGGTCCTGGCCCAATTCATCGCCGTCTTGGCGCTGCTGGCCATCCCGATTATCAAGCTGCTCGCCGCGGTGCTCATCCCGCTGACGCCGGTCCTGAATTACATGGCCCTTGCCATCGGCGAGGTGGCAAGGGCCCTCGGCATGATCAACTGGACCGAGGTCGGCGAGGCCATCTCCGGCGCGTTCGCGAAGGCCTGGCACGCGGTCTCGGACTTCGTCGTTGGGGTGGCCAAAGCGATCTTCGGGTTCGGCGAGATGCTCGGCACGAAGCTGCGCGAGTTCATCGCCAACATCGCCCTCTTCGTGGCCAACCTGGTGCTATGGGTCCAGTCCATCCCCGATCGCATCCTTGAGGCTCTGGGCAACTTCGGTAACCTGCTGTACTCCAAAGGCCGTGACCTGATCGTCGGTCTATGGAACGGCATCAAAGACATGGGCTCATGGCTCTGGGGCAAGATCACCGGCTTTGTCGGGTCGTACGTCACCGGCCCCATCAAGGCCGCCCTGGGCATCGCGTCGCCGTCCACGGTCATGCGGGACGAGGTCGGCAAGATGCTGCCCGCTGGCATCGAAGAGGGCGTCCGAGCCGGCATCCCGTCGCTGGCCGGCCTCATTGGCGGCATCGTGCCCAGCGGGGCCGGCGGGGCGGGTGGCGGTGGAGCGGGCGCCATGGCGTTCGGGGGCATTACGATCAACCTAGTCTTCAACGGCGGCGTGCCATCCGAGGGCGAGGCCCGCTCGCTGGGGTCGGCCGCGGGGGACGCACTCATGGCCCGGATCACCGCTCAGCGCAACATCATGCTCGCCGGGCGCACCGCGTGAGCGCCGACCGGACGATGACGGAAGGAGTTACTCATGGGTAACTACAACCCGCACTCCCCGGTCATCCTGGGCGAGCAGTGGGTGCCGATCCGCGACGAGTCGCTGGTTTTCTCGCCGGTCGTAAACTCGGTCGAACGCGGGACGGCCTATCTGCAGACGGCCACCCGCCAGATCCGCGACGCACGGTTCTACGTCCACCAGGGCCCCAGCGACTTCGTGTCCTTCCAGGTCGCTCAGGTCAACCTGTATCCGTTCGGCGCCGAGGCCGACACCGGCCCCATTCAGCGGGTGCTCATCCCCTGCAAATCGGTCACGGTGACCGGCAACAACATCTCACTGCAGAACTCGTCCAGCTACGCCGACGCGCTCTACCAGCCAGGTGACGACAAGTACGCCACCTTCAACTACAACAGCGGCTCATCGCAGCTCATGAGTCTGTTCTTCGACGTGAGCGCATTCCCCGTGCTGGCCAACAAGCGCATTCTGAACGTGTCCCTGGCCTACGCGGGCAGCGTCCAGGACACCGGATCTGACGCCCTGGCCATCGACTACATCAACCCACCGGGCACGAGCCTCACGGTGCTGTCCCAGCTCAACGACTTGGGCTCCGGCCAGCAGTTCACCGCCCTGTCCATCACCAGCAACACCGGCACTCTGGGCGATCTGTCTACCGTGGTCGGCCGCACCGGATCGTCCAGGGCGGACATGGAGGTCGCCTACGTCGACCTGGGCGACATCAACAACTGCTGGAACACGGCCAGCCTGGGCGGCACCGAGAAACTGCCCTGGCGCTACGCCGACCTGCTGCGCTTCGAACCCGGTTTCGGCGCCGGCCGCCAGCAGTTGCAGCTCTCGGTGGCCATCCCGCTCACCACCAACGGCTTCCCCGCGGGCACGGGCAATGACGTGCGGCTGACGCTGGAGTATGCGGCGCTGCGGGTCCTGTACTGCGAAGAGCGCCGGGTCGCCTACGGCGGCCAGCAGTTCGGCTACTCCTACGGCATGAACCGCGTGGTCATGCGCGACCTGAACCAGGCCGCCGACCCGATCATCGCCGCCGGCGCCTATACCCCGACCCTGTCGTTCGTCTCCATCGGTCAGGTCGGCTTCGGCGGCAACCTCACCTCGGACTTCCCGGACCTGCACGCGACGCGCCAGCTCTACGAGATCCCGCCGCACCCCGGCGTCGAGGTCGACATTCCGTTCCCACCGGCCGAGCGCCTGGGTGAGACCTTCGGCCGCGTCGCGTCGGCCATCCTGCCCCAGCTCACCCTGCACGCGTCGGGCGGGCCGCTGACCGAGCCGCACGTCTACGGGCGCCAGGCCGCGGCCCAGGTCTGGGGGTCGATCACCGCCACCCAGGAGATCTACGACGACATCTCCGGTTCGGCCGCGTCATACCCCCAGGTGCGTTACTACGCGCGCCGCTTCGGCGATACCACCGTTCCGCTGACGCTGACCGGCACGGGCGTCTTCACCGGCTCGACCGCATCCATCTCGGTCTCGAGCTTCGACCAGCTGCCCGAGATCCTGGACGGCTGGCGCGAGGTCACACTTCGGTTCACCGTGGCGCCGAGCATGGGCGCCGCCACCGGCACGCCCGGCTGGACCTGGTCGGCCCTGGGCGAAAAGGCCGGCAACCGGTGGGAGGTGCTCGGGGCGTCCGCGCCGGCCATCTCCGGCGTCCCCGGGTCGTTCTTCACGCAGGTGCCATCCCCGAACCAGCTCGGTGTCAGCACGTACCAGCCGCCGGCCGGCTCGACGGTAGAGCTCACGTGGATGCCGCAGGGCGTGGCCTCGACCTGGGTTACCGGTTCGACCATCGATGCCGCCACCGACGCCGCCCTGATGTTCAGCCAGGACCCGGCCACCGTGACCGGCGTGAGCCTGGCGCAGCTCACCCAGTCCGTGTCTGGCATCGGGGCGCTCTGCGGCGGCCTGCCCTGCTGCATCCCCAGCGGGATCGGCTACCACCAGGTCTCATGGGCGCTGCCCGTCAATACCATCAACCTGTCCGACGACTTCGCGCGGACCGTCGTGGCGGGGATGGGGTCGGCCACCGTCGGCGGCGCGTACGCCACGACCGGCGCCGCGTCGCAGTACGCGGTCAACGGTGTCGAGGCCGTAATCACGCCCGGAGTCTCGAATACGGCGGCCACCGCGACCCTGGCCGGAGCCAGGAATTTCGAGGCCACCGCGGTGGTCGGCCTGTCCGGCGTTACGCCGACCACGTCCGGCCGTGCCGCGCTGATCGGGCGCTACGTCTCGGACTCCGACCACTTCCAGGTGCTAGTGCAGTCCGACTCCACGGGCGTGACCATCTTCCAGATTCTGAATGCCTCGGTCGGGTCGATGATCTCGGAGAACGTGACGCTGCCATTCACCATCGCGGGCGGCGCGCTGGTGAATCTCAAGATGCTGGTGGCCGACGTGCCCGGCGGGACGCAGGTCAAAGGCAAGGCATGGCCGCTCGGAGACGAAGAGCCAGCCATGTGGCTGGGGGAAGGCTTCACCGCGACGCCGCCGGCCGGTACCGGCATCGGCATCCTGGCCCAGACCGTCCCCGCGGCCGGCACGACCGTGCGGTTCCAGAGCCTGAGCGTCGGCCCGCCCGCGTACTGGTTCGGCGCCTACGAGCTGCAGCGTTACGACAGCGTGGCCGCCGACTTCCAGACCATCATGCTGGCCACGAACCCCGGCCTGACCTCATACAACGACTTTGAGGCCAGGGTGGGCACGACCGCGGTCTACCGGATCCGGGCGCTGAACGCCTACAACTTCGCCGGCGCCTGGTCCCTGTACGTGTCCGGCGCGCCGCCGGCCCCGGGCGTCACCGGCGGCTGCAACGGGGACACCTCCGGCGCGCTGATCTTCACCAGCAACGCGGACCAGACCGGCGCGCACAACGCGGCCTACGTCATGCAGTGGGACAACACGCCAAACGAGACGTTCGACCTGCCAGAGGGCGACATGGTCACCTTCCAGCCCATGTACGGGCGGGACGGTCGCGTGGCCTTCCACGGCACCGAACGTGGGCTGGAAGAGTTCAGTCGCAACGTCCTGCTGCAGGCCGGTGCCATCGCACTGCCCAGCCTGGCCGACGCCACCACCATCCGGGACCTGGCCTGGGCCCAACTCCCCTACGTCTGCGTCCGGGACGGCCGAGGCAACCGCTGGTTCGCCAACGTGCGCGTTCCCACCACCAGCGCCCGCAACGACGCCCAGAACTACATGGCCCGCCTGGACATCACCGAGACCACCCGCACCCCGTATCCGGTCGACCCGTGACCGCGCCGCCGGGGATCGGGTCGGCGTGGCCAGGCGGCCGGCTGCTCGTCACCGACCAGCGCGCCCCCGAACTCGACCTCTCGGCTGCCGTCGGCCAGATGCAAGCCACCTACCGCTTCGAGCTCATCAACGGTGTGACCGGTGAGCACCTGGACGACATCACGCCCATTCGCGGGGCCAGCCTGACTCACGACACCTCGATGACCACCAAGCGCACCCTCAACATGTCGCTCGGGAAGAGCGACACCGCCGCGGTGAACGCCCTGGTCGACCGGGTCCTGCTCTTCATGACCATCCCCGGGGCGCCCAACCCGGACCGGGCGGATGGGGACTGGCCACTCGGGCGCTACATGTGGTCGGACAACCCGCGTCGCCTGTCCACCGGCGGGCGCCTGGCGCAGCCCGTGCTTACCGACGAGATGCTGCTGGTCGACCAGGAGATCCAGGCCGGCATCTCCGGCATTGGTGTGCCGGTTTCCAGCGTGCTGACCGCGGTCCTGTCCGGCCTGCCCATCGTGTTCGACGTCGAGCAGTCGTCGTTTGAGTCGGCGAACTCGTGGGCTCGGGGCGCCGGCCGCGGGCAGGTGCTCGAGACCCTGTCCCAGGTCGGTGACTACTGGTCGCCGTGGTTCGACAACCACGGCGTGCTGCGCTTCCGGCGCACGTTCGATCCTGCCGCCCGAGTGCCCGACCTCGACTTCGACCGCGGTTACCGGGTCCTGCGCCAGGACATCGTCGAGACCGACGAGTTGCTGACCGCCCCGAACCGCTTCGTCGTGATCAGCAACGCGGCCAAATCTGGCGCGTCGCCGGTGGTCGGGGTGGCCGACGTGGCCGTCAACGCGCCCAACTCCATCCCCAACATTGGCTTCATCAGGTCGAAAACCCTGGACTTGCAGCTGTCCGACGCAGGGCAGGCCGCCGCGGTGGCGCAGGGCCTGGTGCAGCGGCAGGCCATCTTTGAGCAGGTCGTGCTGTCTACGCCGGCCGACCCGCGCCACGACGGGTACAGCGTGATCCGTTGGCAGGGTGAGAACTGGCTCGAGCTGGGCTGGACCATGCCGCTGGTCATGGGCGAGGCCATGGTGCACACGCTGCGCCGGTCCTACGGTCCAGGGAGCGTGGCCTGATGGGGCAGCCAGGGGGCGGCGAAGAGGTCGCGCGCATCAAGGCCCTCCAAGACAATGCCGAGCGCCTCGGCCTGACCTGGGGGATCCGCCCAGCCGAGATCACCAGCACCGACCCGGTGCAGGCGCTGGTCGACGCCGACACTGAGCCCATCGGCGTGATCCCGATGATCGGCAGCCTGTACGTCGGTCAGCGGGTCTACATCATGCGCGTACCGCCCTCGGCCAACTACGTGGTCGGCCTGGTCGTGGGCGACGACACGCCGCCACCGATCGGCACCACGGTCGGATGGACCGCGGCATCAGGAGACAGCGCAGCCATTGGTGGTGAAACCTCGATACTCGGGACCGGACTGGTCAACTTCCTGAACGGCTGCGCTTACGAGATCGACTACGAAGCGGATGTCGGGGGCAGCGTCGGGGGCAACTTCGCCAACTTTCAGATCAGACGCACCAGCGTCGCCGGCACGGTGGTGCGGGCCAACTCCGGCCATCCCATGTCTTCGGTGGCCGGCTTCGGCTCCACATGCAAGGGCTCGGCCATCGTCAAAAATACCAGTGGCGCAAGTATCGCCTTTGTCGCCGTGCTGACCCTGTCCTCGCCGCTCGCGGGTACCGTGGCGATTGCCGGCGCGTCCAATCGGCTCGCTTTCCTGCGCGTTCGATACATTGGTGAGGCCGCAGACTTCCTGAACGCGACGGCGCTCTGACCTAGTGACACGTCAAGTGCTCGCTGGTACGGTCAGCGCATGAACCGCTTTGCCGTCATCCTGACTCACGACCGGCCGGAGCACCTGCGCGAGACGTGGTGCGCAATCGGTCCGCAGGTCGACATGGTCATCATCATCGACAACGCCAGCTCACCGCCGGTCGACTTCCGCGACTACCACTCCGGCGCGTCTGAGCAGGGCTGCGACTGGGTCACCGCGGTGGTCCGGGACGAGCAGCAACCGCCCAACATCTCGAGGCTCTGGAACCTGGGCATCGAGATGTCGCTGACCGCGTTCGGCAACGGCGGGTGGCCCGGCCCGGGGAGGCCCAACCTCTCTACCGGGCCGCTGGTCGCCGTGCTCTGCGACGACGCGCCGCCGCCTCCCGGCTGGTTCGACGCGGTGGCCACGGCCATGCGCGAGACCGGCGCGGTGGTCGGCTGCTCGGCTCCGACGCCGTTCGGGTTCGGTGGGCCGCCCCGGGTCAAGACCGCGCCCGACTCGCTGGTGTCCGAGCGCATGCCGGGGTGGGCCTGGATCCTGGACCCAGTCAGCCCGGTCCGGCCCGACGTCCGATTCGAGTACTGGTGGGGGGACACCGACCTTGACCTGCAGGCCCGGGCGGCCGGCGGAATGGTGCAGATCGGCGACCACCCCGTTCCCAATCGCGTGCCGGACGGCTGGACCGGACGCATGGCCGGCCAGGTCGCTGTCGACTCGCAGCGGTTCGTCGACAAGTACAACGGTTGGCGGCCGTGGTGAGCGGGGTTCGGTCGTGCGCGTTCTGTGCCATCGTGCGCGGCGACGCGCCGGCGCTGGTCGTAGCGCAGTGGCCTGACGCCATCGCGATCGAGCCTCACCACCCCGTAGTGGCCGGCCACCGGCTCGTGATCCCCGTGGCTCACGTCCGCGACGCTGCCGAGGATCCGATCGTCACCGGCGCGGTCATGGCGCGGGCCGCAGCGATGGGAGACGGAATGAGCCTGAGCGCGTTCAATCTGATCACGTCGAAAGGTGCAGCGGCCACGCAGACCGTTTTCCATCTCCACGTGCACGTGGTGCCGCGCCGCGAAGGTGACGGGCTGGCGCTGCCCTGGGCCGAGCGGGTCATGTCATGACCCGCCGGGCGGTACTCACCGAGGCTGCGGTGCTGGCCATCCGGGCCAGCCGAGAGACGACCAAGGCGCTTGCGGCTCGATACGAGGTGACCCAGGAGACGCTGCAGTTAGCCCGCGATTCGCTGACCTGGCGGCACCTCCCACCGGCCGCGCACGCGGTATGCGACGGGTCTCGGCGGCTGCGCTCGGACGGGCCGGTGCTGTGTGGAACGTGCCGCGAGAACCTGAGCGCCCCGCATGTGATGGGGGCGCATCTGCCAGGCTGCGCTGAGGTGCGGCGCATGGTGACGTGTCACGTGGTCATCTGATACCGTCACCGACCATGGGGCCTCTTGTCGCACCGCCGCAGCTCACCCGCCACCAGTTCCTGGCCCGACTGCACGAGATCGTCAAGCCGCAGACCTACCTCGAGGTCGGCGTGCAGACCGGCGGGTCGCTGGCCCTGGCCGAGGCAGCGGGGGTGGCCATCGGCATTGACCCCCACCTTGACCACTTCGCCCAGCAGTTCCGCCGACCAAATCAGCGTCTCTTCGAGCAGACCGCCGACGATTACTTCGGCTGCATGTCGTGCGAGCGGCCGACCATCGACCTGGCGTTCATCGACGGATCGCACCTCTTCGAGGACGCGCTGCGGGACTTCATCTACGTCCAGCGCCACTCCGGTCCGGACACCATCGTGGTGTTCGACGACGTGCTGCCCTATAGCCAGGACATCGCGTGGCGCGTTCAGCCGCCGGGCGACTGGACCGGCGACGTTTTCAAGATCCCGGCCGTCCTGGCCGAGTACCAGCCCGATCTCGACCTGCGCCTGGTCGACGTGGCTCCGACCGGTGCGCTGGTCGTGACCGGCCTGAACGTCAACGACGTGACCCTTGGGAAGAAATACGACCGGATCGCCGCCGACTGGCACGCGCGCCACTACGTGCCCGACGAGATCCTGGCCCGCACCAACGCGGCCCAGCCCGACAAGGTGCTGGCCGACATCGCGGCCGAACTGGCCCAGACCCGTAAGGGGAAGTAGCACATGGCCACGGCGGTCGAGGTGACCTGCCAGTGCGGCAGCGCTTTCGCCACAACCGTCGAGCGGATCGCGGAAGGGCGTGGCCGGTACTGCGGTCGCCCCTGCATGTATCGGTTCAGGGTGCGCCCGACTGGACTCACGTACCAGAAGCACCGGGAGAACCCCACGAGCTTCAAACGTGGCCATGTGCCATGGAGCGCGGGAATGAAGGGCCTGCGACTGTCGCTGGCCACGGAATTCAAGCCTGGACAGCGACCGTCGCCCGAGACTGAGTTCCAGCCGGGCGCGCGCCCCTGGAACGCGGGCACCGTTGGAGTGATGCCAACCGGCGGCGATCACCACGCCTTCAAGGGCGACGATGTCGGATACGGCGCGCTCCACCTCTGGGTGCTCTACCACCGGGGCGCACCCGGGCGGTGCGAACATTGCGGCGTGCCCGAGCGAACCTGCGACGGAAAGCGGCGAATCGAGTGGGCCAATCGCAGTCGCCAGTACCAGCGCGACCTAGACGACTGGATCGCGCTGTGCTCGTCGTGTCACCATGAGTACGACAAAAACGACTTAGGGGCCATAGCCCGGAAATGGGGAAAATAGAATGAAAGTTCTCATCACCGGCGGCGCCGGCTTCATCGGGTCCCACGTCCGCGACTGGGCGGAGCGGGCCGGCCACGAGGTCGCGTTCTTCGACAAGCGCGAGGGCAACGACATCCTCGGCCCGCTCGACGCGATGGACGCGTTCGCGCCCGACGCCGTGATTCACCTGGCCGGCGTGCTCGGCACGATGGAGCTGTTCGAGACCATCCCCGACGCGATCGAGAAGAACGTGCTCGGGTCGTACCGGGTCGCGGAGTGGTGCTCGCGCAACAACGCGAACTACGTCGGCATCCTGGTGCCCGACGTGTTCCCCTCGATCTACTGCGCCACGAAGGTGGCCGCCCACCGCATCACCTCGGCCATGACCGCGGCCGGCCGGCTGCGCAGCTCGCACGTGATCGCCTACAACGCCCACGGGCCAGGCCAGGCGTACGGGCCCGGCCACCCGCGCAAGTTCGGCCCGACGTTCTCGATCGCGGCCTGGAACGGCGAGCCCATCCCGATCTGGGGCGACGGGTCGGCCCTGGTGGACCCGGTGCCGGTCAGCGTCGTGGCGCGCATGCTGGTCGACGCGGTGAATTTCGGCAACGACGAGGTCTTCGACGGCGGCCTGGGCATCGAGGTCACCGTGCGGGAGATCGCCGAAGAGGTCTTGAAGATCACCGGTTCGTCCGCTGGCATCGCCTACGAGCCCATGCGCATCGGCGAGACGCCGACCAACGTGGCGGCCACCGGCCTGGGCTGGGACCTGCTCGACTGGCACCCGCGCGACATGGTCCGGGCGCAGCACGACGGGAACCTGTGGACCGAGGCGCTGCGCGAGACCGTCGAGTCGTACCGCGGCGTGCCGTTCGTCGGCGAGTACCAGTCCGGCTTCCCACGCCGGTGAACACGCCCATCGACATCGACCAGGAGATCCCTCGGCGCGGTCGCAACGGCGGCTGGGGGGTGCTCCTGGTACTGGTGGGTGCACTGGCGCTCGGCTCTGGCGCCACCCTGGGTTGGGCGTGGTCGGCCGACCGCTTCGTCTTCTGGCTCGTCCTGGCTGCGACCATCGTTGTGGCCTGCATCCTCGCTGGCATCATCGCGCCATGGCGGCGTGAACTGTGAAGATCGCACTGGTCAGTGCGATCTACGGCACGTACGAGGCCACCGTCAAGCCGCTGCCGCTCGACCTGGGCATTCCGGCCATCATGTTCACCGACCAGGAGTCCATCGCCCAGCAGTGCGACGCAGCCGGCTGGCGGGCCGTGTTCGACGACTCGGTCTATCAGCGGTTCACGGCCGACCCCGCCAACGGGGACCTGGCCGTGACCGTGCCAATGCTGGCCCACAAGTTCTGGAAGACGCACCCATTCGAAGCGGTCGCCGAGGCCGGCCTGGACGACATCGACGCGTCCATCTGGATCGACGGCAACATGCGGCTGATCGGTTCCGGCGCGGAGTGGGTGGCCAAGAATGTCGCAGCCCTGGGCGATGATGAGTGGTCGCTTATGCGCCATCCGTGGCGGGACTGCGTGTACACCGAAGAGGCCTACACCTCGGCCGTCTGCTGGGGCCGGTACTCGGTCGAGGCGATGAAGCGCCAGATCGCAGCCATCGAGGCCAGCGGTCACCCGCGCGGTTGGGGCCTCTTCGCGACCGGCCACATGGTGCGGCGGCACACTTCAGCCGTGCTTGGCGTTTGCGATGCATGGTGGTGCGACAACGTGCGCTGGTCGCACCAGGACCAGCTGTCTCTGCCGCCGATCATCCGCACCTACGCCGAGTCGCTGCGCTGGAACGCCAACCTGCCCTGGGCCACCTGGGCGCTGGACCCGCACGGCACCTGAACGTGGCGGTCGGAGCGCTGGGCTGGAGATCCGGCGAGGCCACTTAGAGGCACGACCACCGGCGGCGCCGACCACGCCGGTGCAAACCGAGAGAGGTACGCGATGCAGCGCCCCACGATCTCCGTCATCACCCCCGTTCACCCTGCCCGACTGACCAACGGCCTCTTCGCCGAGTGCCTGCAGTCGGTCCACATCCAGACCCTGTTGCCTGACGCGCACTGCATCGCCATCGACCGGGACGGCGACGGGGCGGCCGCCACGCGCCAGCGGGCGCTCATGATGGCCCGCACCGACTGGGTGGCCTTCCTGGACTCCGACGACGTGTTCCTGCCCCGGCACCTGCGCCAGCTGCTCACGCACGCCGAAGACACCGGGGCCGACTTCGTCTACTCCTGGTTCAAGATCATGCAGGACTTCGGCGGCGGTCGGCGCCAGGTGCTCGAGGTCGACCCGATCTTCCCGGTGACGCACTACCTGTCCCCGTGGGATCCAGACAACCCGATCGAGACCACCGTCACCACCCTGGTCCGCACCGAGCTGGCGCAGCAGGTCGGCTTCCGCCCGCTGGAACGCGGCGAGGAGAACGGCGGCGAGGACTTCGCGTTCACGCTCGGCTGCCGCGACGCCGGCGCGAAGATCTCGCACCTGGTCCGTAAGACGTGGCTCTGGCGCCACCGCTCGATCAACGGGGTGGCCCAGAACACCAGTGGCCTGCCGACGAAGGGTGATGCTGTCGCATGAGCGTTCAGGAGTGGGACATCCACGGGCCGGCCGACGTCAGCTACACCCCCGACGAGGTGGCCCAGATTGCCCGGGCCGAGCAGCCGCACCAGGTGAACGGCGCTCGGCGCGCCGAGCGCCGTTCACCTGGTGCGGCTGCTCGGCGTCGGCGTCATGCCGACCGTGCTTCCGAAGTGTCGGGCCGAGCCGGACCCTTCGATCGACGAGATGGTGCGCGTCGGGGGCACGCTCACCCGCGAGGGCATCGCCTTCAATCAGGCGACCGGCCGGGACGAGTCAGGCCGAGGACGCTGACATTCCATGATCGTCTACGTCTACCCAGCCGACGCCTACGGGTGCGGGTGTACTCGCGGTAGTATTGCCGGATGAACGTGGCTCGCATTCCGGTCTACCGAGGCGGCGAGGTCGCAGCCGTGGCCATCGTTGACAAGGCGGATGAGGCGCTGGTGTCGGCATGGCGCTGGCGCTTGCTTGGGAATGGCTACGTCATGGCTCAGCGGGGTGAGCTCCACATGTACTTACATCGGTTGATCGCAGGCGCAGGACCAGAAACGAGCGTGGATCACTGGAATCAGGACAAGCTAGACAATCGCTCGGTCAATCTGAGGCTCTGCTCTCGCAGTCAGAACGGCGGTAATCGTCAGCCTGACCGCAGGCGAGAGGGCACCAGCTCGCGCCACAAGGGGGTCTGCTGGGACAGGTCGCGCGATCGCTGGGCCGCGTACATCCACGTCAACGGAAAGACGCGCGGGCTCGGCCGCTTCGACAGCGAGGACAGCGCCGCCGCAGCCTACAACGCGGCTGCGCTTGAAGCGTGGGGCGAGTTCGCGCGTCTCAATGATCTGAACGGGGGACCATTGCGCTCTGCATCTGAGCAGCCATGACCGTCGTCTACGTCTACCCAGCCGACGCGTATGGCTGCGGGTTTCTACCGACTCGGGTTCCCCGCCCGGGCTGCGCGGGCGGCGGGCGCTGACGTCCGGCTGGTGATGCCCGCCGACCGGACCGGCATCGGCGGAGAGGTGGACAGTCGGACCGGCAAACTGGTCAATCTTTCCTACCCGCCCGACGCCGACGTCATCGTGCTGCAGCGCGTCGCCATGGGCACCCTGGCCCAGGCCATCCCGCAGATGCGCGCGCGGGGGGTGGCCGTGGTCATCGACATGGACGATGACCTGACGAAGATCGACCCCAACAACCCGGCGTTCTGGGGCTTCCACGCCAAGACCGGATCGCCGCTGCACAACTCGCGCAACGCCATGCAGGCCTGCCTCGACGCCACCCTGGTGACCGTGTCGTCGCCGGCCCTGCTGCGTACCTACGCCCCGCACGGGCGCGGCCTGGTGCTGGAGAACCGCGTGCCGGCCGCCTACCTCGACGTGAAGCGGCCGCCGGCCGCCGGCGTCGCCTCGGTGGGCTGGGGCGGGTCGATCCACTCCCATCCGACCGACCTGGCCGAGCTGGGCCCGGCGGTGCAGCGGCTGGTGCGCGACGGCATCGAGTACTGGGGGGCGGGGCCCGACTACCACCTGCGCCCGGGCGACGACGGCCTGCGGCGGGCGCTGGGCGTCGAAGACGCGCTGGCCGACCAGGTGGCCACTACTGGCGACCTGGCCTTCGAAGAGTGGCCGATCGGCGTGGCCACGCTCGGGGTGGGCCTCGCACCGCTGGCCGACACCGGCTTCAACGCGGCGAAGTCCTGGCTCAAGCCGCTGGAGTACATGGCCCTGGGCGTGCCGTGGATCGGCTCGCCGCGCGCCGAGTACCGCCGCCTGCAGCAGCTGACCAAGGTGGGCCTGCTGGCCAAGGGGCCCGGCGACTGGTACCGCCAGGCCAAGGCGTTGGCGCTGTCACCGCACGCGCGAGAAGAGCAGGCCGAGCGCGGACGGGCCGCGGTGCGCGATCACCAGCTCACGTACGAGGCCTCGATCTGGCACTGGATCCACGCGTGGGAGCAGGCGGCCGCCGCTCGTTGACCGGCGCGCTCATTGCTTGATACGTCAAGTGCTTGATACCGTGCGCTCATGCCGATCACCAGGGACGAGGTCGTGGCCCGGTCCTACGAGTGGGCACCTGACGCCACGGTCGACTACAGCCAGGCGGGCCCGCCTCACAAGGGCGCCCGCCCCGACTGCTCGGGCTACATCGCGTACTGTCTCGGCCTGCCCGGCTACGGGTTCAGTACCGTCAATCTGCCAACCGTGTGCCATCGGTTGGGGTCGGCCAGCGAGCTGCGACCCGGCGACCTGATCGGCAATCTGGGCCCTGGCACCGGCGGCAACGCGGGCCACGTCCAGCTGTTCATCGAGTGGACGGCAACCGGGCTGTTCATCGCAGAGCAGGCCGGGGGCCGGAAAGGCCCATGGCACCACGCCATCAAGGCGATCAGCTCGGGCTACGCGCCATGGCGGTTCAACGACATTGTCGACGTCCTGCCACCACCACAATTCGAGGGGGACCCCATGCACAGAGTCCGTTCTGGCGCCGGCGACGGCTCGATCTACCTGGTTCCCGGCTACTCGGCCCCGGACGGACGGATGGCCGCGTTCGGGCTCGATGGACCCAACGACGTGGCCTATTCGGCCGTCCCGCTCGTGCAGCTGCCGGACGGCGTCAGCGTGCCGGCGTCGGGCAAGTACAACGTCGGCGCGCCGGTGGCGTGGCCGACCGGCGGTGGCTCGGGCGGCGGGACCGGGGCCAGCCCGGCCGAGGTCCGCACGATCGTCAGGTCCGAGCTGGACAAGACCAAACTGGGTACCAGCTGAGTTATGGAGATCACCGTTGACGCGTCCGTCCTGGCCGCGGGCCTGGGCGCGCTCGGCGGCGTCATCACCACGGCATCGCTGGCCTGGACAAAAGTGGTCAAGCCGTTGCGCACCACCATGGAGCGGTTCCGACTCTTCGCCGAAGACTGGTCTGGCGAGCCTGGCCGCCCTGGCGTGGCCGAGCGCCCGGGCATGATGGTGCGCATGGCCGCGGTCGAGGCCGAGTTCAAGCCCAACCATGGCGGCTCGATGCGCGACTCGCTGAACCGCCTTGAGGCCAGCATGGCCAGCCACCTGGCCAGCCACGCCGTGGTGCTCGCCGCTCCGTCGCCGCCCTCGCTACTGTCCGATGGCACACATCACTCCGACAACAACTCTGGGGGCATGCCGTGATCTGGTCGAAGGCGTTCTGGAAGGCCACCGCCGAGCGGGCGCTGAGCACCGGCGCCCAGGCGGCGCTGCTGGCCTGGGGCGGCGGCACGCTGCCGGCGGTCAGCCTGCCGTGGTGGACGGTGCCGGCCGCGTTCGGCGGCGGCGCGGTGCTGGGCGTGCTCAAGGGCCTGGCCGTCAACGCGGTGACCGGGGACGGGCCGGGCCTCACCGATGCCGAAGGTCTGACCGAGTGAAGTGGATCCGGGGCGGACTGCGAGTCGAACGCCTGCGTCGAGGTGGCCGCCATCGGCACGGGCACGGTGGCGCTGCGCTCCAGCGAGTTGCCGCTGGACAAGCTGCGCGTCACCCGCGAGGAGTGGGTGGCCTTCGTGGCCGCGGTCAAGGCCGGCACGTTCGACGAGGTCTGAGTGCGACGCCACTTGACGCGTCAAGTGGCCGGCCGTACCGTCGGGCAGATGAATGCTCCAACGATGTACCGCTGGAAGTTCGCCGCGGCTCTGGTCGCGTTCGTTGTCCTGCTGGCGCTGGCCGGCGTGGCCGTGCTCTCGACCGGCGCCAACGCGTCCGCCGCGCAGCAGCTCGCAGCCCGCGGGCTGAACTGCACGCAGACCGACAAGGCCAACGGCGGCTTCGTCCTCGACTGCGACCCCCCGGGAGGCACCCCATCATCACCGGCAAGCTCCTCCGCATCACCCAGCTCGACGCCGACGGCCAGCCCCTCGGCGAGTCCGTCTTCATCGACTGCCAGCCCGAGCTCGAGCGCTTCGACTTCGCCATCCTCGACGCCCGTACCGACGGCCTCGCCAACTGGGCCGCAGACGAACTGTCAGGCGGCGCCGGGGCGCTGCGGGTACCCGGACGCGATGTCGACCGGGGCGAGCTCGGCGGCCGCGGGGACAGTACTGAGCGGTAACCGGACCTTCACGGTGGCCGGCCAGGTCGTCGCCAACACCACGATCAACGGCTGCGTTCCGAAATGTCGTGTTCAACGCGGGCGGCTGTTTCTGGGGCGTGCGCAACTTCGCGACCGGGCTGGCCGTAATCGACTCGACGCTGACCTGCGCGGGCACCAACGGCACCGGCTTCGGGTCGACCGACCTGTCCCTGCTGCGGGTGGAGATCACGCGCTGCGAGAACGGTCTGAACGTGGCCGGCCGGGTGTCGGTGGTCGACTCCTGGATCCACGACATGAACGGCGGCCAGGGCGGCGCTCACACCGACGGCGCCCAGTTCAACGAGGGCGCCAGCGACATCGTGTTTCAGCACAACACGATCAACGTCGGTCCGGCCAACGGCGCGACCTCGGCCATCATCATGTGGGATGAGGGCGGCTCGCAGAACGCGCGGGTGACGATCTCGGGCAACCTGCTCGCCGGCGGGACCTATGTGTTGTACTGCGGGCGCGAGGGGACGATCGACCGGGTCCGGGTGACCGGGAACCGGTTCGGCACCTTCGAGTACGGCTACGCCAACGCCTGCAACAACGGGGAGACCTGGTCGGGCAACGTGAGCGACCGGACCGGGTTGGCCCTGGCCGCCGCGTAGGCTCGAGGTCTCTTGCCAAAGAGACCTCGGTGAGGCAACAAAAAAGCCCCGCAGGACGCCGGGTGACCGGGCCTGCGGGGCTCCTTCGTGGTTGGCTGAACTACGCGGCTTCGACGTGCGCGGGGACCTCGACCGGCTTCCCGTTCAGCGCCGCCACCTTCGACTCCCGGGCCAGCACCGCGGCGGCCTCCCTGAACCGCTGCCCGTCCATCTCGGCCTTGATGACCGCCGGAGTCACCGGCACCTGCTGGACCGGCGCAGGATCGGCCTGGGCCATCACCAGCGGGCGCAGCTGCCGGACCTTGCGGGAGACCTCGACCAGCGACAGGGCGCAAACCGCCATCGCTCCATCAATGATGATGGGATACAGCCGTGCGTGGTCGGCCTCGAACCCAAGGTCGAGGATGAACGCGCGCTGCTGACCGTACGAGACCCAACCCGCGAGGCCGACCACGACGACCGTGGCAGCGACTCGACCGATCGAGACCGACCAGTGGGTGCTGGGGATCCGGCTGACCAGCTCAAGGCAGATCAGCACGAACAGAGGGGGGGTGCCGCCAACGATCTGGGCACCGAGATTCGCGGGGGCGTGCATCACGTTCAGGGTCATGGTGATACCCAGGCCAATCAGGGTGGCGACCGTGACGACGATCCACATGCGCGTGAAGTAGCGCAGCTCGAGCTTTTCCTTGGTCATGGTGTCTCCCAACACTCGTGACCGACAACTGCGACCAGCGGCCGCATGGCGCCGGCCGGGCCCACGATGAGGTGCCCGGCCGGCCTGATCAGATCATCCGTACTGCGTAGGTGCTCTCGCCGAAGCACGACTGGAGCTTGCACTCCCGGTCGCACCCCAGCCAGACGTCCCAGCCCTGGGCGGGGCTTTCCGAGATCCAGAGCAGCTTTCCCCACGCGTCGGGCTCGACCGCACTGCCGTGGCAGTGGGCAATCTCGATTTCGTTGAGGTACAGCCACAGCTGGTCGGTCGGGATCTGGCCCTGCCAGGTGCCGTTCTGCGGCACGCGGCGCGGCGAGCTGAACAGCAGCGGATAGGTCTTTTCGGTCTCACTCATTCGCGTCTCCCAACGCTCATGGCGGATAGTTCCGCGTGTCACGTCGGGGCTCGCTCCCGATTGCCGCTAGTCCGTAACCCGGGCCGTGGGCCCTGCACCATCCCCTACTCACTTGGCGGGATCGGTTTCCCTTAGGCAGTTGTCGTACGCCCCTGGCAACGCCCGTCGTTACGCCTCGGGTGGCGGGCAGTTTGCCCGGGGCCGGAGCCCCTTGGTCTGCCAACAACGTGGAGCGCCAGGGCTTGAACCTCGGTGCCGGGGCCGGGCCCCCTCTCGCTCCCTCCGATCAGAGCTGCGTCATGACACCGTGCGCGTGCGCGTGGTGCTTTTCGGCTGGCGCCTTGTCGTGCTTCCAGCTCGCACCACCGTTGTTGGTGGTGATCCGCTGGTCGCACGTGGCGCACTTGCTCTCGAATCGGTGCATGGCTACCTCCCAGTAGCTATGGCGGCGTGTTCCGCGTGCCCGGTGGAGCGGGTTTGGGAGAACCACAGGTGCTCCACCGGGCTGGCCACGTTTCGCTGCTGCGTCGCGCCGGTGTCGCTGGCGTTCGCGCTGCTCGCCCGTGGCCGGGCGCTTCGACTGTTTGCGTCGGATTCAATGTCTCCCCGGGCTGGTTCTCTGGCTTGCCGACCGCGTGCCCGGGTTGATCTCCCTGGCCTTCGATCGGGGCGGAGCCCCGGTTCGTCTGTAGTTCTCCCTTGCTCTACCTCAAGTATAACGCGTGGCGCCACGCGTAGCAACCTGTCAAGGGGGTCCGGGGCCGAGTTCTTCTGTCAGGTTCCCGACACTCGTGGTTTCTCGCGTGGCTGCTGGCGCGGTGACGCGCGTAGCGCTACGGTGGCAGCCATGACAACGACACTGACCGAACACGAAGAGGCGGCCGTCCAGGCCGCGCGCAACGCGCGGCTGCTGGGCGAAGAGCGGCGGGCCCTGCTCGCGCAGCTGGCCGAGGTCGAGGACGAGCTGGCCGGCCAGATGCAGGCCATGCGGACCGGTGGAGCGACCTGGGTTGAGATCATGCTGGCCAGCGGCTATACCTCGCACGAAGGCGTCAAGAAGATCTGTGACCCGGTGCGCCGTGAGGCCCGCAACCGTGCCGAGCGCGCCCGGCGAGCTCGGGCATGACAAGGCTGAGCGGAATGCAGATGCTCGCCCTCATCGAGATCCGCGAGACCGGACGTTCGAGCGCGGCGACGCGAACGCTGCGGTCGCTGCAGTGGGGGCACCGGCTCATCGAGCCGGTCTGCGATGGGGACGCCTGGGCGCTGACCGAGGCCGGCCGGGAGGAGTCCGTGCTCCGCGACGGCACCGTGCTGGCCGCGGCGTCGGCGCGCTCCGCGCTGGACCGCTGACGGGGTAACGGACTGCGGGCGCCGCCCAGCTTGTGACTGGGCGGCGCCTTTGTCGTGCCGGTCTGGATCGGGCGACACGGGACCCAGGTTAGGTGCTCGATGTGGCGGGGTAGGGGTTGGCCATGAGCACACTGGACATGATCTTGTGGATCTTCGCCACCCTCTGCTGGGGCGTGGCCGCGTTCGCCGGAGCGCCTGCCGCGACACCACGCCCGATCGTCGGCTGGTTCGGCTGGGGGTGGCTGGGCCTGGTGCTGGTCGGCCTGTCCGTCATCCTGCCTGGCTAAGCCTCGGGCGCTGGCGGGTGACCTGGACGCCGGCCGTGCGCTTGGCCCACGCCATGAGGTCGACGAACTGGCGGTGCTCCTGGACCCGGCGGGCCCGGTCGGTAGCCAGCTGCGCCACCGCGTCGGCCAGCCCCATCGTTACCAGGGACGGGCGGGGCTTGGTCGCGACGGCCGGCTGCACCGCGGTGAGCGCCACGATGGACCGGGCGCCCTGCGGCCGCCGGTGGCGACCGGGCATCGTGGCGGCCTCGCCGGTGAGCGGCGCAGGCACGAGCTGGTCGGCCCGCAGGTCCAGGAACATCTCGTGCGTGTCGAGCAGGTGCTTGCGGAACTCGAGCGCCTTAGCTCGCCCGCGCAGGGTTACCAGGGTCATGCCGATGCCGCAGGCGAACACGGCCAGGTGCGTGATGATCAGGACTATCAGTCGCAACATGTCGGTCATCCTCTCGCCGTGATGCCTTCCCCGTTGAGATCTGTCGCTGTGAGCGTGGCCACGGTGGGATTCGAACCCACGCGCACCGAACGCACCGCCTTCACGGTCCCAGGTGTCGGCGCTCTACCAGCTGAGCTACATGGCCAGTGTCGCGCCGGCCCGCACGGGAGTACGGGCCGGCGCGGGTCAGAGGGCTAGAACGGCGGCAGGCCGACGGACACCCGCACCTGCGACTTCTGGTCCGGGTTGAGCTGGGCCCAGTTGTCGGGCGTCCAGCCGGACGCGACCAGCTGGGGCTCGAGGGCGGGCGCCTGCGGCATGACAGGGAGAGCGGCAGGGACCGGCGTGAAGCCGACGTTGACCAGAGCAGCCTGCGACTGCTGGGCCTGCCAGGCCGCGAACGCGTCGGCCGCCGGCGGGGCCGTGGGAACTGGCGGCGCGGTCGGCATGGGCGGCATGACCGGCGCCGGAGCGGCCGGGGGCATGGGTGGGGTTGCGGTCGGGGTGTAGCCGTAGTTCACCTGAGGGGGCATCGGGGCGCCGGGTGCCGCGGTGGCCTTGACCGGCTGCGGCACGCCCGGGATGGGTGCCGGCGCGTTGTAGGCGATCGCGCCGGCCGCCAGGGCGGTATAGATCTGGATGGCCCGGTCCATGAGCGGCGTGCCGGCCACCGCCACCAGGTTGAACGGCTTGCGGCCGAAGTCGCTGCGCTCGATGCGGCCCAGGATGAGCTGGCCGACCAGCGGCTGGCCGCCGGGCGCCAGGGCGTTGACGATGGTCTGGTTGCTGACCCAGCAGCCGTCGAACTTGGCCGGGCCGGCCACCTGCAGGTAGTGCGGCTTCGGGTCCTGCTCCCACTCGGGGCTGCCGCCGAACGCGATGGGCGCGCCGCCCGGCGTCTCCAGCAGGATCAGGTCGGTGGTGACCCGATCGCGCGGGTCGCTGCCGCCCACGCCTTTCTCGTTGCCGGGCGCTCCGGCCTTCGTGAACTCGCGCGGCGAGTAGGCCACCAGGCAGCCGACCAAGTCCCGCGGGCGCGGTGCCGGATCGGGGGCGCCTGGCGCGGCCGGGCTGCTGAACGGGTTGGTCATGATGGAGCCTTTCGTCTGTGTGTTCGATGTCTGTGTGCGGTCGACGCTACTGCGAGACCTAGTGACGTGTCAAGTGGTCAGGTGGTCGGCGCCGGCGGCACCGCATCACTTACCTGGTTTCGGTTTCGGCGCGGCTGGATGGCGCGGTGGGATCGGCGGCGGCTTGCGCTGCGGGAGCGGCTTGGGCGGCGGGCGCGGACGGCGCGGGTCGGGGCGGTGCTCGGCCACTAGCGGCGCTTGCGGGAGCGGACGAGCAGGAAGATCGCCCCGGTCAGCAGGAGCGCGAAGATCAGCGCCGCCGGTCCGGGCAGGCCACTCTGGGGCGCGTTGGGGTCCAGCGCGGCGGGGATCACGTTGAGCTCACCGCCCTGAAGACTTCGGCGAAGCGCTTGGCGTCGTAGTCGCCGGCGCAGATGACCAGCCACGCGGCCAGCCGAATGGCCTGCTCGCTGGGGATGGGGCCGACCGGCGGCAGGACCATACCCACAGAATCGCCATTGGACCCGACGAAATGATCATTCTTGACGCTGATCTCGGACTCGGTCGATTCAGACGTTTCGGTCACGACGACGCTCCCATTCGGATTCTTCGACCAGGACCAGGGTGGCCTCGGACGTGTCGGTGGTCTCCAGGCCTGCGACCACCCAGATACCGTCCGGGCCGACCAGGCGGTACAGGCCGTGCGGCCCGATGGTGGCGACTGTGACAGCGCGTTGGCCTGCGCGGCCAACGTTGATGCCGTCCACGTAGGCGAAGATCAGGGCGGCCAGCATCGGCAGGCCAGCCAGGAGTGACAGCCACCAGGGCTGGACGGCGAACCCGATGGCGATGAAGCTGGCCGGCGCCAGCACGTTGGCCGCGAGAGTGACCGCGCGCACCCGAGTCACGACGCACCGCCGGTACGCGGCGCCTGGGTCGGGCAGTAGTCGACGCTGCTACAGCTGCCGCAGAACGTCGAGGGGCGCGGGGCGAAGACGGCGTTGCGCATCGCCCGGTCAGCAGTCCGGTAGCGATAGTCGATCTCGTCGCGGGCCGCGTCGGCGTCCAGCGCGATCGGGTCGGTGTAGATGCCTTTCCGGGCCAGCCAGTACCGGCCGACCACCGGCAGAGCGAAGTTGGGCGGCAGGTGCTTGCGCAGGATGTCGCCGTACTCGACCAACTGGAAGTGCTCGCTCGGGGCGCTCTTGCCGGTCTTGAAGTCCACCACCTCGAGCGTGGCCGTGGGGTACTGCGGGCCGGTGGCCATCCACGCCGCGTCGATGAAGCCGGTGGTGGTGATGGCCGTCGAGCCGGCTGCCATGGTGAACGGGAACTCCAGCACCGGGATGCGCGGCGAGTCCGGGTTGGCCAGGTCCGCGGGGACCTGCAGCAGGACGTGCGCCGCCCGCCACTCGTTGTCGTGGAAGGCCAGGTAGCGCTCGAGCATGGCGTGACCCTCGACGCGCCACCAGTCGTAGCCTTCAAGGCCGCGGTTGGCGACGTGCCACGTCGAGGTGAGCGCGTAGGCGGTGCCGGCCAGGGCGTCGGTCGTCTCGTCGATCTGGGCGCTCAGGCAGGTCTCCCAGAATTCGCGCCAGTCGCCGAGTTCACCGGAAGGCGACGCGCCGCCCAGCGCCAGCGCGGCCAGCTCGATCTGCTCGATGGCGTGGTGGAACGCGCTGCCGCCGACCAGCGACCAGGACGGGCGCCGCGGCCCGATCTCGCCGGTCTTGCTGGCGTCGGACAGCAGGGCGGACAGGCCGCAGCCCTCCAGCGACTCAACGTAGGAGTGCGACAGGTGCGGTCGGGGGATCGGGTAGGTGGCCGCGATCAGCGGGCCCAGCTCGGGATAGGTCAGACGTTTGACGTCGCGTCGCTGCGCGCCGGGGCTCGAGAAAGGGTTGGCCAGCAGGTCAGCGGGGGTGATGGGCTGCGGGCTGGTGAACGGGCTGGGCTGCACGGCCTCACCTTCGATCGTCGTCGGCTCAAGCGGAAAATCGAAGTGGATCGAGTGGATGTCCGGATGCTTCGGGCAACCGCGGGTCTTCGTGCACAGGATGAGTACCTCAGTCGAGGTGGCGCGGGGCTTCGGGTCGTAGACGTCGGTCTTACCGGTCAGGTAGTCCATGGTCGGGTCCCCGGTCGGTGCGGGCAGCGGCCCGTTGGTCGCCCGGTCCCAGGCGGGGCTGGCGGCGATCTCGGTCTGGCACAGGGTGCACAGTGACGCGCCCGACTTGAGCGTCGAGACGGCGCTGGCCGGGTGGCTGCAGCCTTCCTTCATGGCCTCGGTCGCCGCAGCTTCCTGGACCGCGGCGAAGTCGATGCCCGCCGGGTCGGGCGCGCTCAGGCTCAACGCCGCGCAGTTCGGATGGCCGCAGTCGCACTGTGGCTCATGGTCGAGCGGCTCAAGCTCCGCTTTCGCTGCGGCCAGGCTCTCGTATCCGGCGGCCTGAGCGCCGATCTCTGCGTAGTCCGGGGCGAGGACCGGGCGGGAGGTGAGGCCGACCGCGAAGCCGGCCAGCCGGGCCGCCGCCTGGGTGTACTCCTTCGCGATGCCCACGTGCCCCTTGCGCTTGGCCTGCGTGACGTGGGCGGCCTCTTCGCGCCAGATCGCGACCAGCTCCATCATGGCGGCCTGAACGATGCCCGGAATCTCGCCGGGCAGGAACTCATGGCCTGGTTCGCCTGTGGCGTCGAATCCAGATTTGATGACGCGGCCGCGGGCCTGGGCGTTGCGGTCCTGAATTTCCTTCACGTCCTGGCTGGTGGACGTTGCCGTTGATGTGGTCACGGGAGACGACGCTAGCGGCTGACCTAGTGACACGTCAAGTGGTGAGATTGGTTCGGGCGGGGACGACGTGGGTCGGCAGGGAGGCAGCGTCGGGGTGGGCGAGGTCGATGGGGGTGTAGTGGCGCCAGTCCCGTCGTATGGTCGATCCAGCCCCAGCAGGTGCGGCACTGGATCGACCATACGACGGGACTGGCGCCCATCTCTTCGCGTGTGAACGGGATGATCGGCGGGGACGGCGGGGTCGGGTTGTAGAAGTGGATCCGCTGGGTAACCGCGTACTCCTGCCCCAACTCGGTCGGGGTGAGCGGTGGGCGCACGGGGCGCCGGGGCCTGGTGGCGGTGCTCATCGCTGGCGGGGCTGAGCAGACTGCGGGGCGTCGGGGTGGCGGGCGATTGCACCGACCCC
>Ga0307283_10000005_pt1 | contig 55735 bp, 89 predicted proteins | sample ER_DNA_122_FD_194487 | JGI IMG/M metagenome (GOLD analysis project Ga0307283, IMG submission 194487) | Bulk soil microbial communities from the East River watershed near Crested Butte, Colorado, United States - ER_DNA_122 | ecosystem: Environmental > Terrestrial > Soil > Floodplain | place...
GGGGCCGCCGCCCCGACTCCGGGCAGGCGGGCGAGTTCGCTCACTTGCTGGAGGTGTCTCCGGCGCCCTCTACGACGAGGACCTGCACGGCGCCGTCGCGGGTGGTGCCGCCGTGGGTGCGGTTGGCCTCTCCGCGGCGGGGGCCGGTGATGTAGTCGGCGGGGTCGTTGGAGATTTCCTTGACGGTGTACTTGTCGTCGCTGTCAGCCACGGGGGGCCTCCTTGGTGGTGGTGTCCGCCGAGGCGGGGGTGGCCGGAGCCGGTTCGGCGTCCGGGGTCTGCGGGCCGGGCGCCTGCGTGGACGGCGCCGAGGCGGGCGCGGACGGCGTAGCGGGCGCCGGGGTTGCGGGCTGTCCCGCGTCCGGGGTGTCATTCCCGGCCGTGTCGCTGCTCCTCCCGGCCTCCGGGCCCTCGTCGGGGGTGTCCGGCCGGGCGGGTGGCTTGTCGGCGCTTAGGGCACCGCTCGGGGCGTCGTAGGAGGCGAGGAGCCGTTCGATGAGTTCCGCTTTGCGGCCCTGCGTGGACAGGCGGCGTTCCCGCAGCAGCGGGATCAGCTCATCGTCCACCGTCATGTGCTCCAGGTCCTCGCGGGATCGGCGGCCCTGGTAGCGGGCGGCGATGGAGCGGTCCGGGTTGCGGGACACGAAACGCATGAACTGGCGCTGGTCGTCGCGGTCCATGCCCGCGTACTCGTCGCGGAGACGTTGCATCGTCTCGTCATCCAGCCCGGCGCGGCGCAGACGCTTGTCGGGGAAGCCGGGGGCGGCCGGGGCGAACGGGTCGTAGACGGCGCGCAGCGGCAACGCCAGGAGGGCCAGTAGGCCCAGGAGCAGGATCACGGTGCTGTCCTCCGGTAGGTGCGGGGCGAGGTGTCCGGGGACCATGCGCGGGCCCGGCGGGTGAGCTTCGCGGGGTTGACGGTAGCGAGCCACGAGTCCACCGGCACCAGACCCGTCTGTCCGAGGGCGATGATCTGGGAGGCGGGGACGAAGGTCTGCGTGATGCCTTGCCGGGTGACGGAGGTGACGTTGGCGGGGAGGGCGCACGGCTGGCCGAGGGCGGACAGGGCGTATTCGCGGGCGAGGAGGGCGGCGGCGAGGCGGCCCCCGTCGGGCGGCTCCTGCCCGGAGGTGTAGGTGACGACGATGCCGGGCTCGCAGACGGGCCAGCCGGTGCCGGTGAGGTCCCGCAGGTAGGGGCCGCGCAGGTCGTAGGTGTCCGGGTCGCGGACCGCCTCCCGGTGGGACACTTCGGAGACGGCGACCGGGGAGCCGGGCAGCCGGACCTCGGTGGGGGCGGCGCAGCAGCCGTGGTTGATGATCTGGCCGTCCACGACGGCCGGGTGCATGGCCGTGCCCCAGGTCAGGTCCCAGCCGGAGGGGATGGGGTCACCGGGCGCGGGCGCCACCACCTCTACGGTGCGCGTGGTGATGCCACCCCAGCGGCGGCCGGACAGCGCCCACAGCACCTCGGAGGCGAGGGCGATGACCGGCACCCACTCCTCTGCGCCACCCAGCTCCGGCACCGGGGCGGGGATGGCGTCGAGGTCCGTCCACGGGGCGACCACGGTCAGACGGCGGCCGGGACCGCGATGAAGCCGTTGGCGGACAGGTCGGGCATGGTGGCCTGCCGGACGCGCTGCACGACACGGCCGGACTCCCACTCCCAGTCGTTCAGGGGCCCGTTGCCCCAGTTGGGGTTCTGGTTGCCCTGACCCTCGAACGCGGCGGCCATCGGATCGGCGGAGATGGAGACACCGGACGGCTTGAGGTACAGCCGGGGCAGCGTCCACCAGATGTAGGGCAGCTCGTCGTCCACCCCGTCGTCGGTGATCGCAGAGGACCACAGCTCCACGCCGATCCCGTTGGGGACGGGATCGGAGCCGACCTCGGGGGCGGCGTGGCCGATGGGGCGGCCGTCCTCGTCCAGCAGCACATCCCCCCCGCCCAGCATCTCCTCCAGCTCCGGGTCGGGGTAGCACAACTCCAGGGAGTCGATGACGAGACGCTTCACGGTCGGCGGCGACGAGTAGTACAGGCACGCCTTGCCTTGGCCGTTGAGGCGTTCGACCTCGGTGCCGTCCCGGTACTCCAGGGTGTAGTCGAGCTTGACGAGGTTGTCCGACACGTACGCGTTGTCGGGGCCGACAACGGGGGCGCCGTTGGAGGCGATGCGGGTGAAGCGCCCACCGAGGGCGAACACACTGCCGGACTTGCGGACAGGGGTGGGCGTGGTCACAGGGGGCTCCTCAGCTCAGGGTGATGGGGACGGCGAAGTACGCACAGGTGTCGAACGTGGCCGCCACGCGTTTCCCTGCGGTCCGGCGGATGGTGTTGGTGCGGGTGTCGATGACCTCCGCGTCGTTGGCGGAGTCGAGGACGAGGGGGCTGCGGCGGACCACGACGGGCCCGGTGGCGTACATCCACGACACGTTGGCGGCGGCGGAGGTGCCCTCCGGGGGGGTGCCCGGATATCCGGCGTCGGCCACCACCACATTGTCCAGGTTGGTGTAGAGGAGGTTCCCCACCTTCGCCAGGTCGGGACCGAACATGGTGATGGCGTCGCGGGCGATGTGGAGGAACACCTGCTGGCCGTGGAAGGCGTCCCCGGCTGCTTTCTGGAGGAGGCCGAGGCCGCGCCGGGGGGAGACGGGCCCGGAGCCGAGGACGGTGGGGTCCTTGGCGAGGTACAGGTTGGGTTCGGCGCCCCCGCCGATGGCGGCGGCTTCCTGCTCGGACAGCTCCCCGGTCCACAGCTCGCGGGCGATGGCGTAGGACTCGATGGAGTCGGCGGCGCGGCGTAGCCGGGCCGTCACCTCCGCCTCCTGGTAGCCGAAGGTGGTGGGGCAGGGGTCCTGCACCTGGAGGTCCCACGGCCGGTACACGACAGCGTCGGCGACGCCTGCGGCGGCGCCCTGGTCCAGCTCCTCGGCGGTGCAGTCGGAGAGGGCCCGGTAGCCACCGCAGGTCTCCGACACGTACTGGAGGCCGCGCACCCACTCACCGCCCGCGTCGTCGTCGCGGTTGGTGATGGCGGCGCGGAGGAGCGAATGCGGGGGGGCGGCCGCCGGGGGGGCGGTGACGGTGACGGTCATGGGTGCTCCTCGCGGTCGGGATGCCTGTCAGGGAACCCGGCGCCAGCCAGCGGGGGTCGAGAGCTGGCGCCGGGCGTACCTGTCAGGCGGCGAGGATGGCCGCCGTGTCGGCGGTGCCCGCGGTCATGCCGGTCGGCTGGAGGTCGGTGACCAGCCGGACAGCTTCGACGCCGCGGTGGGCGACACCCTCAAAGGTCTCGGAGAACTGCTTGTAGCGGTTGACCTGGTTGAGGGAGGAGTCGCGGACGACACCCAGGTCCATGCTGCCGCCGTCGAGGTGCAGCATGTCCCCTTCGCGCCACAGCAGGGTCTCCACCTGGGCGGGGAAGTCGGGCACGGCCGCGTTGTCGGTGAGGGCGGCGTAGAACTGGTTGGCCATCGTCACCTCGGAGCCCCCGGCGACGGTCGCGGGGCGGCCGTCCAGGTGCCAGGTGATGTTGATGTTGCGGGCGGCGAACCAGGAGTTGATGGTGGCGTTGGCGACGGCGAACGCCTCCCGGATGTCCGTGCCCGACCCCACCCCGGCGCCCAGCATCAGGTCGGCGCGGATCGCGTCACGCCACCAGATGGGCTTGACGGCGCGGAGGGCGATGGCCTCGTCCAGGCGGTAGAAGTTGCGGAACGCGGCGATCAGCCGGTCCGTGGCGAGCAGCTCGTCCCGGATCGCGGACACGACCACCCCGGCGGTGACGGTGGTGGACAGAGCGGCGATCTGGGTGAGCAGACGGTTCTCCGTCAGCCGGGCGTGCGCGATCTGGGATGCCTGCACGTTGGCGGCGGTGGCCTGCGGGTCGAAGCGGGCCGTCATGTTGGAGAAGGTCATGCACATGGTGATGGCCTCCACGTACGCCTCGGCGTCGTCGGGGCACTCCACGTCGATGCACGGTTTGACCTTGGGCTCGGTGTCCGGGTCGCCGGTGACGGCGGCGTCGTCGGCGAGGGTCCAGATACCGGTGGCCCCGGCGAAGTCGCCGAAGGAGACGTGCTGCCGCCAGCGGATACCTCCCCCACCCTGGCCCTGGACACCGAAGTTGGTGAGGGCGTCGCGGACGGGGCGGGCGACGGAGCCGAGCACGGGCACGTCGTAGTCGAGGTTGAGGGGGGCGCACAGCCCCCCGGCGGCGACGATCGCGCCGTTGGCGAGGGCGGCCTGCGCCGAGGCGACGAGGGTGGCCTGGTCGGTGGCGGCGTCGATGAGCTGCGTGTTCTGCGCGGCATCGTCACCGAGGAAGCGCTCCGCCGGGTAGGAGGTTCGCAGCGAGGCGACGGGCACCTGCTCGCCGTCGCCTCCGCTGGTGTTGCGGAGGGCGTGGCGGCGAAGGTTGATGGCCTCCCCGAGCTGGTCGGCGGTGGCGATGGTCGCCCCCACCTCCAGCCCGGCGCGCTGGTTCCCGGCGGAGGCGACGAGGGTGGCGGTGGCGCGGGGGGCGACGAACCCGGCGGGCTCTCCCCCGGCCGAGTTGGCGGCGCGGTTGCGGGTCGAGGTGGAGGAGGAGGGGACAGCTCCGGGCCGCCCGGCGGCCTGCACACGGCGACGCTGGCCCGCGGAGGCCGCGACGGGCTCAGGGGCGGCCTGCGAACCGGCGGGCTGGCTGTCGCCCTCACCCTCACCGTCCGAGCCGTCTCCGGTGCCCTCGTCGCCTTCCTCGTCGTCCTCCGGGCCGTCCTCGGAGCGGGGGGCGAGGCGGGCCAGGGCCTCGTCACGCTGCCGCTGCGCCTCCTCCGCCTCGGCGGCGATAGCACCCTGCCGCTCCTCGGCGACCTCGCGGGCGTCGGCGAGGGCGTTGATGCGGGCCAGCACCTCGGGGGTGATCGGGTCGTCGGAGGCGCCGATGGCCTGGCCCTCCGCGACGGCGGCGTCGATGACGGCGGCCAGCTCGTCGGCGGACAGCCCGGTGAGGGCCTCGGTGATCTGGTCGCGGGTGGGGAGGGGCTGGCCCTCCTCTACGTCGAGGAACGCCAGCGGGTCGGGGGTGTCCTCGCCGTCGGCGATGAGGGCGAGCAGGCGGCCGTCCGCGGCGAAGGCGGCGCGGGGGGTGGCGGTGCGGGTGCAGTACATGGGTGGGCCCTCCTGGGCGTCGTCAGAGGTCGCGGACGGATCACGCGGTCTGAGCTGTCCCCAGGGCTTGGCCTCCGGGGCGACGGTCGGCCCACTAGGTGGCTCCGGCCGCTGCTCTACGGAGGACCGTAGGACAGCGGCCGGAGGTGGCGTGCTGAGTTGCGGGATCAGAAGGGCGGGTCAGGGACGGGGCCGTCCACGATCCACGGGTTGGGGATGTCCGGCACGTCGGCGTAGGCGAGCTGCCGCCGGTCCGGGCCGACGCACACTTCCTCGGCGTCCTCCCCGGTCTGGCCGACGGCGTAGAGGAGCCGGTGCTGCTCCCCCTCGGCGGGCGCCCGGCCGCACAGCCCACACACCTCCACCATGTGGGTGTCCGAGGTGGCGTGCTCCTCCCAGAAGCCGAGGGCGGCGTTGAGGGTGGTGGCGCTCGGGCACAGGCAGGCCCGGCAGGGCTGGCAGTACACCAGCACAGAGCCGTCCCCGGCGCCGATCAGCTTGCAGTCGGCGGGGGTGACGTTGGGGCGGTGGTCCATCGGGGTCCTCTCGTCGGCGTGGGGTAGGGCGGCGGTCGGCCGTCCTCCGCGGGCGCCGGGCGGGGTCAGGGCCTGGCGGCCACGGAGGGCGTCAGACGAAGCAGTCGGTGAAGTGGGGGCCCTCGGACTGTCCGCAGGTGGGCTGCGGGTCGTCGTGCTCGGCGCACTCGTAGCCGTTGTGGGAGACGGTCCGGCCGCACCAGCAGCGGACACGGGCGGCGCGTTCCTTCGCGCCCTCCTCGGCGGCGATGCGGCGCCAGTCGGCGGCGGTGGCGAGATAGGTGGCGGCGTGGGCCCGCAGCTCGCCGGAGAGGCCGGGGCCGCGGAGGTCGTCGGCGCGGTCGGCGGCGGCGGTGAGGCGGGCGGCTTCGGCGTCGCAGCGGGCGGCTGCCTGGTAGGCGCGGATGGAGCGGGTCATGGGGTCCTCCTGTTGACGTGGGGGTGTGCTGTCCCCCCTATTATGCACACACCTACTGACAGAGCGGGGGGCGGGCTCGCCGTAGCAGCGTCCCCTCCAGTCCGGGACGGCACACGGGGCAGGCGCGGGCGTGACCGCGGGCCTTCATGCGGCGCTCCAGGCTCCGGTCGCCCGCCCAGGTGCGGACCAGCTCCCAGCCGATGCCCGCCTTGCCGACATGTCGCAGCAGGTTGGCGCCGGTCCCGGAGGCGTGGTGCGCGAGGCGCCGCTCCAGATTGCCATCCGATGCCCACCCCATGTAGTGCCGGGCGTGCCCGAACGGCTGGTCGAAGTGCAGCAGGTAGACGGTGCCTCCGGGGTGCTCGGTGGCGAGGAGCCGCAGCCGGGCGCGGAGCACCGCAGGCAGCAGGTCCCACTCCGGGCCGGGCTGCCCGAGGGGCGGGTGCCCGGCGCCGAGACAGCGGGGGCGGCGCCCGTCCGGCAGTGCAACGGGGGCGCGGTGCCACCAGACGAGTCCCCGCCGGGTGAGGGCGGAGGAGCGCCAGCACACCCGGCAGGGCGCCCTCACTCGGACAGCTCCACGGGCTCCTCGGTGACGGTGCCGCAGTAGCCCTGAGAGTGGGCCTCCCGCCACAGGCTGGCGGGCTTCCAGTCGGCGGACGGGCCGAAGGAGTAGGACAGCCCGGCGTGGCCGAGGGCGGGGTGGTCCCACTCCTGGCGCATCGCGGCCTCCAGCGCTTCCTCCGCGGCCTCCCGGTCGGTGTGGAGGGACAGGTGGAGGGGGCGCCCGGAGACGGCAGCGGAGCCCTCTACCAGGCCGACGGTGCCCATGCCGGTCTGGTGGGTGAGGAGGGCGAGGAACACGGTGGGGGTCATGTGAGGTAGATCCTTTCGTGGCGTGGATCGTGACAGTGGGGTCTGACGACTCCCCTGGCCGCCCGGCACGAGGCCGGGCGGCGTAGGCAGCGGTCAGGCGGAGTGGGTGGCCCACTCGGCGGAGGCAGCCTCGGCGTGCGCCTTGGCCTTGGCGACCTGAACGGTCTTGGGGAGGTAGGCGAAGCGGACGCCGAGGTGGCCGCAGGAGCAGACGGCCCGCATGGCCTTGGCGCCGCCGTTGCAGACGGTGATGACCTTGACGGTGTGGGTGGCGGTGGCGTTCATGGCGGGCTCCTCGGTGGCGTGGGGCGTTGCTGTCCCCCGTATTATGCACACACCTAACCCTGTCGTGTCTAGTACCTACGCGGCGCGGCGCGCCGTCTCCCCCGGAGGAGGGACGGCGCGCCGGGCGGCGGTCAGGCCGTCATCCACGCGGACCGGAGGAACGCGTGGAGGCTGTTGCGGTCGGTGACGGTCAGGGTCGGCTCCGCGGCGGCCTCCTCGGTCGTCAGCCGGTCGGCGACGAGGGCCCGGAGGGCGTCCCGGTCGGCGGCGGTCGTCGGGATCGACCGGCCCCCGTCGGTGAGGGTCTTGGCGGCGGCGAGGCGGGACAGGACGGGGGCGGCCGGGCCGTCGAGGACGGCGAGCGGGCCGAGAAGGAGCGTGTGGACGCGGCCGTGGAAGCGAACCGCCTTGGCCTTCTCAGCAACCTGCTCGGCGACCGGCTCGGCGGCGGGGCGGGCCGGACCGAGGATCGCCACGGCGACCTCCTCAGCCTCCTCCTCGGTCATCGGCTCCGCGAACTCGGGGAGGTGTCCGTTCACGTCCACCAGCGAGGAGGCCGGGGAGACGGCCTCGGCGGCGTTGAGCTGCGCGGCGCGCTCCTCCGCCTTGGCGCGGGAGGCGTGGGTGGAGACGTAGGCGGCGCCGGGGGTGAGGCCGTCGGGGGCGGCGTCGATGATGGCGCCGTCGATGACGCGGTAGCGGCCGTCGGCGCGGGAGGCGTAGTAGCGGGCGGCGGGCGCCTCGGCGACAACGGCGGTGATCTCGTCGCGGACGGCGGCGGCGGCGGAGACACGCTTGGGAGCGGCGGCGACCTCGGCGGGGGCCTGCTCCTCGGCGCGGGCGGCGGCGGCCTTGAGGCACTTGGTGCAGGTGGCCTCGGTCCCGGCGGGCTGGCGGGTGATGGAGCGGGTGGTGATGTTGCGGTAGCGGACGGCGCCGCAGTCGACGGAGGGGCCGTAGCCGTCGCCCCGGTCGGCGCCGAGGTGGACGGCCTTGCCGTTGCCGACGGTGACGGGGAGGTAGGTGGTCGTGGCGTTCATCGGGGGGCTCCTTCTGGCGTGGTGTCGTGCTGTCCCCCGTATTATGCACACACCTAACGTGGAAAGTCGAGGAGGTGTCCAGCGCGGCGCGGCGCGGCGTGTCTATCTCCCCCGGACGGGTGTCAGCGGCGGCGCCGCGTACCGCCGGGACAGCTCCACCAGGTCGCCGTCGGAGGCGTAGGCGAAGCGGGCCCGCACCGGCTCCGGGGAGTCCTCCAGCACCACGTAGCCGATGCCCGGCGAGGCGGTGGGGATGCGGTCGGTGACGGCGCCGCGGTCGCGGGCGCCCTTCCCCAGCACCATGTCGGCCATGCCCGGTTCGGCGGTGCGCAACGCAATCCGGCCGGGGAACAGGTCCCGCATGCCGACGGTCTCCTTCCGCACATCCTGGGAGGCGGCGACGACGGCGACACCGGGCGCCCGGCCCTGGGAGAGGAGGAGGGACAGGGCGTCGGCGGCCCGTTTCCGCAGGGCGGGGTCGGTGATGTAGGCGGTGAGGGCGGCCAGCTCGTCCACGACGACCACGGTCAGCGGATCGTCCGGGGTGGGGACATGGACCCGTAGCCCGGCGGCGCGGAGTCGGGCGGCCCGCAACTGCATGCCGCGCACCGCATCCTCCAGCAAGACGACCAGCGGTGTCTGCCACGCCTCATCGGCGGATGGCTCACCCCAGACGAGGCGGGTGAACAGGTCGGCGGCGGCGCCCAGCTCCATGCCGCCCTTCGGGTCGGCACCCCACACGCGCACGGCGCCGGTGTGGATGAGGGGGGCGATGCCGCCGAGGAGGGACCACAGCACGGAGCCCTTCCCGGAGCCGGTCTCGCCTCCGATCAGCCAGTGGGTGGCTCCGCGGCCGGGCCGCCACAGCGGCAGCGTCAGCACATCCCCGTCCTCGCGGCGGCCGACGGGGATAGCGGCGAGATCCACGGCGGTCACGGCGGGGAGCGGTAGGGGGCGGCGCAGCGGGTCGGCGGTGATGCACCGCAGGATCAGTTCGCGGTCGCGGCGGCCGGTGGTGGGGCGGGTGTCGAGGAGTCCGAAGGTGGTGCGGAGGGCGGGGGCGGCCGCGGTCCAGTGTTCGATGGTTTGGCCGGGGGCGAGGCGGATCGTGAGCAGGTCCACGTCGGGACCGCTTCGGATAGAGCGGAGGACGGGCATGGTGGCGGGGCGGTCCTCGGCGGCGAGGCCGGTGCGGACCATGAGGGGCTCCCACCAGCGGCCGTAGACGGTGCGGCGGCGCCAGGCGGCGCGCAGCGGCCACCACACCCAGCGGCGGAACGAGGCGGGGTGCAGCAGCAGCCAGGCGGTCAGGGCGACAACGGTGAGGGCGTGCGGCCACGCCCCCCAGTAGTGCCACAGCAGGAGGTGGGCCGCGAGCGCCGCGAGTAGCCGCAGGTGACGTGCGCACCACACGGTGAGGGCGAGGGCCCGGCGGAGCAGCCACAGCAGCAGGAGGAGCTTCCAGCGGCGCGCGGCGGCGTCCACCGTGCGGGCCTCGCGGAGCGGGCCACGCAGCGGCGGCCCCATCGTCTTCCGCAGCACCCCCACAGGGGGGACAGTAGCGGGGGGTTCAGCTCCGGGGGCGGGTGAGGCGCTGCAACGAGGACCGGGCGGCGGAGGCGAGAACGGGACGCAGGGCCCGGTTGATGGCGGCTTCGACGGCGGCGGCGTCGGTGCCGCCGTGCCGGGCGCGGCGGGCCAGCGGCGCCGATCCGGCGGCGACGAGGGCGCGCGCTCCGGAGGCGGCGATGTGGGCCTTGGCGCCGATGTTGAAGCCTGGGGTGTTGACGGAGAGGGCGGCGACGAGCCGCACGTTGCGGTCACCGGGGTTGGCCCGCCAGTCCCCGGAGAGGGGATGGGAGGCGAAGTCCTCGATCTGCGCGCGGGTCAGCATCGGGGAGAACGCCCCGGCGAACCAGACGCCGAAGTCGTCCTCCCCGGCGCGGCACTTCACGTAGGCGGTGCCCGCGTTGTCGTAGTGGGCGAGGGCGGGCGCCACCCCGGCGTTCATGTTCATCAGGTGCCCACCGCCGAAGGTGAGGAGGCCGCAGGACAGCTCCTCTCCTTCCTCGGTCATGACGGCGCCCTGCGACAGGAACGTGCGGTACCCGGCGTCGCCGAGGCGCGGCGCCTCCACGTAGCGGTCCTGTACCCCGGAGTGCGGCACCCCCCATTCGGCGATGTAGCCCCACACCTGCCCGGTGGGGGTGCCGTCGGGGCGGCGGCCGACGTACACATGCCGGGACGGGTTGAGCTGCTCCACCCGCTCGAACCAGGCGCGGGGCGGGGCGACGGGGGAGATGCCGGTGGGCTCCTGCGGGACGGGGGAGGAGGCGATGAGGGTGAGGGCGCGGGCCGACTCGACCGGCGGCAGCTCCTCGTCGGTGAGGGGCTCCTCCTCCGCCAGTTCGATGTAGGCGCCGGGGAACGCGGCGAACGGGCAGATGGTGGCCTGGCCGATGGAGCCCTGCGTGATCCGCATCCGCACCTTCTCGGGGAAGCCGTCCTCGTCCTCCTCCAGGACTTCGATGTCGGCTTCGACCTCGCCCATGTCCACGGACACGCCGCGCAGCGATTTGCTGCGCACGTAGTCGAGGGTGGCCTGCGAGCCGGGCTGGTCGGCGTTGGGGATCAGCCAGCCCTCCGCGGACCACGCCCACACGCCGTCCCCGAACGGCTGCCCGGTTTCCCGGTTGATGACGGCGGAGGCGTCGTACCGTTCCATGCGGTCGATGCGCCCGGCGACGAGGGCGGCGTCATGTCCCCAGCCGCCGTCCGGGTTGCGGACCATCGCCATGAGGGACTGCGGCAGGTCGCGGCGGCCGAGAGAGCCTGCCTCGATGAGGCGGCCGTCGGAGGTCTCCCAGCCCTCCAGCACGAAGATGGGCATGCGCCACCGCACCCCGCCCTCCGGGTCGGGCAGGTCCGTGTCGTCCAGGGGGGTGCGTTCGGCGGGCGGCGGGGCCTGCGGCTCCTCCTCCACGACGGGGGCGGTGGCGATGAGCGCCAGAAGGTTGCCGTCGTCGGCCCAGCGGGCGTACAGGGTGGGTCGCTTCACGGGTGTCTCCTCGGTGTCACACGTCGGGGATGCGGTTGATGAGGGCCTTGAGGGCGTTGAGCCGTCGGCGGGCGGTGGCCTTCTGCTCCCGGTCCATGTAGTTGGAGTAGGCCAGCTCGTCCTCGTAGATGCTGGCGCGGTCCTGGAGGGTCCGGCGGGCGGTGTGGGCGTCGCTGATGTAGATCTCGCCGTCGCGGATGCCCAGGCCGTGCGCCTCCCCCGAGTCCTCCATGACCTCCATGGAGTAGCGCACCTCATCGAGGATCTCGGGGGTGGGTTTGCGGCCGCCCACGCGGGTCAGTTCCCGCTCCGGCGCCGCGGGCACGCCGGGGGCGGGCGGCGGGGGCTGCTCGCGGGCCCGTTTCGCAGCGGACGCCTCGCAGCGGCGGCAGGTGGCTTTGACGGGGTCGTCGCCGGGCCCGATGTAGGTGTTACGCGGGGTCTCCGAGTTGCACAGCGATCTCCAGGCGTGGTGGTTGTCCTCGTCAATCTCCACGAAGTGGGTTTTCTCGCCGGTGATGGTGCGGGTGACGAGAAGCGGGATGCGCTGGCCGAGGAGGTCGGCCCGGTCGCGGGCCTCATCGATGCGGGTCAGTTCGATCACCCGGTTCGCGGCTCTCACCTGGTCGAAGGTGCCCGCGGTGGCGGTGGCGGCGGTCTGTTCGGCGGCGCGCCGTTCCAGGGCGGAGCGGGTCCGCGCGGAGTCCTCGGCGAGGGCGGTGGGCGGGGCGACGGGTTCGGCGGCGACGGGGCGCCTCAGGTCGGGCATCCGGTTGTCGTGGGAACTGATCCGCGGGTCCACGGTGGCGGTCCAGCCGGGAACGAGCTGGTCGGGCTTCTGCTCCCGGTAGGCGGCGCGGCCCAGCTCGTCCAGTTCGGCGCGGGCGCGGGCGCCGTCGGAGTAGATGGGCATGTAGTCGCAGTGGCAGCCCTTGTGGTCGCCGGGCGCCATGCTGCGGCCGATCCAGTTGGCCTCCGTGGGGGTGGCGAGCACCGGGTCATCCCAGGAGGTGAATACCTGGCCGTCGAGGTCGCGGTGCGGCTTGAAGGGGCGGGAGGAGATGCCGTACGCCCACTCATTCTCGTGGGCGACCACGTTGCGGTCGGCGAGGAACGTCTGGAGGAGGCGACCGGAGGTGAGGCCGGACAGCGGGGGGAGGCCGGTGGCGTCGGAGGCGAGACCTCCGGCGACGGCGAGGGCGGAGCGCAGCACACCGGGAGGGACGCGGGTCGCGGGCACCTCACCGCGGTCGGGCAGGCTCAGGTCGGGTTCGTAGAGGGCGCCCTCCGCGACGGTCAGCAGCTCCCCTTCGAGGGCGGGCCAGGACAGCTCCACGGCGTCGGCGAAGGTGTCGCGGAGGGAGGCGACGGCCCGCATCACGGTCGGGTCGTCGCGGCGCAGCCCGGTCAGTTCGGCGGCCGTGTCCATTGCCTCCTCGGCGGCGGCCAGCGTCCACTCGGTGTACTGGCCGCGGAACCGTTCGAATGCCTCCGCGAGTAGCTCCTGCTCCTCGGCGCCGAGGGCGGCGACGAGGGTGCGGCCCATGACGGCGGCCACCCGTTCACCGGGCACCCCGGCGGAGGCGGTGCGGGCCTCCGGGTTGCCGTTGGCTTTGGAGCGGAGCCGGTTCCCAGCCCGTTCGAGGGCCCGGTTGAGGGCGGCGTCGGCGGCGGTGGTGAGGCGTTCCCGGAGCTGCCGATCAATGTCGAGGAGGCGGCGGGATAGGCGGCGGGACCGGTCGGTGACGGGGGCGGGCGGGTCGGGGGCGGCGGCGGTGATCGCGGGCTGCTCGTTGCCGACGGTGCCGGGCGGCCCGGCGGGGGTGGCGCCGGGCACGATGCCGGTGTGCGGCAGGTCGAGGCCGAGGGCGGCGCCGACGCTGTCCGGTTCGTATCCGGCGCGCAGCAGGTTCCCGGCGATCACCGCCACCTGGGCGAGGAGGGCGGCGGACATGCCGGTGGTGCCGATGGCCTCGTCGGGGGCGGCCTGCGCCTCCTCGGGGGCGTCGGACTCGTCGAAGCCGAGGATGCGGCGGTGGGCTTTGCCGGAGATGGTGCCGCGGTCGTAGGCGTTGTTGGCGGCTTCCCGCTGGTCGGGGGGGGTGACGAGGGAGGCGGCGTCGTAGCCGATGACGACGCGCTCGATCTGCTCGGTGGTCCAGGATGCGACACCCAGGTCCACGGCTGTCTGCAGCCGGGACCGCATGTAAGCGAGGGTGAGGGCCTCGCAGCCGTTGATGGTGATGGGCTCCTGGTGGTGCTTGAAGGTGTCGGAGTCCACCTGCCACACGTTCCAGTGGTTCACGTCGGCGTAGCCGGTGATGACCTCGGGGGGCACGTCGAGGCCGATGCCGAGGCGGGCCAGCAGCCGGGTTTCGAGGGCGGCCAGCTTCTCGTCCATCGGCCGGTCGACGGTGAGGTGCCGGATTTTGTCGAGGTATTCGGCGGGGCCGCGGAGGACACCGGGGACGACGGAGGCGGCGGAGCCGTCCTGGGAGAGGGGGGTGATGAGCTGGGTGGTGAGGTCGGCCTGGAACTCGTCGGCTTCCTCGTCGGCCTCGTCGTCGGTGTTGGGCGGGGGGGACAGCTCGTCGGGGACGAGCATGAAGCCGTTTCCGGCGGCGCGGGACCGCAGGGCGGCGTCGGTGGCGCGCTCGATCAGCAGCAGCCGTTCGCAGACTCCGGCGAGGGATCGCATCGGGGAGGACGGTTCCGCTGACCATTGGGTGTCGGCGGTCCACATGCGGTGCACGGTGGTGTAGGCCGGGTCGAGGTCTTGGGCCTCGGAGTCCTTGCCCTCCCCGGTGACCAGCCGGTAGTAGCCGGGCGGCCCGTCCGGGTCCATGGTGGGCAGGCGGCCGTCCTGGAATCTGACTTCGGACTTGGAGTAGATGCCCCACGATTCGCGGTCGCTGTCCGGGTCGTAGGTGCCGACCAGCCACGCCTCCCCGGCGAGCTCGAAGTTGGCGACGAGGGGGGCGAGGATCGCGGACCCACCGCCGGAGGGGGCGGAGCCAGTGAGGACAGCGAGGGCATCGCGGGCGGCCTCCACGAGGTCCTCGGGGAGGGCGTCGGGGTCGCGGGTGACGGTGGTGCCGTCCTCGGAGCGGATCAGGCCGTAGTCCTCGTCCAGCTCCACCACCTGGTCGGCGCCGCGGGGCCGGTCGGCGGCGGTGAGGCGGATGTGCGCCGAGTTGTGGGCGAGGAAGCGGATGACGTAGCCGACCTCCGGGAGGGCCCGCTCGTACACGAAGGCGGCGTCCTGCCAGGCGCGGGTGCGGCTGCCCTTGGCGATCTTGGCGCCCAGTTCGGGGGTGATCTGGCGGGCGGCGGCGGTGAGGGTTTTGGTGCGGGCGAACACGGCCGCCGTCAGTGTCGGGGGGGCCTCGGGGGCGGGCGGGCGGAACAGGTCGAGGAGCTTGGGTCGGGCCACGGGTCACTCCGCCGATGCGAGGAGGCCGGTCACGGATGACCAGGCGAGGGCGGCTCCGGCGGCCGCTGCGACGGTCGGGGCGGCGACGGTGAGGGCGGCCCATCCGGCGCCAGCCCACATGGACACGCACCAGGGGCAGGTGACGAAGTAGGCCAGGCGGCCCTCCGGGTCGGTCTGCTCCACCCGCTCCCGCCACGGCCGGGTCACCTCGTCGGTGGTGATGAGCCGGGTGATGCGGTGGGTGGCGAGGGCGCCGAGGACGAGGACTGCCGGGTCGCGGAGCGAGGACAGCCGGGCACCCATAGGTGGGGACGCTACCGGCGGACGGTCAGGAGGCGCGGTGGGTTGCGGGCCGCCCGGCGGTGCGGGGGAGGGGAACGGGCTGGGATGGGTGGCGGGCGGCGCGTAGGGGGGCGGTGTCCACGCAGGTGCAGCGGACGAGGGCGTGGAGGCGGCGGACCTCCTGCCGTAGCCAGTCCACCTCGGCGCGGAGGGCGGTGACGCGCCCTTCCTCCTCCTCCCGTTCGATGCGGCGGCGTTCCGCGCGCAGGGCGGCCTCGTGGCGGAGCTGCCGGACCTCGCGGTCACCCCACCACTTGGCGACCTTCGTGGCGGGTCCGACGAGGCCGGTGACGCGCTCCACGACGACACCGACGGCGCCGAGGGCGAGGAGGCCGGACGCCAGCCACGGCACGCTCGTCGCGTACTCCATCAGGTCGGCCTCGGTCACCGGATGACGCTATCCGGCCGGACCTGTTCCGCCGGGGCGGACAGTCGGGCAACAGTCGCCAGGGTTCCGCTGTCCGGTAGGCAGGTTCAGCCGGTGCCCTTGCGGTAGGGCCGCCACGGTGTCCAGCCCTTCAGCCGGTTGCCGCAGCCGCAGCCGCGCTGCCCCTCCACGATGAGGGAGGAGCCGTCACCGAGGACGAGGGCGGTGGGGCGGCTGCGGGGGGCGTTGAGCGGGGGCACCTCGGAGGCGGCCGCGTCGTAGGCGAACGCGGCGGCGGGGGTACCGGGTGTGGTCCACACGTAGACGCGGGAGCGGGTGATGACGGCGCGGGCGGAGCGAAGAGTGGAGGGGCCGAAGCGGACGACGGCGGGGAACACGTCGCGGATCACGACGGCGTCCGGCTCGGGCCAGTCCATCAGCGCACCGTACCGGCGGACGCCTCGGCGGCCTCTGCGATGGTGGGCTCGGGCAGCACCTCCCACACGTCCACGGTGGCGCCGAGGTCCTGCCAGCGGGTGATGCAGCGGTCGAGGCCGGGGCGGGTCTTCGCGGAGGCGTTGCCGATGAAGTGGCGGAGGCCGGGGCCGAGGGGGATGAAGGCGACAGCGCGCCACGGCCGGGCGCTCATCTGTCCTCCTGAGCGCGTCTCTGTAGTCGGCGGAGCCTGGCCTGGCCCTCTGCCCTCCGGGCGTCGTCTGCGGCGCGCTCAGCGGGCGACAGGGCCGCCAGGCGGGCCTGCTCCTGCTGCGCGGCGAGGTCCGCGAGGGTATCTACGGCGGACAGCTCCTCCGCGGTGAGGGGGGCCCGGCCGCAGACGCGGATGCCGCCGGGGGTCACCTGCACGCTCCTCACAGCTCCGGCACCTCCTCCAGGGGGATGGAGTCCGCGCGGTGCTCGGCGTGGCTGGGGCACAGACGCAGCCAGCGGCCCGTCTGGCCGAGGGGGGCGGCCTCGGTGGCGGTAGCGAGGCAGTCCCCGGCGGGGTTGGTCTTGGACGGCTCCACCGCCGGGTACTGGCACAGGGGGCAGGTCACCGGTGCCCCCGGTCTCCGCGGCAGCGGCGGTACAGGAGCTGTGGGGACAGCTCCTCTTCGCAGCGGTAGCAGCCGGGCGCCAGGCTCATCATGTTCTCAGCATCCAGCATGGGGGTGACGGGCTGCCCGGTGGCGAGGGCGCGGGCAGTGTCCTCGGTGATGGCGTAGGCGACGGCCACCATCCACACGTGCTCGCCGAGGCGCTCCGCCCGGTCCATCCGCTCATCGAGGGCGCGGTGGGCGGCGGCGATCTGGGTGGGGCCGACGTGGCGGCCGTCTGTGGCGGTCACGCTGTCACCTCCGCCGGGTAGCGCCAGATGTAGTCGTCTCCGGTCCACTCGATCTCGATGCGGTGCCGTCCGGGGCGCAGGTCCGTCGCCTCCATCTCCCGCTCCCCGCCCACGTCAGGCTCATCAACCCAGCCGCTGTCCTGCCAGCCGACGGCGTCCAGCCAGGTCATCTCCCGGCAGGACGACTGCCCGATCTTCGGGTCCGGCGCCCACTGGTGGATGTCGTCCGGTACGCGGTCCGCGGGCACCCGGTTGGGCCACAGCACGATGTCGCGGGCCAGGCAGGACTCCTCGCAGCCCTCGGCGCACCACTGGCGGCAGCCGTCCTCGTCGCGCCCGGCGCAGACGAAGCGGACGGAGGCGTAGCCGTCGGCCAGTATGTCGGCATCGGCGTAGTGCTCGGCGGTCACGGCTGCTGCCCGATCTTGCCGGGGCGGGGGAGGCGGACGGCGGGGCGCATCCGTGTCGGGGCGTCCTGCACCGCCAGGTCCTCCGTCGGCGGTCCGAGGAGGGCGGGCTGCACTCGGGGGGCGGCGGGGGCTGTCAGGGGCTCCTGCGGGCTCTCGTGAGGCTCGCGGTGGCGTGCGGCGCGGCGCTCCTCCGCGCCCTCGGCGTGGGCCTTGCGGTGCGCGAACAGCTCGCGGCGGCAGGTGATGGCCTCGGAGCGGGCGAGGACAGCCACCCACAGGGCGGCGGCGGCTATCCCGAGGGCGAGAGCGGCGACGATGACGGCGGCGATCATGCGGGTACCTCCAGGTCGGCGTGGATGGGCGGTTCGGGCGGGTCGGTGAACGGGCGGTGGCGGAGGCCGGTGGGCTCCCCGGCGAGCTTGCGGAGCTGCCGCCGTCGGGCGGAGGCGGAGGCGGCGGCGTGCTGCGTCTCCTGCTCCTGGTCGATGACGGCCCGGTAGAGCTGCATGCCGAGCCAGCGCAGCTCCGCCGGGTCGGACAGGACGATGCGCTCACCGTCGGCGGGGCGGGTGAGGACGAGGCGCCCCCGGTCCACCGTCACCAGCCAGCCGAAGCCGGAGGCGTCGGTGAGGGTGCGGGTCTGCGGGAGCGCCATGCCGGTGATCCTTCCAGGAAAAGGCGCCGCCCCCAGGCTGTGGAGAAACCTGGGGGCGGCGCCATCGGTGGGGAGGGGGGTCAGAGGGCGGCGGCCAGCTCCCAGGCGCGGGTCTTGGCCCGGTCCAGCTCGCCGGTCATGATCCGCTCGTAGCGGCGGGTGGAGGGGCTGTCCCCACCGCGGACGGTACCGAAGAAGTCCATGTGCTCGATGACGGCCTGCACTCCGGCGTAGGCGGTGCCCCGACCGAACTCGCAGGTCTGCGAGGCGAGGATGGCCAGCAGCTCCTCGTCGCGGGCCTTGGCGAGGGTCAGGGACCGCTTGCTCAGGTCCTCGTCGTCGGTGGACACGCCCCACAGCTCGCGGGCGAACACCACGAACCCGTCCTTGGTCATGGGCTTCGCCAGCAGCTCCTCGGACTCCTCGCGGAGCACCTCCTCGTACTGCTTGGTGAGGCCGAGGATGCGGCGGGCCTCGTCCAGCTTGAACTTGGCCTCGCCGACGTGGCGGATGGAGAAGCGGGGGGTGGCGCGGCGACCGAAGGTGGCGTTGGTCTGGTTGGTGCAGCCGAGGCGGATCGGCGCCATCAGCCCGTAAGTGCCGGTGCCGTCGTGGGAGGTGACGAGGGTGACGAAGGAGCGGTAGGGGTCTCCGGCGATGTCGAAGCCGTCGCCCAGCTCCCAGGCGCCGTACACCTTGGCCCGGTTGTCCCAGGCGCCGAGGGCGACCAGCTTGCCCTCGGACAGGCTGTCGCCGACCTCCAGGGCGGCCTCCGTCTGGATGATGGTGTAGCGGGGGGAGCAGGGGGCGATCCCGAAGGGGGTGCCGCCGTCGTTGGGGTAGCCGACGGTGGCGACCCAGCGGGGGCGCATCGGCACCTGCGCGCCGGAGGGCTGCCGCTCCATCGTGAGGGAGCCGTTGTCACCGACCACGGCCACATCCTCGGACACGTTGATGGCGAGGCTGTCGAGGCGCACCTCGAAGTCGAGGCCGGTCTGACGGAGGGCGTCGGCGACGTTGAGGCCGCGGGTGTCCTCGATGTAGACGCCTCCGGTGCGCTCGGCGAGGCCGAGGAACGCGGGCACGCGGCCCTGGGTGGGGGCGGCGGAGCCGAGGTCGGCGCCGAAGAAGCCGAGGGTGCCGGTGCCGCCGTCGCGGCCCTTGGCGCCGTTGCCGTCGAAGGTGATGGCCTCACCGGAGTCGACGCGGGCGGCGTCGGCGAAGGGGGTGGCGTCGATGGGGCGGTAGCTGGAGTGGTTGGACACGGGGTGCGCTCCTGTCTTGGCGTGGTGACCGGCCGTCCGGCCTGTCCCCCCTATTATGCACACATAACGTGCGGCGCGTCTACCCCGGACGGGATAGACGCGCCGAGTTTCTGTCAGGGGTGTGACAGCCGGACCGGCCTCCACGGGGGGGGGCGGCGGGGACGCACCACCGACGGCGGCAGCGGCGGAGCCCTCAGCGGCCCTGTGGGCTCCTCGGCGGGGGACACCCACAGGAACCCGGCACAGCGCCAGGACACGCCCTCCGCGGGGTGCTCGGGGTAGGGGACGCCGCAGCCCGGCCGGGCGCAAAGCACCGGCCGGGCTGCAAGCGAGGGCCCCACCTGGGGCTGGCGGGTCATGCAGTCGCCGCACCGTACGCCGCAAGGGCGCAATCGATAATCTTGCCCGCCTCGTCCGGGGAGAAGCCGGTGGTGAGGGACGGCTGCGGCAGGGTCAGCGACGCCACGACGGCCTCGCGGGTGGGGATGTCGGCGCCGGGCGGCACCGAGGCCGGGTTGGTCAGCAGGTCCGCGATCCGGCGACCCACCTGGGTCAGGGCCTCCCCCTGCTCCGGGGTGTAGTCGACGCCGGGCCCGAACAGGTCCGCGAGGAACGCCGCGTCCGCCTCGTCGGCGGCCTCGGAGGGGCGCATGGCCTCAGTGTGCGGGGCGGCAACGGCGAGGGCGAGAGCGGGCTGCTCGTGGTGCCGGGTGGGCTGCACGGCCCCGGCAGAGGCGGGGAGGAGGACGGCGGCGAGGGCGATGAGGGCGACGAGGACGGCGAGGAGGAGGACGACGGTGGTGAGGTGGCGACGCATGGGGTGCTCCCTTGGCGTGTCCGCGAGGTGCGGAACATGGTGGCGTGGAAGGTGTGACGGGTGATGCGGGTGGGGCGAACTGCCGCCCCCGCGTGACCGGGGGCGGCAGTTCGTGACTGTCCGGGGTCAGGCCCACAGCTCCGGGTTGGTGAGGGTGACCGTGGCGGGGGTGAGCGCGTAGCTGGCGGTCAGCTCCTCGCAGTCGGGCCCGCACTCCGGGCCGCGCTCAATGTGCTGCACGCAGCCGTAGGCGGGCTCCTCGGCGGGCTCCGGCAGCTCCTCGGTGAGGAGGGCGCCGTACTCGTCTCCGGTGGCGAACCCGGCGGCGTGGGCCTCCTCCTCCCAGGCGGCGTCGGCGGCGAGGCGGACGGCGAGGACCGGGGCGGAGGCCAGCAGCTCGCCGTAGCGGGCGTCGGCGACCTCGGCGCGGGCTGCTTCCAGGGCGGCGGCGCGGGCGGTCTCCTGCTCGGCGATGGCGGCCTCACGGGCGGTCTCGTCAGTGACGTTGATGACGATCTTGCCGTTGCGGGCGCGGCCCCAGGTGGTGGTCATGCCGTCCAGGGCGCAGATGGCGTCGGAGGCGGCGCGGCCCAGCACGCTGTCCGTGGTGCCGTTGGCGTCCATGAGAACCACACGGAAGGAGTAGGGGCCCTGGCTGGTGGTGACCCAGCGGGCGGCGGTGACGCGCTTGGCGGTGGCGGTGATGGTGCGGGCGGTGCGGGTGGCGGTGAGGCTGCTCATGGCGGGCTCCTGGGGGTGGCGTGGCGTGCTGTCCCCCTTATTATGCACACACCTAACGGGGGTTTGTCTAGCACCCGTCTGGCGCGGCGCGGCGTGTCCTCCGAAAGGGGTCAGCAGGTGCGGCGGGCCCGCACGCGGGACGCCACCAGGCTGTCCGGTCTGTACCGCTTCCCGGCGGGGGACAGCATGTAGCCGTCCGACAGCTCCACCCACTTCTCGGGGGCGTGCGTGTGGGGGTGGTTGCGGCGGCGCTTCTTCTCCAGCTCATCCAGCACCGGCTCCGCGGGGTGGGTGGTTCCGGCGGCGTAGGCCTCTGCCGGTATCTCCTCCTCCGTCTCCGCGAGGTCGTACAGGACACCGCGCCAGCGGGCGTACATGGCGCATGCCACCTCCGCGTAGGCGGCCTCGATGGCGCGGGCGAGGTCGGAGGGGCGGCGGGCGCAATACGCCCAGCCGGGCGTGAACGGGGTGCGCAGGACCAGACCACCCTCGGGGGCGCGGGTGACGATCAGCCGCAGCTCCTCCGGCTCATGCGGTCGCTGCGCTGTCACCGGCGGTCACCCACACCGGGGAGGGTAGTGGCGGCGCTGGTGGTTGTCCTGGCGCGGCGGACAGCCAGCAGGTGCGTCACCAGCCACACGTAGGCGTCCATGCGGCCGGGGGAGGCGGCGCCTTCCTGCCATTGGGTCAGCTCCTGCTCCAGTTCGGCGAGCACACCGATGTGGGAGACCTTGCCGGTTTCGACGGCGACGGCGATGGGGGTGGCGCGGGCCCGTTTGCCGACGGAGGCGTGGACGGCGACGAGCCGCGCCGGGGGTGTCTCCAGTACGCCACCGGACAGTAGGCCGGAGGTGATGCGGTCGTACACCTCTCCCAGCTCGCGGAGGTCGTCGGGGGACACCTCCACTTCCAGGATGGACAGCCGCTGTTCGGCGGCGGCCCAGATGCGGGCGGCGTGCCGCAGCGCGTCGTCGCGGACCTCCGGCCGGTCGAGGTCGAGGGGTTCGGGGGCGCGGCCGGTGAACGGGTCAGCGTCCTCATCGGGGCGGAGGAGGGTGAGGAGGGTGCGCCACTGGCGGACGATCCGCGCCCAGGCGTCCTGCAACTGGGAGCGCATCAACGGCCCGGCCAGGTTGGCCTCCCAGACAAGGTCGTCGGCGGCGAGGTCGAGGACCATCAGCCAGGCGCGGCGGGCCCACTGCGCGGCGGACATGGCGCCGGAGCGGTCGGTGGTGATGTAGGCGCGGCCGTCGGTGCCGCGGTAGCCGCCGATCAGCCCGGCCTCGTCGTCGCCCCCGGCGGATGTGTCGACGGCGACAGCGGTCCGGCTACGGGTGGTCTCCCAGTCGGCGGGGCGGCGGCTGCGGCTGATGTGCTCGTAGGCGAACACGGCGCCCGTCGGTGGGGTGGGGTGCTGCTGGTAGAGGGAGCCCCACACCATCTCGCCGACGGCGGCGCGCTGCGCGGCCCACTGCTCGGGGGTGCGGCCGCGGGCGGACACAAGGTAGGTGCCCGGGTCGCGGTTGAGGGAGTCAGGTAGCCAGGTGCGGTCGTCCTCGCGGCGGCGTTCGGCTTGGGCGGGCACGTTGACGTACCGCCAGGTGCGGGCCTCCTCCGGCAGGTTCAGCTCGTTGCCGACGATGTACCCGGCGAGGTCGTCCGGGTGCCAGCGGGTCTGCACGACGATCAGCAGGGACGCGGACGGCAGTCGGGTGAGGGCCACATTCTGGTACCAGTCCACGACGGCCTTGCGGTGCTTGGGGCTGTCCGCGGCCTCCCGGTTCTTGTACGGGTCATCGATGACGAGCACGTCGAGGGGGCGGCCCGTCAGCCCACCCTTCATGCCGACCGCGTAGACGCCTCCGGCGTGCCCGGCGAGGCCGAACCGGGACTTGGAGGTGGAGTCCCAGCGCAAGGTGATGCCCAGCAGGTCGTCGTCCAGGGAGCGGGGGTTGAGGGGGGTGCCGGAGCCGTGCTCGGCGATCCAGTTGCGGATGGGGGAGGAGAACTCGGCGGCGATCTCCGATTCGAAGGAGGCGATACCGACACGCCAGTTGGGGTTGCGCAGCAGCAGCCACAGCACCCCGGCCATGGTGACGCGGCGGGACTTGCCCTCCTGGGGGGGCATGAACACGCCGAGGCGGACAGCCTCCCCGGCCTCTAGGCGGGTTGCGGCCTGCACCAGTTCGGTGTCGAGGAGCCGCAGGGCGGGGGTTTCGACAGTGACCAAAGGGTCGAGGCGGTGGGCGAGGGCGCCGGGCGACGGGTAGCGCATGCGGCGCTGCCGGTGGGCGACCTCGCGGGCGACCCGTTCGGCGACGGCGACACGCTCATGCGGGGGGAGGTCGCGGGTGGCGTCCTCCAGTGCGGCGCGGAGCTGCGCTCGGGACAGCCCGGCGAGGCGGGCGGGGATGGTCACCGGGGGCCGCGGACGCGGGCGCGGCGCGGGTCGTCGGGGGCGAGCATGGCGACCTCGCGGCGGGTGTAGGTGCGGGTGGCGAGCCAGCAGCCGATGCAGGGCGACGGGACAGGCACCCAGTGGCCGCAGCCGCCGGGACACGGGTACTGCTCCAGGGCGGTCTGGTGGCGGGGGAGGCCGGTCATGCGTTTCGGCCGAGGGCGATGCAGCCCGCGACGGCGACGATCACCACGATCCAGCCGAGGGCGGGGTGGGCGGAGTCGAACACGGCGAACCGGTAGCCCAGCCACATGGCGGGGGGAATGCAGCAGAGGGCCAGCCACCACGTCACGGGGTCACTGTACGGGGGGCAAGCTGGCTCCGTTGTTGGCGGTGCGGCGGTGGTGGTCGTGGTCGTCTAGGACCAGGGCCTGACTGTCGGGCCCGCTGAACCAGCCCTCCCATTTGCCGCAGCGGCACCACACCAGGTATCCGGCGGCGGTGGTGCGGCCGTGGAGGGTGTGCATGGTGTCGTCCTCCTCGTCCATTACCGCCACCAGCGGAGGGAGTGGAGGACGGCGACGGCGGCGCCGACCGCACCGAGGAGGACCCCCACGCAGGTGTCGGTGCCGGGCGGTGGGGGTCTCAGAGGATGACGCCGTTTCGGGTGCGCGTTTCTAGGCCGAGCAGCCATGACTCCACCTCGGACAGGGCGACGATGCGAACGATGTGCCCGTCCACGACGGGCAGGTCAGCGGTGTCCAGCTCGCTCAGGTGGTTGTGGAGGGCGTGGATGACGTTGGCGGCGGCCTGGAAACCGCGGTCCAGCTCCTGATTGTCGGGGCGTCCCCGGCGGTCAGGCATGGCCGGGCTCCGGGCTCGGGGAGGGGGTGCCGGGCACAGGGCTCTCCTTCTCATGCGACTGCGGCGGTCAGCTCATCCTGCCCGAGGGGGTCGAGGGGGCGCCGGGTGGAGCGGGCGGCGGGCTCGATCAGGTCGAGGACGGCGACGGCGAGGGTGCAGATGAGGGTGGGGAGGACGACCCACAGGTTGGCGACGATCAGGGCGGCCATCATCGGCAGGTCGGCGGCAATGCCGGGCCGTCGGGTGGCGGAGACGAGGGCGCCGAGGCGGACCCCCAGCCACATCATCCAGCGGCGGATGACGCCCATGCCGAGGTCGCGGAGGTCCTGCCGGAAGGCGCGATCGGTGGTGCGGCTGTCTACCGGGGGGCGTCCGGCGTTGAGGGCGTCGCAGCGCACGTCGTGGCGGACGGCGGCGGCCTCGTAGGGCCCGGCGGGGGGGATGAGCCAGTGGAGGGCGCGGGGGATGGAGGCGAGGTCGGTGCGGTAGCCGGACGGCACCGTGTCGCCGTCGGAGTGGGTGAGGGCGCCGACCAGCTTGTAGGTGCGGGCCTCTCCGAGGGGGCGGGTGAGGTGGGGGAGGGGGGCGAGGAAGGGCATGGGGTGAGCTTGCGGTCCGCTCCGTTCGGAGCGGTTGAGGAGAGTTGCCCGTGTCTCAGCGATCCACTGGCAGCTTGTGCCTGTCGGCCTGCATGCCGGAGAAGGTGCGCCCGGCCTGGCGGCGCTGGTAGTGGGGGATGCGGTTGGCGACGATGCCGATGCGCAGCGAGGGGGCGAGGACGCACAGGGCGTCGTGGGCCTCCTGGTCGTAGTACCCGGCCTCCGCGAGAGCGGCCGCGGTGGGGAACACGTCGGCGTGCCGCATCGTCTCCCGGTCCACCCGGCCGTCCTGCCGTCCGCCGAGGGAGTAGACCCACAGGAAGTTGGGGGGCGCCTCCCGGCCGACCCGTTCCAGCAGGCCCACCTCCTTCGTGTACGCGTAGAACAGGGCGTGGGGGGTGACGGCGGCGATGGTGAGCCACGCCCGCAGGTAGCCCTCGGCGAAGAAGTCCCCGGAGTCGTGGATGCGGACGAGGGGGCTGCCGGTGTCGAGGAGCCGGGTCACCTCGGGGGTGAGGTGGGCGCGGTCGAGGTCGGGCAGGTGCGGGATGCCGGTGGCGCGGTAGCGGCGGCGCCGCAGCTCATGTCCCATGCGGGTGACGAACGCGGGGTGCATGGCCTGCCGGAGGTTGTCGAGGTGCGCGGCGCGGGAGGCGGGGAACAGGTAGGTGCCGTTGAGGGCGTAGCAGGCGGACGCGCACGCCCCGGCGGACGGGCAGACGTTGAGTTTGCGGCCGTCGGACAGTTCCACCACCCAGGCGGGCAGGGTCCAGTTCCAGACGCCGAGGTCGCGCAGCTCCGAGTTCTGGGTGAGGAGGAGGGTCACGGCCGGGGCCAGGGCGGCTTGGGCGGGGCGCCCCGGCCGTTCCAGGGGGCGGCCCACAGGTCCGCGATCAGCTCCGTGGCCACGTCCACGGAGCCGCGCAGCGGGTCGTGGGCGATGACGCGGGCTAGCTGCCGGTCGCCGTACTTGTCGGGCTTGACGGTGGCGAGGACGAGGGGGGTGCCCGCGGGCCAGCGGCGGGTGGCTTCGGCTTGGGCCTCGGGGCCGCCGGGCTCGCCCTTGGTGAAGGGCGGGTTGGGGACCTCGCGGGCGGAGGAGCCGAGGACGCGCACCGACCAGGTGGAGTAGTCGCGGCGTCCGCGGTCCACCCGGCAGAGGACGGTGTCGGCGTCGTGCCACTCCAGTACCCAGGCGTTGAAGTAGAACGGTGCCGGGACCGGGGGGAGGGCTGTCACGCTCACGCGGCGAGGATCGCACGGAGGCAGGCGGGGCACAGGTGGGCGCCGTCCTCCTCGCGGACACGCCACCCCGCGGCGTTGACCTCGGCGGTCATCGCGTCGGCGTCGGCGAGGCGCAGCGACAGGAACGCGCGGCAGGATTCCAGGGCCATGAGTGGCCGGTCGGCGGGGGTGCCGTCGCAGCAGACGAGGATGCGCCACGTCATGGGCGGTACTCGTTGAGCCAGGTGCCGATGAGCCAGCCGGTGACGGCTCCGGCGCCGAGGGTGCAGCCGACGACGGCGGCGAGGACGGCGAGGGCGGCGGGCAGGCTCACTGGAAGGGAAGCTCCTCGCCGGTCTCCTCCGCGGTCTCCTCGGTCTCCAGCTCCTCCTCCTCGTCGTCCCAGGTGGTGACGCGGAGGGACACGTCACGGGCGCCGTTGCGGACGAGGGTGGAGACAACGGCGGCGAGGGCATTGGCGACGGTTTGGGCCTCGTCGGCGTCGCGGGCGGCGACGGTGAGGGTGACGTGGGTGTTGGTCACGGCGGGCTCCTTGTTACTGGCGGGTAGGTAGCTGCTCGATCTGGTGCCCGGCGAGCTGTTCGACGTGCTGCCACAGGAGGTGGCCGGGGGTGAAGTACTCGCGCTCGACTCGCAGGTGGGCGAACTGCCGGTGGCGGGTGGACTCCAGCCGCCGGTCGCCGGGCTCGGTGGCGAGGAGGTCGCAGCCGAGGGAGGACATGCGCTTGTGGACGCTGGCTGAGTAGCCGATCTTGACGAGTCCCCCGACGCGGGGGCGCTCCTCGGGGGTCCAGGCGTAGTAGACGACGGCAGTGGAAGGCGGTTGCGGCGGTACCAGGACAGCAGCCACGGCGGCGCGGTGTACGGGGCAGAGCCAGACACTAACGGCGACCTCCTCTCCGGGGGCGGTGCAGCCGTAGGCGACGCAGGGGCGGGTGTCTCGCATGGAGACAGCCTAGCGGGGGGTTGAGTCCCCATGATCATTCTTGCGACCTGCGGGTTTGTCGATAGATTGATCTTGGTCAGGTCCAGGGACAGCCCGCGCGTGGCCTGCTCTGTGAGCGCTTCGTAGGCGGCGGTGCCGGGCTGCACCGCGGTCGTGATCACGCCCGTCTCCGGAGTCCAGCCGGTGACGATGATGGCCGGGTCAGGCATCGCCATCCTCATCGCCCCACTCGTCGTCACTGTCGAGGTCGAGGGAGGCCGGGTCATCGTCGGCCGCGAGGAGGGCGCCCTCCATCTGCTCGGTGTCGATGCCGACGGCGCCGAGGACAGCATCCGTGGCGGCCTCGATGCGGCGCTCCGCCTCGTCCTGGCTGATTTGGACGCGGGTGGTGGCGGCCCAGGCCTGCGGGTTCTTGCGGACGAGGAAGTCGCGGGCGGCGCGCCAGTCGTCGGCGAACGCGGCCCGCCAGTGGGTGACGGCGGCGACCTCGGCGGAGGTCTGCGCTTGCGTGATGGCGGCCAAAAAGTCCAGGTAGGGGACCTCCGCGGGGTCGAGGGCCCACATGGCGGGCGGGTCGTCGGAGTGGCAGGACGGGCACGGGTCGAGGGTGGCGTAGGAGCGGGTCTCCCCCGGCCCTAGGGGGCGATCGTCGGCCTCCAGGTTGAGGCGGTGCACCTCCTGCACCTCCTCGGTGCGCTCGGTGTCGCAGGTGGGGCAGTAGAGCCCTCCGGGGTCGTGCCGGTCGCGGAGGGCGAGGGCGGCGCGGCCGCGTTGCAGCCACAGCTTGAGGGTGGACTCGCCGATGCCGCAGTACTGGGCGGCGGTGTTGAGGTAGTTCCCGGCCTTGACGACGCGGACGATGCGGTCTTGCAGTTCGGGGGTGAGGAGGGATCGGCGGCCCATGCGGGGTGGGGGCTCCTCGGTCATGGTTTCTGTCCTCGGGTGACCTCGGTGAGGTGGGCGGCGGCGTCCTTGACGCGCTGGCTGCCTTTGGGGGTGGGGGCGGTGAGGGCGTCGGCGAGGGCGAGGACGGTGGTGACGAGGGCGCCGGTGGTGTCGTCCGGCGGCGGGGTGTCCGGCGGGGCGGGGGCGGGCTGGGTGCGGTCCACCTCCACGAGCACGATGGGGTCGCCTTGCGGGTCGGGGCTGGTGACGATCACGTCACCGGGGAGGAGCTGCCCTCGGGGCGCCCATACGCGGCGGGTGGTCATCGGGGGCGGGCCTCTCCGAGGTAGGTGGAGGGGTGGCTGGCGCGGGAGTGGCAGCGGCGGCAGTTGATGGCGGTGCAGGGGGCGGCGCTAGTGGTGGAGTCGGCGGTGAGGACGAGGCGGACACCGCAGGCCGTGTCCGCCATGCCGGTGCCGCGGACGGGCCGGGCCAGGTGCCAGTCGTTCTCGGCGGTGAGCTGGGCGGCTAGCGGCCAGTCGGGGTGCTGGGCGAGGGTGGGGTAGAAGTAGCCGTCAAGGACGACGTACCCGGCTGTCGTCTCCTCCACGGTGGGAACGGCGTACAGGGGGGCGGGCCCGTCGCTGGTGAGGTCGTCGGTCAGGTGCAGGTCGGCGGCGGGGCCTCGCGGGTGCGCTGCCTGGGCGCGTTCCAGGATGGGGGCGGGCGGGTCGAGCTGGTCGGCGGCCCAGCGGAGGACGGCGGCGGTGGCGTGGGGGATGCTCATGCGGGCCACCCGGCCAGCCACGCCTCCGGGTCGGCGCGTTTGTCGCGGGGCGGCATGATGATGGGTTTGCCGCCGAGGCGGTAGCCGACCACGTCGCCGGTGGTGACGCGGGGGTTGCCCTGGGAGATGCCTCCCGCCTCGCCCACGTCGGCGTCACCTTCGTGGCGGCCGTTGGGGTTGCGGTCGAGGTCGGACCACAGGGACTGCCAGGCGCGGAGCCGGGTGATTTCCTGCTGCCGCTCCTCGGCCAGCTCGCGCCAGGTGAGGCGGCGCCAGGTGTGTTCGCCGTTGACGGTCTCCCCCACGCTGCTGTCGGAGTAGACGGCCGGGTCGTAGTCAGTGTCGGTCACGCTGTCTCCGTTCCATGCGGTAGCCCCCTATCAGGCAGGCGATCCCTGCCAGTCCGGCGGCGGCGGCGAGGGCGAGGGTCACCCCGGGACCCTACAGGGGGGTGAGGTTGGTGTGCAGGGTGCCGCGGGCGGTGCCGATGATGGCGTCGTGGTAGTCGTGGTCGGACACCAGGCGGGCGGCATCCACGAGCAGCACCTCCACACCCCAGGCGGAGGCGTGGAGGGCGAGGTTGGCGGCGGCGGTGCGGCGGTTCTTGATCCACGTCTGGTTTTCGGGGCGGTCGAGGACGCGGGTGCGGGCGGACCGGCGGTGCGCGGCCAGGTTGGGGCCTTGGAGGTGGAGGAGCTGCACCCGCCATCCGGCCTGCACGGCGTCGGTGAGGAAGCGGCGGTGGGCGAGGTGGGAGCCCTCGGCGAGGATCAGCGACGACTCGCGGGCGGCCTGCCCGGAGTGCAGCCACGTTTCGGCTTCGGTGATGCAGGACGCTTCGAGGGCGTCGGTGCCGGAGGCGGATTCGCGGAGGCGGCCGAGTTCGACGGCGCAGCACACGTTGGGGGTGCCGCGGTCGAACAGCAGGTCCCGGTGGGGGGCTTTGCCGGGTTCTTTCGGCAGGTAGATGCGCTCCCAGTCGGCGGTGATCTCCCGCATGAGGGTGGATTTGCCGACACCGGGTTCACCGGACAGGTAGACGAGGCGGAGGTCACTCATGGGGGGTGGGTTCCTGGTCGTGTCCGGGGGAGGGGCAGAGGACGGCGGGGAAGCCGTGCGGGTCCATCCTCCATCCGGCGGCGACGGCGCGTGCGGTGGCGTCGTCGGTGTCGGTGGCCTGGGGGAGGGTGAACGCTGCCCGGCAGGGCTGTCCGAGGCGGGTGCCGTCGCAGGTGACGACGGCGTACACGGTCATCGTGTCCGCTTCCGCAGGAGGAGGGTCAGGCCGAGGTGGGTGCGGCTGCCGCCCATCGGCCAGTAGTCGGGGAGGCGGATGCCGACGCCGAGGGCGTGCCCGGTGCGGATCAGCCACAGGCGGGGCATGGTGTCGGTGATGGTGACGGTGGCGGCCAGGAAGTGGGGTCGTCTCATTCGATGACCTCGGACAGCCGCAGCGGGGTCTCCCCGTCGGCCATGGCTTTGGCCTGGTTCTCGGCGTACACCCAGGGCTGGTGGCGGGGCAGCATGTGGGCGCACTGCGCGAGGTGGAGGGCGACGAGCCGTCTCAGCTCCCCGTAGGTGAGCGTGATGCCGTCCTCGGGCCAGATCCCCCCGTCGGGTCGGTGGCGGCGCTCCTGCGGCTGCTCGTGAGGCTCGCGGGGCCCTTCCGCGAGGGTGGGGGGCTGCCAGCCGGGGCGGGTGTCGGGGACCTCGGTGAGGACGGGGAGGGCGTCGAGGTCGGTGGGGCGGAGGACGAACCCGGCGACTCCCTGCCCGGCGAGGGCCTCGGAGGGTAGTGGGGTGGGGTCGGGGGTTGTCATCGGGTGTCCTCCTCGCCGTAGGCTGTCGGGGGGTTTAGTGTGTGGGTATGTCGTCGCCGATGTCCACGCCACTCCCCCGTCGCCGTCACTCCGAGGGTGCCAGGGTCACCGACCGCACGCGCCGCGGGTCGTCCCCGGCGTCCGCCCGCACCGGCCGGTCGCAGTTCGCCCCCTACTTCAAGCTGGCCACGTTCGTACCCCGGACGTGCGCGTGGCAGGAGACGAAGGGCACCTACTGGACGGTCGAGGAGGCGAAGGGGGCGGCGCGGCGCGGCGTCGAGACACGGCTGGTGCGGGTCGCCCCCGGCCTGCCGGGCGGCCGCGAGGTGCTGGAGACGTTCACGGTCTGACCTCACAGCGTGGCGCGGCGGACGGTCCGGTAGGCCTCCGCCCTGGCGTGCCCGATCCGATGCGCCCAGCGTTCGGAGCGGGCACGCAGCGCGCCCGGCTCCACGTAGGGATGCCCGGCCTGGGAGGTGTGCTCGGCGACGGCGTCGAGCTGCCGGGTCAGGGACTCCTCCGCCAGCGGCACGATCGTGTCCGGCGCCCACTCGGGCGGGGTGGAGGGGGTTTCGTACTCCACGACGGTGAGGGCGCTGCGGCGGGTCGCGGAGCGGATGGCGTGGGCGACGGCCCGATGGTCCTGGTGCTCATCGAGGAGCGGGGGCCCGGCGACGATCCGGGCGCGGGTCTGCTCGATGCCCCATTCGATGGCGGCGATCAGCAGCGGCATGTCCTCTCCCAGCCGCCCATCCTCCAGGTGGCGTTGGATCAGGTCGCAGCCCGCGGCCTTCGCCCCCAGGACGGCCTCCGCGGCGCGCCCGGTTGTCGCCGCGGACAGGCAGAGGACGGTCGAGGAGGAGCCGAGGAGGTAGGCGCAGCCCAGTTCGGCGTCGTCCGGGTGGGGGGAGACGAGGAGCGCGCCGTACTCGTTGTCGGGGTATCTCACCGGGCGGCGGCCTTGGGGCGGCGGTCCCGTAGCCGGACCTCGGTGAACGGGCGGGACTTCTTGGCGGTGTTGACGGAGGCGAGGTCTGGGTAGCGGCGGGCCAGTTCCCGCGCCGACCAGTCGATGCGCTCGGGGGTGCGGGTCGCCTGGAGACCGCCGGGCTCGGTGTAGTAGTTCGCCCGGAACGTGTAGTAGTCGATGCGGACGACGGCGCCGTCATGCAGGTAGTGCCGGATGGACCGCTCGTAGTCTTCCTTGTCGTCCAGGGTGACCTGCTGGTAGTCGCCCCCGTCGAGGATCGTCCCGAAGATGCCCGCCTCGATGTAGCGGAGGTCGGTGCGGACTCCGGGCCGCATGAAGTACGGGTTGGGCACCGGGTAGATGCCCCACAGGGTGGCGCCCGCGGCGCGGCAGTGCCCGAAGCCCTCCTCGAACAGCTCGGGGAGGGAGGCGACCGGCACGGTGGTCTTCGGGTCGATCCACTGCATCACGTCCGTCAGGTCGTCATCGACCTCCATGACGGGCCCCCGCCAGTTGTCGGCGATGAAGTTGCGGGTCCGCATGATGGAGCCGGGGGCGCCGGACACGGCAACAGCAGGTAGGGGCAGGTCGGCGGTGCGGATGGCGTCGGTGTAGCTCGCCTCCTCCTCGGCGGTGCCGACGACGAGGACCACGTCAGCGGGCCGGACACCGCGGGCGTACAGCAGGGGGAGGGTTTTCCGGGTCAGGCACCGCTCCCGGCGGTAGGACGGGACGATGACGGGGATGCTCACGGCGCCATCAGCGCCGGGTCGTCGGGTCCGGCGGCCACGTCCGCCTCGGAGGGGAGGAGCAGCGGCGGGGCGGGGGTGATCGTGTGCGCCCTGGGATCGGCGGCGAAGCCCTGCCCGGCGGCCATAGTGCGTTCCCGTTCGGTGCGGCGAACCTGGGCGGTACGGGTCTCCTCCGCGAAGGTGTGGCAGTCCTTCATGCCGCGCAGCGCGTAGTAGACGACGGAGAAGCGGTAGCCGTCCGACCGCGTGAGGCGCATGGGGGTGACGCCGTGGACGAGGGCGTGGCCGCAGAAGAACACGGCCCACCCGTCCCGGCAGGCCACGGTCAGGTCGTACTCGGGCAGGTGCAGGTGGCCGCCGTCGCAGGCGCGGCGGATGACGGGCATCGCCGACCAGGTGGGGAAGTTGAAGCCGTCGCGGTGGTACGGCAGTTGGCTGTTCTGGTTGACGACACCGGAGGTCCAGGTGGTCCCGGCCATCTTCCACTCGGGCAGGACCTCCCGCATGGTCTCCTCGTCGCGGTCGGCAATCGTGGGGTCGATGCCGCGGAGCATGTCAAGGAGGCGGACGGCGTAGGCGTCAAGGGTGGCCTGCTCGGCGGGCTGCTCTTTCGCGAAGCTGGTCGAGTTGCAGGCTTCCCGGCGCTGCACGGGGCGGCGCGGGGACCAGCCGAACACGCGGGAGGCGTTGCGGCGGCCGGAGGCGGCCCGGTACGTCTCCCGGATGTCGACGGCGCGGACGGCCCGGCGGAGGTCCGCCACATCCCCCAGCGGCAGATACGCCAGGACCGGGTCGCTGGTCTCGGCGTCGGTGAACACGGTCGGGGCGGTGACGTTGGGGACACGCTCACCCACGTCGGTGCCGACCAGCTCCGTGGCGTCCTGGGCGGGCAGGACACGTTTGACCTCAGTGCGTTCGAGGGCGGCGGTGTCAGCTCTGTTCATGGGGCTCCTCGGCGGCCTTCTCGGCGACGGCCTCCGCGGCGGCGACGGCCTCCTCACTGATGGTCGCATCCGGGGCGGGTGGCTCCTCCCCGGTGCGGTCGGAGACGAGGGTCAGCAGCAGCGCCGAGTTGGATTCGACGCCGAGGTCGGCGGACAGCTTCGCCATGGACTCCACCACCCAGGCGTACTGGGCGAGGGGGAAGATGAGGGCGAGGAAGCGGGTGGCGCGGGACGCGTACCCGGCCTGGTACTCGGCGTAGGAGGGGGTCTGCCGGACGTTGGTGCCGTCGGCGGAGCCGCCCTCCCCGTAGGAGGAGCCGGGGGCGCCGACATGGGCGGCGAGGCCCAGCGGCTCGTCGGGCGGGAAGTCGGCGTCGGCCTCCTCCAGGGACGCCAGCAGGTCGTCGTAGTCGTCCAGGTCGTAGCCGGTGCCCTCCAGGTCCTCCCCCAGCTCGCGGAGGAGGGTCACCAGGGCCCGGTCGTCGTAGGTGCCGAGGTCGCTGGTGCGGTTGTCGGCGATGACGATGCGGCGGGCGGCGGCGTCGTCCACGTCCAGCCACTTGACCTCCGCCTCTACCCAGCCTTCCTGCTGCATGGCGGCGAGGGTGTTGTTCCCGGCGAGGACGTGGCCGGTGCGGTACTGGACGATCAGCGGCCGGTACTGGCCGTTGCGGCGGAGGCTGTCCCGGATGGCGTCGAGGTCCCCGCGGCGGGCGTTGCCGGGGTAGGTGGTGAGGGAGTCGAGCGGCACCATCTCAGTGCCGGTGGAGGGTGCGGTCACAGTTCGATCCGCCGGAGGATGGAGCGGATGGCGCGGTTCAGGTTGAGGATGCGGTCGCCGTCCTCCATGAGCCGGTTCGCCAGCGGCGACAGGTCCTCGCTCTGGCGGACCTCGCCGAGGGCGGGCTCCGGGCGCTCCGGGCCGAGGATTGGCTCCAGGCGGCGGTAAAGCTCCCCGATGGCCTCGTCCAGGGTGCTGATGGCCTCCGCGGTGCGGTCCAGCTCCCGCTCCACGGGGGCGCGGTCGCGGTCGCGCAGCTTGGCGGCCTTCATCTCCCGCTCGTCCGGGTCACGCATGGGGGCCTCCGAGGTGCTGGCCTCGCTGTCTCCGTAGTTCATAGCTCTCCCAGCCCCTCGGCGCGACGCGCCTCTCGATGGATCTTGTAGATGGTCTGCTCGGTGGTGGGGACGGCGGCGGCGATGACGGAGAACAGCACGGGCGGCTCCCTCCGCCGGAGCCGCAGCACGGTGCGCATGCGGGTCTTGGACAGGGACTCCACTGCGTCCTGGTGTTCCCAGATGGCGGTGGAGGTGTCGCGCAGGGTGGCCAGGTCGGCGTCGGCCTCCGGGTCACCCGTGGAGGGGATCGGCGTTGGGATGGTCACGGTCACGGGCTCCAACCTAGCGGGGGGGACAGTCGGGTGGGGAGTAGTTGCGGGGACGGGACCGCCCCCCGCCCCAGGATCAGGGGGACGGGGGGCGGCGTGTGCGGGGTTGCGGGTCAGGAGAGGAGGTCCGCGAGAAGGTCCGGGCCTCGGGTGAGGGAGTCCACCTCCCCGGCCAGGGCCTCCCAGTAGATGGGCTCCCGCCGGTAGTCGGCGGAGCGCACCACCACCACCCCGGCGTCCCCGGTGATGACCACCGCCTCCCCGTAGGGGACGGGCTGCCCGTTGTTGCGCAGCTCGGAGCGGTCTACCGCATCAGCGAAGGAGGTGGCGGCGGCCTCCAGCAGTTGCGCCTCCTGCTGCCTCTCGCGGCGGACGTTGGCGGGGCGCTCCGGGGCGGAGGTGGCGAGGGCCATGACGCGGCGCTGCACGAGGGCGTCGAATCCGGCCCGGTCGAGGGCAGGGGTGGTCATTCGTACACCTCCACGGAGGTGACGGTGAGGTGCTCGCGGATGCGCATGCCGGGGAACCGCCAGATGGCCTGCTGCGCCTCGCGGGGCCCGTAGTGGAACGCCCAGGCGGTGCCGTACAGGTCGAGGGCGATCCTGCGGACCAGCTCCCGTTTCGTCTCGTCGGACAGCGGCGTGCCGTCGTCGGTGCGGTCGGGCAGGACCACCTCCGTGAAGGTGCTCTGCGCGGGCTTGCCGAAGCCGAAGGTGATGAACCAGGAGCGGGACTCGCTGCGGCCGCCGGGGCGGGCGTGGCGGTCCGGCTCGGCCAGCGTGGCGGCGTAGCTGAGCGTGGGGGCAGTCACTGCCCACCGTCCATGCGGGCGTTGTGGGCGCTCCCGGCGGCGTGCGCGAGGACGCGGGCGTCGGCGGTGTGCAGGTCGGCGAGGGAGGCGTAGGTGGCGGTGGTGCGCACGTCACCCTTCTCGGCGGCATCGGTGGCGGTGCGCAGGTGGGACAGGGCGTTGGCGAGGTGCGCGTCGGCGGTGGCGGCGAGGTCCTTCCGCTGCTCCTGCCGTCCCTGCATGCGGCCCCGCAGGTAGGCCTCGGTGACGGCGACCTCCAGCGCGGCGTCGTGGCTGTCGGCCCCGTCGTAGCGGTCGGAGAAGCGGTCCTTGGTGTCCTGCACCACCTGCTCGCCGTGGCTGTCTAGGCGGGGCCAGGGGGTGAGGGTGTCGGGGTTGATGGCGCCGAGGCGGGCGCATTCGGGGCAGCCCGCGATGGCGGTGTAGTTGCCGAGGTGGGTGTGCTCCTCGGTGGGGGCGGTGGGCATGGTGTCCTCCGTTGGCGTGGCGGTCATACCGGGAGACTAACAGGGGGGATAGACGCGCGGCTATCCCTGGGGTCGGACGCGCCGGTCGGGGGCGTCCGCGGGCCAGGAGACGATGCGGCCCAGCCCATTGAGGCGGGAGGCGACACGGCCACCCAGCCGGTCGCGGAGGGTTGTGCCGGGCGCATTGAGGGTGATGATCGTCGGCAGGCAGGCGTTCCACCGGGCGTTGATGAGCCGGTATACGACCTCCTCCGTCCACTCGGAGACACGCTCCGCTGACAGGTCGTCCAGCAGCAGCAGCTCCGCCCGCTCCACCTCCTCCAGCGGCACCCGGGGGGTGCGGCCGGGGCGGAGGCTGTCCAGGAACGCGGGCACGTCCACGGCGACGGCCCGGCAGCCGGTCTGCTGCGCCACCGTGCGCCAGGCGCCGTACGCCTGCCAGGTCTTGCCGCAGCCGACGGGCCCGTTGAGGACGAGTCCTTGCGCGGCGAGGACACCGCCGCGGAGGGTGCGGGTCACCCAGTCGGCGACGGCCGGATGGTCGGCGGTGGCGTCCCGGTAGCGGGGCGGCACCTGCGCGGCGGACAGCTCGCGGTTGCGGGCCTGCCGGATCTCGCGGCGCTGCTCCGCCAGGATGCGCTCGCGGCGTTCGCGAGCCTTCCGCTGCTCCTCGCGGTGGGGGCGGGAGCGCTCCGCGATGCGGTCCACCGCGGCCTTCCAGTCGATGGCCTCCGGCGTGGGTTCCGGCCGCGGGGCGGGGCGGGGGGCGTCCGGGCGGGGAGGGGAGGCCGCAGCGGCGGCTTCTATCTCCTCCAGGCTGGGGCGGACGGTTCCATTGGCGTGGGTCACGGTCAGAACTCCTGACTGAATGCGTCTGGCGTGGACGGCGGCGGATCCTGATAGGGCTGGTGAGGACCATAGTTGGAGCGGGTGACAGAGCGCCCCCGGTTTGCTGCCGCGACGGCATCGAGGTCGTCCTCCCAGCACCCCGCGTTGAGCCAGGTGGCGGGGTCCTTGATGAACTGCTTGTCGGGGCGGAACGGGTAGCGGGCCACCACCTCCACGATCTTGTCGGGGTCGGCGCGGCGGGCTGCCTTGGCCCAGGCTCGCCGGGCGGCGTCCTTGCTGACCTTCTTCGGGTAGGCGGCCCAGAACGTGTCGAACAGCTCCGCGACGGAGTGATGGGTGACGAGGGCCAGTTGCCTCGCCTCATCGACAGGAGAGTCCGAAGGACTCTCCTTGGTGTTCTCTTCTTTGTCTTCTATAGGGCTGATTATCCGCCGCGGGTTATCCGCCGCGGATAATCCGCTCCGGCGGGTTTCCGGCTGATCTACCGCGTCGGATCGGCTGGTTTCCCGCCCCCTCGCGGGGAGGAGTTGCCCGGCGGCGTCGAACGGGTCGGACAGCACGTAATCCACCTCGCCCCACCGGCCGCCGTTGGCGCGTCCGCGGACGCGGGTGAGGTACCCGGCGTTCTCCAGCTCCGTGAGACCGGAGCGGACAGCCTCCTTGCCGTCGGTGCCGTCGCGGATGATCTGCGCCAGGGACAGCTCGTAGCCCTCGTTGTGAGTGTGCAGGTAGGCGAGGAGGCCGCGGGCCTTGTAGCCGAGGCGGCGATCACGGGCCCACTCGTTGCGTATCTGGACGAAGCGCACCGTGGGTGGGCGCGTAATCCTCACCGCCACGACGCACCCCGGTGGGTGGCGCTGTCGGGTTGCCGGTCAGCTATCATGAGGTTGGCTCCTTCGGGTCGGACCTTCGGGTTCGGCACCCTCGGTGCTCCTTTCATTGGCGTGGAAGGCGAGTGGCGCCCGGCCCGGTTCCCCCGGCCGCCACTCTCATGTGCGGGCTGTCCCCCCGGAGAGGGAGGAGCCTATGCCCCCCGCTCCGCGGGCCCGGCGAGGAGCCGCACCGCCTTGTCGGACAACACCCAGACGGTGTGCTCCCGGCCGTGGTGGATGCGGGTCCGGCCGGAATCCTCCAGCCACCCGCCGTCCACCAGCTCCCCGCGGCGGGGACGCAGCGAATTGGGGCGGATGCCGGTGGCCGCGCTCAGCTCCACATCGGTGAGGCCGACGAGGGCGGGGTTACGGGCGACAGCGGCAACGGCGGCGAGGAGCCGGTGCCGCTGGGTGCCTGTCCGCGGTTCGACGGCGGCGGCCGCCGCGATCGAGGTCCGGCGGGCCGCTCGTTGCCGCTGTCCCGGCCCGGGACGGTCCGGCGGGGGGAGGACACCGGCGGACGGGTCGGAAGCCGTTAGCGAAGCGCTCGCGGCGTCGGCGGCCGCCGCCCGGAGGAACCGGTGCCCCCGTTCGAGTCCGCGGGCGGCGTCGTCCAGGGTCTTCGCCCAGGCAGCGAGCTGCCGGGCGTTCGCTGTCCCCGCCCCGCGCATGCGGCGGGCGGTAGCGCGGATAGACTTAACCTCCCCGTCGAGGGTCACCGGGTCACGTCCAACAGGTGCCCGGCGGAGGCGTCGCGAGCGGACAACGCCCACCGGCAGTCGCAGGCCCACCCGCAGGAGCACGACACCTGCCACCGCACGCTGCTCAAGTTGCGAACACGGGTGTCATGGTCGGGCACGACGGCCCGCGGCCCGCGGCGGGCCCGGCCGATGGCGCGACCACGGCCATGCCGGGTCACTTCGCGTCCTCGCGGGTGATGCGGACGCCGCGGTACTGGCGCAGGCCGACGGAGCGCACCTGCCGGAGGACAGCGGCGTCGGCGTCGCGACCCAGCCCGGCGAGGCGCTTCCGCTCCGCCTCCAGCAGCTTGATGCCGGGCGTGTAGGTGCCGAGGCGGCGGAGCTTGTCGATAGCGTCCCGACACAGACTCACCGCCTCCTCGTTCGTCCAGACAGGAACCTCCGACGGCTCCTCCCCCGGCGCCAGCATCGCGGGCTCCGGCTTGCGGCCCTCGTCGGCCACCACCGTCTCCGCGATCCACGCCGCGAGTGTGTCCACGTCCCAGGTGGAGCCGCCCGGCTTCCAGTCGGGGGTGACAGCGATCCGCTGCCCGGTGCCGTCGGGCACGAACAGGGACCCGGCGGGCGCCTCTTCGTAGCCGGGCAGGCCCCCGTTGGCGGTCAGCGCCTCCTCCTCCAGGAGGGCGGTGCACTCCCTGGCGGCGGCGGTGAACGCCTGCGCCCACTGGGTCAGGACCTCCTGCGCAGCGGTGACCCGGCGCACCAGCTCGAAAACATCTTCCGGCACGACGACCGTGCCTCGGGCCTTGCGGAACGCTGCGGCGGAGGCCCGCAGCTCCTCCACCAGCCGGTCACGGACGACGGGCGCCAGGCGCCGCATGTCGTCTACCTCCAGCACGAACGATCCGAGGTCGATGCGGCCCAGGGGGACAGCGGGCAGGTTGGCGGCGTAGCGAGGGCACTCCGGGTAGTGGCCGCCAACGGCGGTGCAGCCACGGCAGTCGGCGGTCATGAATTCGGGGTAGCGGCCCTCGGCGGCGTTCTGCTCGGCGGTGCGGGGGGTTGTCTCGGTCATGGCGTGGATGGCTCCTCAATCAGGGTGTTGCCCTCCGGCGGACAGCAGGAGGGGTTGGTGCAGTCCAGCGAGCGCCAAGTGGTGCCGCTGGGGGTTCGGGACACGATCAGGGCGTCGTGCACGGTGAGGTCGTAGCGGACAGCAGCGGCCACCATCCACCGCAGCCAGGCAGACAGCTCCGGGCTGGTGGGGTGCGGCTCCCCGGTGTAGACGACGAGGGCGCAGCGGGTGGCCCCGTCCTCCCACAGGCGGGCGATGGCGTTGACGTGATCGGCGGGCCACAGGTCCGGGGGGAGGGCGACAGCGACGGCATGCGCGCGGTCCTCGTCGTTCCAGCCGAGCAGGATGGTTTCGGCGGTGACCGGCCTGCGGCCGAGGACCTGGGGCAGGGTGCGCAGCAGCTCCGCCGGACCTCGGAGCGGTGTCACGGCAGGAGGTTGGCGAGGAGGGCGCCGTCACGCCAGGCGGCCCGGCGGGCGGCGAGGACAGCCCGCTGACGGCGGGTGGCGGCCAGCCGCTGCTCGTACTCGATCTGCGAGGCGAGAGCGATCGGGCAGGACAGGGGGGCGCGTCCGCGGCAGCCGTAGTGGCCGCAGCCGAGACGGTCGGCGGGGCAGATACAGCCGGTGCGGCAGACGTGGCAGCCCACCGGGGGGGCGAGGGGGAGGAGCGGGCGGGTGGTCATGGGTCTCCTTCGGCGTGGGCGGGCTGTCCCCCCGATTATGCACGCACACTAGCGCGGGAGCTAGCTTGCGGGGGGCCCAGCCTAGAACCGACAGTGCCCCCCGCCTGTCTCGGCGGGGGGCACTGTGTCCGGCGGGTCAGCTCACCAGTCGGCCTTCTTGGCGCAATCCGGGCCCAGGCCCGCGGACCGTGAGGTCTCATCAGTCAACTCCCGGCCGCACCGCCCGCAGCAGCCAATGAGCTGACCGTAGAGGGCGGCGGCCTCGCGGGGGTTGGCGGCGATCCAGCGCAGGGCGTCGGTGTCGGTGCCGCGGTAGGGGTGCTCGGAGGGCCCGGCCTGCGAGTAGACGCGACCCGTCCGGCTGACCCGCAGGAACATGGCCTGCGCGTCCTCCGGCTGAAAAGCGTAGCGGCCCTCGCGGATGCCGTGGGCGGAGGTGGCGGCGGTGGCGCGGGGGCGCTTAGACAGCACGTCGATGGCGAGGGAGGCGTCCGCGAAGGACAGGGTGGCCGGGTCGATCAGGGCGTAGTCGGAGCCCTCGGGGGCGACGCGGGTGGCGAGGAGGTCCGTCAGGTAGCTGATCTGGCCCTCGGTGGCCTTGCGCTCCGGGCGGACGGCGGCGGTGCCCTCGCGGCGGGCCTTGTCGAGGGCCTTCTTGGCGCCGTCGATGATGAGGGAGGCGTGCGACTTGTCGCGGGGGGTCTGCAGCTCGTAGCCGAGGTCGCGGGCAAGGGAGGCGAGGAAGCGGATCTGCCCGTCGGTGGGGGCGTTGCGGTTGCCGCCGGTGCTGTTGCCGGAGCCGGTGCCGCGGAGCGCGGGCGCCTCGTCGGCGGTGGCGCGCTCGGTGGTGGTGCCGACCTCGGCGGCGGCGTCCTCGCAGGCGGCCAGGTAGGCGTCCAGGTAGATGTCGGTGGCCTGCTCTTCGACGGTGACACCGGGGTTGGCGCGGCGGAAGGCCTGCGCCTCCCGCATCCGGGCGAGGGACCAGGAGTCGGTGGTGACGGTCCAGCGGGGGGTGGTGGCGTTCATGGTGTGCTCCTTGGCGTGGAGGGGGCCTGTCCCCCGTATTATGCACACACCTAACCCTGTTGTGTCTATCCGGCGCGCCGCGCGTCGTCCCCCGAGCGAGTGATGGCCCGGCTCCCAGGGAAGGAGAGCCGGGCCATCACTCAGTGTGCATGCGTCAGAACGGAGGCTCCTCCGAGGCGGCACCCGCCATGGACGACCCCCACGGGTCATCCAGTCCGCCGGACCGCTGCGCCGGGGCGGAGTCCCGGCGGGCGGCGCGCATAACCTTGGCATCCGCGAACTTCAAGGACGGGCCGACCTCCTCCACGTCCAGCTCCACGACGGTGCGCTTCTCCCCTTCCTTCGTCTCATAGGAGCGCTGCTTGAGGCGGCCCTGGACGATGACCCGGCTGCCCTTCGTCAGGGACTCCGCGACGTGCTCGGCGGCGTCCCGCCACACACTGCACCGGAGGAACAGGGCGTCCCCGTCCCGCCACTCCTGGCTCTGCTTGTCGAACGTGCGGGGGGTGCTCGCGACGGTGAAGTTGGCGACGGCCGCCCCGGACGGGGTGAAGCGCAGCTCAGGGTCGGCGGTCAGATTTCCGACGACGCAAATCGTTGTCTCGCCTGCCATGTCAGGCTCCTTTTCGGTCGGTGGTGCCGGGGTGGGTGCGCGGGCGGCGTGTCCGCCCGGCCGCCGGGCGGGGAGGCCCGGTGGATCGGTTGCCCCGCGCCCACAGGGCACGGGCGCGGGGGTCGGCCGGTGGCTCCTCGCGGAGCTGTCCGGCGTCGCGGAGGGCGGCGCGTAGCCGCTCCATGTGCGGGAGGGTGCCGTTGATGGCTTCCGCCATCTGCCGCATGACGGCCTGGAAGGAGTCGCGGACGGCGCGCCAGCGGGCGAGGGAGGCCGCCAGCGGCTCTCCGGTGTAGAGCGACCACTGCCGGGCGAGGGGGAACAGCTCCGGCTCGGAGGCCCGTAGCCGCTCCGCCTCCGCGGCCGCGTGGAGGGCGACAGCGGAGACGGACGGCGGTGCCGCGTGGCAGGGACAGGCGAGGTCGGCGCAGGTCCTCATCCGCCACCCACCTCGGGGAGGGGGCGGACGCGGGGGTCGTGGCGGCTGCCCGCCTTGACGAGGGTGTGCGTGATCGTGACGACCTCCGCGGCCGCCAGGTCGGAGTAGCGGTCCGCGGAGGACAGCTCCCGCTGGACGACGAGCCAGCGGGAGCCGTCCGGCATGGTCAGCTCCCCGACGAGGGGGGCGGTGGATTCGCCCCATAGGTCGGCGATCACCCGAAGCCACCGCCCCCCCGCATGGCCTCGCGGATGGAGGACAGGACGGACTGGAGGACGTTGGCCTTGGTGCGGAGGTTATGCAGCCCCTCTTTCGCTGTCCGGCACGTCATCTCCAATAATTGCCATTCTTCGTACTCGTCGCGGCAGGCCAGCAGGGCGTCGTCCTCCCGTTCGCCGACGGTGCGCCGCTCCGAGGTGAAGCGGGCGCGGGCGAAGTCCAGCTCGTAGCGGACCTTGGCGGCGGAGCGGGCCTCCTCCTTTGTGGTGAGGAACCCGGCGCCGCGTTCGATCCGGTCGAGGGTGTCCACCAGTTCCAGCTCCACCTCCTCCGGGGTGTACGGGCGGGAGGAGGCCGGGTTGGTCGGGTCCCAGGTGACGTGCCGGAGGCCGCCGACGGAACGCTCATCGCCCTCCCGCTGGGTGGGGTCGGTGGTGCCCGGCCGGTCCTTCGGGACGATGGCCTGGTGGGCGGCGGCGGGGACCTCCTCCCCGCAGGCGGTGCACACCTGGACGCGGCCGCCCACCACCTCCGCGAGGCGCCGGGCTCCGGCCGGGTGCGGGCAGCCGCTGTCCTCCTCCTCGGGCGGGGACACCTCGGCGCCCGTCTCGTCGATGACGGTCACGCGGGCTCACCCCCGGCCTGGCCCTCCAGGGCGGCGCGGCGCTGGTCGAACAGCACGGACAGCGGAACCACGGAGCCGTCCTCCAGGGGCACGGGGACGGTGAGCAGTTCCAGGGCGCGGCGGCGCACCCCGGCGAGGGCGTCCACACCCGTGCAGCCGTCAGCGGCCTGCGCGGCGGTGATGGCGCGGGTGACCTCCTCCGCGGTGAACGGGCGGGCGGCCTCGTTGGTGGCGTCGGCCTCGTCGTCCGCGGACTGCTCGGTGGGAATGGTGAACGCCTGGAACACGAGGGTCTTGTAGGACTGGCTGTGCGCCTTCTGGGTGGCTTTATCGCCGGAGTCGGCACCCTCCCCCCACGCGGCGGCGGGCAGGGTGGAGCCGTCCGGGCCCATGAATGTGTAGCCGACGAGGAGTCGGGCCACGTTGAGGGTGCCGCCCTTGGCGGTGGCCCGGGTTTCCCACTGCTCCCGGACCACCTGACCGGGCACGATCACCAGACCCACGTCACCCAGGATGGGGTGGAGGGCGGCGAGGGCCTGATCTATGCCGCGGAAGCGGTAGCCCTCCGTGGATCGGCCCGTCTTCTCGATGGCGCCGATGCGGCGGGTCACCTCTGCGATGGCCTCGCCGACGGACAGGGGGAACTCCTGGCCGAAGAAGCCGATGCGGCGGGAAGTGTGCGGTTCCTCCGGCGCGGGCTCCGGCGCCGGGGCGGGCGGGGCTGTCGGCGGGACCTCCTCGATGGGAACGGGGGCGGGCTCCCCGGCGGGGGAGGGATCGGTCTTGGTGTTGGTGCGTTGGCCAGGCATCAGTGGCTCCTACGGTGGGAGTCGGCGTTCGGGCAGGTGGCGAAGTGCGAGGTGTAGCGGGTGGAGCTGGGGTCGCGCTCCGAGGAGACGACGGCCAGCGGGGAGTCGTAGGACTCCAGCGGGGGGACGAGGGTGACGTTGCCGTCCGGTGTCGGCTCCGCGTCCACCGGCATGCGCTTCCCGGCGGGGGTGCGGGCCCAGATGATCGGCGCCGGACAGCTCCCGCAGGTTGTGGTCCGGTAAGGCACCGTCAGTCCTCCGGCGGGGTGGCGGCGTAGGCGTCCAGCTTGCCCGCGGCGTAGGCGGCCATGAGGGAGCGCAGCACGTCGGTGTAGTCACCGTGGTCCTTGCGGGCGGCCCGCTCCTCCCCCTTGCGGCGGTGCTCGGCGTTGACGTACAGACCCCAGCGGGCCCGGTTCTTGATCTTCGGGGGGCGTCCGGCGGGGCGCTTCGCGACGGGTGGTGCGGTCATGGTGTCCTCCTCGGCGTGGTACAACTGTCCCCCCGATTATGCACGATAGGAACCGAGGGGGACAGCGTTGGGGATGCGCGAGTTGCGGCGGGCCGCGTGGCAGCGGGAGGACGGTCGGTGCGCGATCACCGGGGCTCTCCTCGGCGAGGTGGACGGCGACCTGTGGCAGCTCCACCACCGGCGGCCGGGCGGCATGGGAGGCACCCGACGACCCGATCAGGACAGCCTGCCGAACGTGATCGCGTTGCTGGCGCGGGTCCACAACTTCGGGGCGCCCGGCCTGATCATCGACGGCGAGGACGGTCGCTCCGTCCACGGCGACCCCGCATGGTCCGGGCCGCGCGGCTACCTGCTGTCCCCGAGTGAGCCTGATCCGGGGGCGGTGCCGCTGCTGCTGCGCGGGCGGCGGTGGGTGTTCCTCACCCCGGAGGGCGGCTACGAGCCGGTCACCTGACTCAGTACGGCATGGCGGACAGCCGCCGGTTGGTGATGCCCCCATAGGGGGCGACAGCGGTGGACGAGTAGGTGAGGGCGTAGCGGGCGGCGACGGTGTACCAGCCGGGGGCGAGGCCGGTGTGCAGGCCGAAGGTGGAGGCGGCGCCGCGGGCGTCCTGGCCGGTGCCGGAGTGCTGCACCTCGTAGGAGCGGTCGTAGGCGGGGGCGACGACCTGCGCGGCGGTCAGCGACAGGGCGGCGGTGGCGGCGGGGCCGAGGACGGCGTACGAGGTGTACACGGAGCACTTGTTGCCGGAGGCGACCTGGGAGGCGGCCACGTCCACGCGGAGGCGGCCGGAGGCGACGTACAGGGAGACGAGGGGGGTGCCGGACACCCAGCCGACGCTGCCGACGGTGCTCGGCGTCCCCCACAGCTCCACCAGCGCCAGGTCGACGGCGGTGATCTGACCGAACGGGTTGGCGGTGCGCAGGGCCCGCAGCCCGGTCTCCAGCTCGCCGAGGCGCGCCTCCAGGGTGTCGTCCAGGGTTTGCGCCATCACGTCACCGAACCCTGAATGTCGAGGGTGACCTGCTCGGTGGTGTCCTGCTCCGGGGGGGAGATGGATCGGCCGACGATCTGCCCGATGATCTGGGTGGTCTGCCCGGTGGTGGTCTCCCCGATGCGCAGGGTGGCGTCGTCGCCCACGTCGTACATGAACACGGTGGGGGCGAGGTCGCCGCGGACCTTGATGCCGGACACCTTCGTCTCGGAGGAGAGCTGCGCGAGGAGGGCGCCGCGGGCGTGACCGGTGACGGAGTCCTGGGTGCGGAGATCCTGAGTGGAGGAGCCCAGCGACGCCTCGTAGACGGGATACCCGGCGGCGCTCTCGTCGCGGGTGGTGGTGGAGGAATCCACGACAGCGCGGAGCTGGTTGGGGCCGGTGCCCTCCCCGAGGGCGGTCACCCGGTTGTGGACGCCCCCACCGTCCTCGGCGATCGTCAGGTCATCGACGTAGCCCCAGCGGGACCGCATGTCGGCGCGTTCGGTGGACCAGCGCAGGTCGGCGGGCGCGGTCCGGCCCAGCCGCGGGTAGCCCATGTCGAGGCGGACACGGAGGGTGGTGAGGTCTCCGGGGGTGCCCCACTCGGGGACGAGCCGCCAGTCGAATCCGGCGCCGGAGCGGGACAGCTCCAGGCAGTTCTCCAGGACCGGTTTGAGGTCGGCGGCGAGGTAGGTGCGGTCGGCGACGACACCGGACGTGTTCCACGGCGGCGAGGGGAGGGCGCCCGCGAGGGCGTAGTCCAGCCCGGCGGTGTGCGGGCTCATCGACGGGTACAGGCCGGTGGAGGTGGGCTGCATGAAACCCTCGGAGACGAGCCACCGCATGATCAGGAACTTGTCGGCGGCGGCCCAGGTGGAGTCGCCGGACAGCCGCCGTTGCAGGTAGGACTCCCAGGACACGGCGGTCAGCTTCATGGTGCGGGCGGCGTGCTGCCGGGCGCGGCCCATGATGACGCCTCCCCACATGATGCGGGTGTCGATGACGGTGCGGGTGGCGGGGTCCCGTTCCTGCCGTTCCGCCCACAGGCAGGAGCGGCGGGGGACGGTGGAGCCGAACGGGTCTCGGCGGCGGACGGCCTCGGAGGCGAGGGGGACGGTGCCGGAGGCGGAGGAGGCGCCGGACAGCACCGTATCGAACGTGGTGTCGGTCATCGGCAGGGTGGCGAGGAGACGGCCGGAGCGGAAGTCGGTGAAGTGGTAGCGCCAGCGCACCAGCCGGGGGTCGGCGCGTGCCAGCAGCCCGGCCGGTGCGGTCAGCAGCGAGGTCACCAGCGGGCGCCGCGGGCGCCGAACGCGGCCTTGGTGCGGGGGCCGACGGTCTCCCCGTTGGCGTCGGCGCCGGTGATGCCGCACTGCTTCTGGGCGGCCTTGACCACGTCACGGGTCTGGTTGAGGTAGTTGCCGGTGGCGGGGAGGAGGGGGAGGGCGGGCACCCAGTTGTAGCGGTTGAGGAAGCCTTGGAGGGCTCTCACCCCGGCGTCGTTCCGCATGCCGTAGGTGAGGGTGCGGAGGCTGTTGGGGTCGAAGCCTGCGGCCGGGGGGGCGTGGGGGGCTTCGGTGACGGCGGCGTAGGCGGGATGCCCGTAGCCGACGACGGATGTCTGGGAGCGGCGGCGCCGCCACACGCCTCCCCCGTCGGACTGGTTGCCGCCCGTGCCGGAGGTGGTGTTGCCTTCGATGGTGGTGAGGGTGCCGTCCTCGTTGACGGCCTCCACGATGCCGACGTGCTGGATGCGGGGCACGCTGTCCGGCCAGTCGTAGAAGACGAGGGAGCCGACGCGGGGCTGGCGGCTGGCCTGCCCTTTCTGTACGAACCAGTTGTAGAAGGTGGGGGTGTAGGCGGTCTTGGGGATGAGGTCGGACGCCCCGGCCTCCCGGAACACCCACCACTGGAACTCGGCGCACCAGGCGACGCCGTTCATGCCGTAGGCGGCGCCGTACGGGGTGTTGCCGTCGCTGTCCTCAACGGTGCCGAGTTGGGAGCGGGCCACGTCGAGGACAGCTCCGGGGGTGGCGGTCACTTCGTCTCCTCGGCGGCGGTCTGCGTGCCCGGCGGCAGCCAGGCGGGGTCCTGCTCGATCGGCTCAACGTCGTCCGGGTCACCGGGCTTGGGGCCGTTGTCGGTGTACTCCACCCGCCGGTCGTCGGCGGTGAGGTCGTCCTGCTTGCGCTGAGCCATGGCGGGCAGCCTATCGGGGGGTTGAGGGGCAGGGTCAGGAGTTACCGATCCACGTCATCTCGAAGCGGGGGGTGATCTCGACACCGGCCGCGATGAAGTTCAGCGTTCCGGCGACGGAGATGTAGAGCAGGAACTCCACGTAGTCTCCGGCGGCGAGCTTCATGGTGGTGTCCGACTGCACCTCGGCGGCCTGGTTGGTGATGTGCCCCAGGGAGTTGCTGCGCCGCGAGAGACCGTCGCTGCCCTTGCGGAACGCGGTGAACATGTCGAGGTTTCCGTGACCCTGTGCGATCGAACCGATCCCCGAGCAGTGGTAGATGCCGTCAATGGGGGCGATCATGCGGGTGGGCTGCGCCGCGGACCACATGCTCGTGTCAGTCGTGTCCGCGGTGATCATCAGCTCCCAGATGGTCGGGGTCCACACCTGCCCGACGATCCCGCCAGTCGTGGTTGTCCGGCGGACGACGCAGGTGGGGATCGGCCCGGTGCTGAACAGCCATTTGGTGCCGTTCCACAGCCACACGCGGCCGGTGGAGAGGGCGAGGACCTCCAGGCCGGGGTAGCGGTCCGCGGAGGGGATGGCGAGCCGGGCGGCCTCGTCGGTGACGGGGTAGACCTCTCCACGGATGACTGTCCGCGGGTTGTACGGGGTGAGGGTGACGGTCTGCCCGGTGGGGGGGATGAGGATCTCGCCGAGGGCGAGGGAGTTGGCGGGCAGCGCAGGCAGGGCGGCGGCGCCGGAGGTGGCGGCGAGGGCACCGTCCAGCGGGTACAGGCGGGCCCGGTCGGTGGTGCCGGAGGATCCGACCCCGGCGGTCTGCGAGTCGTTGACCTCGATGAGCACCAGGGATTTGCGGAACTGGGTGGCGTGCTGCGCGGTGACGGCGAGGGTGACGGCGGCGTCGTTGGTGACGAGGGCGGGGCCCGCGGTGAGGTCCTGCGTGTTCTGCACGACAGCGCGGAACGGCTGCACGGTGCAGGTTGTCGGGGTCGGCAGCGTCACCTCGCCGTTCTGGCCGGTGGGCCCGACGATGCAGCCGGAGCGGGTGGTGATCCCGGCGCCGAGGGGCATCGCCATCGCGCCGATGTTCTGCCGGAGGAGGCGGCCGGACAGCACCTGACCGGCGGCGCCGAGGGCGTACGGGGGACTCAGGACAGCCACGGGGCGCTCACTTCCAGGAGGGGGCGGTGGTCACGGTCAGGCCAGCGGCCTGGTCGGTGCCGCCGGTTGCGGACCGCAGGCGCACCTCGTCGCCTCCGGCGGGGATGAGGGGGAAGGTGGATCCGGCGCCCCAGGCGTCGTAGCGGTTGACGCCGTTGACGGTGGATGTTCCGGCGGCGGTGTCCACCACCCACACGTCGAGGGCTCCGAGGTCGGTGTTGAGGGCCACGTAGGGGCCGCGCCCCAGTTGGATGCGGGGGCGGGGGACGGGCCCGGTGACGGTGTAGATGGCGTGGGAGTCCTCGTCCCCGGCGTTGGGGACGGTGACGACGGTGACGGCGATGGTGCCACCGGCTGAGGTCCACGGCATGACGGCGCCGCTGGCGCCCATCGGGTAGCCGCCCTCCCCCCCGACGGTGGGGAGGCGGACGGGCCCGTAGACGGCGGCGGAGCCGGTTTTGATGGGGTCCTCGGCGACGAGGGTGAACGAGAAGTCCGCCACCCGATCATCGAGGACCCGCCAGCGGGGTTTGCCGGTGGGCCGCACCCACAGCCCCATCGCGGCCGGTGTCTCGTCCAGGTGCGTGTACCGCAGGAAGCTGCTGAGTTGCCCCAGGAGGGCCCGCAGGAGCCTCCGGTAGGCGTCGTCCAGGGCGGCGGGTGTCGGGGCGGTGACGGTGCCCTCGAAGGCCAGGACACGCTCCTCGTAGGTGGACTCCCCGAGGTAGGAGCCGTGACCGCCCTGCCGCCGGTCGGAGGGGGTGGTCACCTCGGGGGAATCCCAGCCGTCCGGCACGTCGCACGCCCACATGCAGCCGTAGGTGTCGGCGTCGTTGAGGACGATCAGCGGCGCCTCGGGGAGGCCGAGGGCGTAGCGGGTGCGGCGCCCGGCGGTCAGGTAGGCGCGGTCGTCGGCGGCGAGGACGCTCATGCGAGGGCTCCGGTGGCGCCGATGCGGCGGGTGATGCCCGCGTTGAGCCGCCACACGGTGTCCTGAGTGACGCGGGCGGCGAGGACGGCGCCGGACTCGCCCGGCTGCTGCGTGATCTCGTTGTGCACGGTGAGCCCTCCGCCGGTTGCGGCGTCCATCGCTGTCCCGGCGGCGATGGTGCCGGACAGCAGGTCACCCAGCAGCCGGTCGGCGATGAGCCGCTGCTGTGGGGTGATGACCCGCTCCTGGTCGCGGAGCAGCGCCAGGCCCTCCCCCTGCCCGGAGTCGAAGATGCCGCCGGAGTGCAGTTTGGGGATGGAGGGGATGTGCGGCACGTCGGAGAACGGATTGACCAGGTTGACGCCGTCGATGAGGACGTTGACCCCGCCGATGACGAACTTGTTGATGGTGCCGATGATCCCGTTGATCGCGGTTTTGATGGCGGCGCCGATGCCGTCCCAGACGGCGCCGACGGTGGAGGCGATGCCGGAGAACACGGAGCCCACGAAGTCTTTGATCTTGTTGAAGGCGCCGGTGATGATGCCCCAGATCCAGTCGAGGGCTCCGCGGATGGCGTTGCCGATCGTGTTCCAGACGGTGGTGACGACGGTGACGACGGCGTTGAACACGGTGGAGATGACCGTCCACCACATGTTCAGGTACCACTTGATGGCGTCCCCGATGAAGCCGAGGGCGGCGGAGATGGCGCCCTTGATCCACTCCCAGACGCCTTGGATGAAGCCCCAGATGGCGGTGAAGGCGGCGATCGTCCAGCCTTTGACGGTCTCCCAGTTGGCGATGATCAGGGCGACGAGGCCGATGACGGCGGCAATGATCCAGCCGATCGGGCCGAGGGCGATGAACCAGGCGGCGGCCATGCGGGCGGCCTGGATGAGGGACTGCGCGGCCATCAGCACCCATCCGGCGACGACTCCGGCGACGGTGGCGGCGACGGAGGCGACCATGACGGCGCCCTGCGCGACGAACCCGGCGGCCATGACGGCGAGGGAGATGACGGTGCGGATCTGCGCGGCCACCCAGGCGGCGGCGGTGCGGGCGGCGGAGGCGGCGGCCTGAATCCCCATCCACACCCATTGGGCGACGACGACGGCGGCGGAGGCGACGGCCTGCGCGCCGAGGGCGATCCAGCGGACGATCATTCCGGCGATCTGCGCGGAGTGGACGGCGGCGGCCTGGATGGCGCCCACCTTGGAGGCGACCCACATGGCGGCGGTGGTGGCGCCGGTGAGGACGGCCTGCGCGGCGAGCGCCAGCAGGTGGGGGATGAAGACGGCGGCGATGACGGCGGCGATGACGCTGATGGTGGTGGAGTTGTCGTCCACCCAGCCGGTGAAGTCCTTGACGGCGGGGATGATGTCGTCGGTGATGATCCCCGCCACGTAGGAGACGGCCGGGCCGAAGTGGTCGTTGAGCCAGCCGGACACCTCCTGCACCTTGGGGATGACCTGGCCGCCGAGGAAGTCCACGGCGAGGGACTGCGCGGTGCGCATGAACTGGGTCATGTTGGTGGAGGCGTTGTCGTTGAGGGTCTGCCCCATGCGGTCGGCGGCGCCGGACACGTCCCCCAGCCCTCCCCCGGCGGCGGACAGTGACTTGAGGAACTCGGGCACCTTCGCGGTGCCGATGTCCTCCAGGGGGGTGCCGAACAGGGCGATGGCGGTGTTGGCCTGGGTGGCGGGGTCCTTGATCTTGAGGAGGCCGTCGATGATCTTCTGGGTGGCGCCCTTGGCGGTGTCTCCTCCGGCGAGGATGCGGTTGGCCATCGTCTGCGCGTCGAGGCCGATGGAGTCGTAGGCGGCGGTGGAGCTGGCGGACATGTCGGTGGCGCGGATGGTGAATTCTTTGATCGCGTCCCCGGCCTTGTCGATGCCGTACATGCCCTGCTCGGCGCCCTTGACGAGGGTGCCGAACGCCTCGGAGCCGGAGTAGCCGAGGGACGCGAAGAAGGTGCCGTACTCGTCGGCGGCGTCCAGCACGTCCTCGCGGAGGGCGGCGGGCACCTTCTGGGAGGCGGCGGTGAGCAGGTCGAACGCCTCGGTGCCATCCTTGGCGAGGCCGGTGCGCATGAGCTGCCCGGCGATCTGCGTGGCCCGGTTCACGTCCACGTCGAAGGTGGTGGCGAAGTTGAGGGCGGTGCCGGTCAGCGCCTCCAGGTCCGCGGAGGAGGCGGTGGCCATGCCATCGATGGAGGTCATGACGGCGCCGACGGCGGCGTTGACGGTCTCCATGCTGTCGCCGTAGGCGTTGGCGAACAGGTTCCCGGCGACCTTGCCGACCTCGGCGGATTTGCCTTCGGTGAGGCCGAGGGAGGCGGCGAGCCGGTCGGACAGGGCGCCCCGTTCGAGGGCCTGGGAGAAGCCTTCGCCGATGGCGAGGGCCCCACCGATGGCGGCCCCCATGGCGGCGGCGCCCTTGCCGCCGAGTTTGCTCATCGCGCCGACGATGCCGCCCTCGGCGTCGTCCTCGAACTTGTCGGTGTCGGGGCGGACGCGGACGGCGGCGTCACCGACGACGACAGCCACCCGGCGGCCTCCTCACATCGGCGCGTTCTTCATGGCCCGCTGGTGGGCTGGCAGCTTGCCCCAGGTGGCCCGGTCGGGTTTGCCGGTGGACTGCGAGTCGAGCGCTGCGTCCACCTTCTCCCGATGGTCTCGGGCCTCCTTGGTGTCCTCCACCACCAGGCAGTAGATCAGATCCCACAGGGCAGTTGCGGGGAGCGCGGTGAGGTCGGTGCAGTGGAGGCGGGTCAGCGCTTGCGACCGGACCCACGGGGCGTTGACTGCGGCCCACGCCCAGAGGACGCGGGCCGCCCCGTAGGGCGTCCCCCGGACTGTTCGATCAGCCACTTGGAGGTGTCGATGAGGGCGTCCAGCTCCACCCGGTAGTAGGTGCTGGACATGATGAACGCGAAGCGTCGGCGGGAGGAGCCGTCCCGGAACTCGTCGTAGCCGAGGTCGTCGTAGGGGACCAGTTCGCCGTCCCACCGCTCGTACAGCAGGGGGCCCTCCGGATCGACCTCGGTGGGTTCGCCGCGGAGGGCGCGGGAGTCCAGGTCGCCCTCGTCCTCCAGGGCGGGCTCGTCGATGCCGGGCGGGGACCAGTCGGTGGGGACACCGTCGTCATCCAGCAGGGAGGTCGCGAGGACGAACGCGGTGGCGTTGGCCTGCTCCATCTCGGTCTGGGCCTGCATGAGACGGAGGATGCCTCCGGCGTCGAGCTTGGTGTAGACGGTGAACGGCACCTGCTCGGTGACCTTCTTGCCGCGGTGCCGGTAGCGCACCTCCAGCCCGAACTGCTTGGTGGGGACGGCGACCCGGTCGTCCACCTTGCCGAACACCGGCACCCCGTCGGGCAGCGGCTGCGGCGGGTCGAGGGGGGCGGGCGCGGTCCGGCCGGTGACCGGCGGGTAGGCGGGCAGCGGCGGCGTCGGCGGCGCGGGGGGTGCGGAGGTCTCGGGGGTCGTCACGGCGGTCAGCGTAACCATGCCGGGGGGTGAGTTGCGGGGGGTAGGGGGGAGCGCTCTGGTCGGAGCGGTTCACCCTTTCGGGGGGTGCCCCCGCGTGCCCGGCTAAAGGGGGGGACAGTTTCGGCCGATGGTAGGGACATGACCACGACTACCGCCCCCCGCGTTACCGCTGCCGCCCTCTCCGCGGCCGCCACCCGCCTCCTCGGCACCGTCGTCCTGGACGTGGCCGACGGCCTGGCGGGCCCGGCCATCTACCAGCCGCGCCTCGCGGCGTTCCTGACCATCGACGGCGAGGACCTCGGCGAGGACGACGGCACCCTGATCGTCCTCGTGCCGGTGGGTCACGCCACGGAGCTGATCGCGGAGCACGGCTCCGCCGGTCGGGCCGCCGCGGTCGTCAACGCGGAGCTGCGCCGCGAGTGGCGCGCCGTCTAGACATCCCCCCGTTAGGTGTGTGCATAATGAGCGCGCACGATCCCACGCCACCGAAGGAGATCACCATGGCCCGCAGCCGACGCATTGCCGCCCGCATCACCAACGTCCACCCGACACCCCGCATCTGCGAGGTATGCCCGGACCCCATCGTCAACGGTCAGGGCGCCTACGTCACCACTGACGAGCGCGCCACCCACCTCGCCTGCCCGGCCGTCCGATGACCGCCGTCGTGTACGACCTCGCGGTGGTGCGGGGCGCGATCGGCGCGGCCCGGCCGATGAGCCAGGCGGAGATTGACGCCGAGGTTGCGGCGATCCGCGCGGAGCTGGTCCGGCCGTTGCAGCGGCTCGCTGTCCTCCGCGAGGCGGGGGCGCACCTGACCTCGTTCGGCCCGGACACGCTGTGGCATGAGGCGTGCCTGCGGTGGTTCGGGGACCTCGCGGACCTGCGGCTGACCGGCACCAAGGCGGCCATCGCGGAGCGGGAAGCCCTCATCTGGTCGATGCGGGAGGCGGGGGACTCCACCCGCGTCATCCGCGACCGGCTGGGGGTGGGCGCCTCGGCGGTCGCGGATGCGCTGGCGAAGCACGATCCGGCGCCGGACACGATCATCGCCACCGACGGGCGGGTGCTGTCCGCGAGGACGGGCCGCCGGGCGCCGGAGCCGGTGACCGGGCCGAAGTGGCGGCGGGCGGCGGCGCTGCTGCGGCAGGCGCCGGACGGCCTCACCATCGCCTCCCTGGCGAAGGCGGGGGGCTGGTCGGAGGGGTCCGCGTCGGGGCTGCTGTCGGACCTGCTGCGGCGGGGTCTCGCGGTCCGCTCCGAGGACCGGCGGGACGGCATGCGGGTGCACCGGGCGGTGGAGTCGTGAGCGACTGCGGCGAGGTATTCCGGGCGTGCCTGCGGCGCATCGAGCGGCCCGCCTGCCCGCGGTGCCCGCTGCCGCTGGGTGACGGGGACCGGGTCACGTACGGCATGCACTGGGTGTGCCTGCGGAGGTGGGAGCGGTGACCGTCCTCGATCAGCCTCGGGATGAGGTGGGCCGGTTCGCCACGAAGGCCTGCCCGGCGGTGTACGCGCTGCTGGATGAGCTGGCGCCGGTGGAGGGGACGGAGGGCCGGTACCATCGGGTACCGGCGCCGAGGTGTCCGCACAACCACTTCGCCCGGTGGGCGGCGCGCAATTGCAAGCAGTGCCGGTAGGCTGGCCGTCCACCGTTTGAGTCACGGTAAGGCCGGGGCCCTGCATCTCCCACACGCTGCGGCGGGGAGGGCGGGGCTCCGGCGCGTCTACGCTGTGCCGTGTCCGGCGGGGACCCAAGCGCACCGTAAGTCCCACGGGCGGGTGTAGCCCTCCGCGCCGACAGCAGGGCCCGTCCTTCTGCCGCCCATCTGGGCTCCCGGCAGGAGGCGGGCCCTCGCTGCGTCTATCCGCGGGCCAGGTGCAGGTTGTCGGACAGGAAGCGGTTACCAGGCCAGCCTCGGGTGTTGCCCTCGTGATGCCAGTAGCCGTAGGGCACGCCCTCGGAGACGACGAGGATGAACGGGCCCTTGGCGTCCACGCCCTGCCGTTTGACGATGCTGCGTTCGAGGCGGCGGGTGTCCTTGCCGACCTGGCGGCGGGCTCCGGCCTGCACGCGGCTGGCGCGGCGGTCGAGGTCGCGGAGGATGGGGCCTCCGCCGTCGCGGACGTAGGCGGCCAGCTTGTCGGGATCGATGTAGACGTAGCTCCCATCACTGGCTACTCGTCCCTTGACCATCAGGACCTCCAGTGGCGCCACAGGGCGGGCAGGTTCCACCAGGACGGGCGGAGCGCGCACGGCCCTTCGTGGCCGCGGAGACGGGAGCACCACCAGCCGGGCGCGGCCAGCAGGCAGCGGGGTTCGGCGCGGACGGTCACAGCAGGGGGACGGTGAGGCCCACGGCGGCGGCGGCCGCCCCCCCGTCCGGGCCGAGGGTCACCAGGTCATCGACGGTCACCCCGGCCTCGCCGACGGGGGCGCGGGTGAGGGCGCCGGAGTTGGCGACGGCGAGGACGGCCCGGATGAGGTAGCCCGCGTCGGCGGTGACGAGGAGGCCGTGGGCGTGGAGCGCGTCGGCGGGGGCGAGGGCGGGCGCGCACCGCACCACCTGCACCTCGAAGGAGGCGGTCTGCGTGTAGCGGCCGGAGTTGGCGGGGGAGGCGCGGGGGACACGCACCGGCTGCTGGGAGCGGGTCGAGTCGAGGCCGACGAGGATGCGGCCGAGGGTGACGGTGACCTGCCCGGCGGTGTCGTCCCAGGCGACGGCCCGCGGGTCGCCTCCGGCCACGTAGCGGCGTGCGGGGAGGGCCGGGTAGTCATCGGGGGTGTTGTCGGCGAACCAGCCCACCACGCCGTCGAGGAGGGCCTGCGCCACCGCATCCGGTGACGCAGGCCCGACTCCGGGCAGGCGGGCGAGTTCGCTCACTTGCTGGAGGTGTCTCCGGCGCCCTCTACGACGAGGACCTGCACGGCGCCGTCGCGGGTGGTGCCGCCGTGGGTGCGGTTGGCCTCTCCGCG